>Ga0098033_1000120_pt1 | contig 40722 bp, 60 predicted proteins | sample 1_EtaG_FD_75049 | JGI IMG/M metagenome (GOLD analysis project Ga0098033, IMG submission 75049) | Marine viral communities from the Subarctic Pacific Ocean - 1_ETSP_OMZ_AT15124 metaG | ecosystem: Environmental > Aquatic > Marine > Oceanic | place: Pacific Ocean | collected 2015-01-07
CGCCGCTGCCACGACTAAAGTTGAATCAGCCACGCTCGCTGGCAGGCGAGTTAGCTAATGACCCACATATGGTACTCAGGACGAGATTCGAACTCGCACGAACTTGATTGAAAATCAAGGATCCTACCGATTAGACTACCTGAGCAAATTATTATGTTTGGTACCCTCGGAGGGTGACGATCCCCCAACCTCTCGGTTAAAAGCCGATTGCTCTGCCAATTGAGCTACGAAGGCAAAATGTTTGGTGCCCACAAAGACTAGGTTATAACTCCCCCAAGCCGATCCCCATTAAGGGCCGTTTGCAATGCTTGAGTCTAAAATGTCCCTAGCCCTTTCTGCCAAGAGTTGAACTTGGTTGCGTTGTCCCCAACTAGTATGACGTACTACGCAAGACCCGATCCTGGGGCATGTAAAAACCTTCTGATGATATTTGCATTAGCATCATAAAGGAAACTATTAATTCGTTCTCGTTAAACAAAGATTTTTGGGACTTGCACCCGTTGCTCTAGCGTATCGTCACCTTGAGAAAAAGGTGTTGCTTAACCTAAATTAATGTTTTTGGTGGCGGTACTAGGAATCGAACCTAGTTGTCTCTCCCGAAAACCAGATTTACAGTCTGGCCACTCTCCATAAATGTCTATACCGCCGTGTGCTGGTCAATTACCAGCGTATGTATATAGTATCAAAGATCGAAAAGAATGTCAAGAACTAAATTTCTTTTTTGGGGGTACCCTTAGTACCTCCGTTTTTGGAGGTTTTGTCCTCGGCAAAAGAAAGCCACTCCAACCGGGCCGTTTGAGCTTCGGAGGCTTATTTGTTTTTTAGCGTCTCTAGCGCCCAGTATACAGCCACACCCAAACACGCTGCCGCAGACCACTGAGCGTTGTCGAAACAAGCTGCAACGCCCAAAACAGTAAACGCCGTGGCTAGTAGCTGTGGAATTGTATTCATTTTATCTCTCAAAAAGCTTTGCCAACTCGGCACAGAAAAGTTTACCTGCCGCTGTCGCGGTAGGATCTTCGTTACATCGATCCTCGCAGAACATGCCGTTCTCGTTTGACACTGTAATCGGCTTACCGCATTCACACAGAATGTCGAGATTCTTTGTGTTCTTGTCGTATACTTGTTTGACCATCTTCTATAGTGTCTCACATTTGAGGGTAATTGTCAAGTAAAAAGTGAACCGGGTGGGAATTGAACCCACATCCTTCAGATTAAGAGTCTGCTGCAAGAGCCAGTTTTTGCTACCGGTCCATTATGGAGCTTCCACTCAGAATCGAACTGAGATTTCCGGGATACAACGCCGGGGTAATTGAGCCGTTATACTATGGAAGCGGCTGGCTCAGTTTATACACATGAGCGGGTGTTGCACGCCTGATTCTCTATATAGTATCAAACTTTCGAAAGTTTGTCAAGCACTATAATGTTTTTGTTGTCGTTTCTTTTCTTGTCGAAGAAGGATTGAATTATTCAGAAGCTGATCAGCCTTCTTCTTAGTACAGGGCTCGATATATTTAGCGGATATCCAAATCAAGCCTTGCGTTCCCAAAATGTAACGTTCCGGCCTCCGAGCGTCGGTATTTAGCCACTTCACGCCAATCAGCCATTTATGATGATACCAGGTACTACCTTGGCTAATGCTTTTTATTTGGTCAAAATTAACTCGATTGTAGTCGAAGTGGGAAAGAACCCGCGCGTCGGCTGAAACTAATTTGTAGTAAACGCGGCCAACCAATTTTGAACCGCCGCAAGCATAATGGGTATAACCACCGGCTTCAAAGCGTAACCATTTTTTTGCTAGCAAATCATCTTGGTGAGGTGTCATGATCGTCGGGGGTCTTTTGGTTTACAGATTAAAGATTAGGCCTGCACGGGCGCGGGCTTATCACCGTCAAGCGTATACTCGGCATCGATAACGAATTCAGCATCCCATGCGACCAGAACAGCCTTGCGCTCGGCGTTGGCGGCGGGGCGGCCACGGCCGGCGACCTTCCAGTTGCCGTTATCCAGCTTGGCGAAGTTGACCTTGCGAGTAAAGTTGGTGCGAGGACGGCCCACGGGGCGCTTCTCGTCGGTTGCGGTGTTCGTGGTATTCGTGTTATCGTTAGACATAGTGTTTTGTTTTCCTTGTAGTCTGTTGTTCTCGCTGTTTCCAGCTTATGTATATATTATCTCAAATTTTGGCGGGTTTGTCAACCCTTTTCTTTTCTTTTACGCCGTGTGTTTAACTTCTTTTAGAAACTGAACATCGTTACCATAAAGAGCGATCTTCCCATATCCCAAAAGATGGAAGCTGCGCACGTAGTCCGGGCGCCGGGTAGGGCTCGACGTAGCCGGCCGGGAGTGGGATCCCAAATACAACATCATAGCGCCGGGGGTATCTTTCCACCAACCGGTTGTCAGCCCGGCAGGGAGCCGCCCCGATCGGTATTGCTGCATTGTTTGTTTATCGCCGTAAATATAACAAAGATCGAGGCCGGAAAACTTCGCGGCCGCGAACGAAATAAAGCCATGGGTCTTATAGAACGTATTTATTTTCAATTCAGAAATCAGCATTATTCAAACGTCTTTACAGCGACGATCGTTTCATTGTTTTTTACCTCTCCGAAACAATCAAAATACACGTCGAAGCCGACGATGTTATACTTACCATCCGCACGAACGCGGGCCTCGTATGCATCAAATTCGCCATGAATTCGTTCAAAATTCAGCAAGTAATTGGCGATCGATTGCTTTTTATTTTTAACCATGCCCCATTATAACATACTGACTAGAAATGTCAAGGTAAAAGATACACACCAGCGCAGTTAGCTATAAGAAAACAAAAACCTACAAATATCAAACTCTTACAGAGTTGCCGTGGGGTTGATTTAATCATTTATATTAATTATACTGTAAATCTTAAATTCGCTTAAATTATTTACTTGACAAACATTATTTAGTGTGATACTCGCGCGGGTGCGCGTTATTTATAAGGCCAAACATTTCTGCAAATTTACGAGAGTGTAAATTAATAAAAACGAATTAATTTACCAAGTAATTATATAATTTGACAACATTATGAAGTTGTGTTATCATGGTGTTGTAAGTGATTGGAATAATTCGTTCCAGTCATTTTTTGATGTGACGCTGTAAAGTTTAAGCTGTCCATCATCGGATTTATTATTTATTTTGTCAATTATTAAAGGTAAAACTCTAGAATTTAATAATTGATATTCTTTAATTCCCACCTGTATTTTCTTCACAGAATCACATCGTTTTACCTGTCGCAGAACCTGTTCTTTTAAATCTGGCGCAGACGTATATACAAATATTGTCGGAGTAGTATGCCAAAGTAGATGGTGGTTGTGCTCTGTTTTGGCAAAGTATAAATAATCAAGTATACATTTCATATCTGATATCATTACAGTATTAATATCTGGCTTTCCAATTATATCCATTGGAATATGTTGGCCATAATGATGTTCGCCTATTTTTGCAAGATTACATAAATAAGGTCGGCCCGTATATTCTAGTTCTGCTGATTGTTTTACTGCATGCTGAAGAAACGTGGTATTACTAATAAAATGATAGTCTCTGCCATCTACTTCACCCTTTCTCGGAGGGCGTGTGGTATATGATATAATCGGCATGCAACCTTTTGCTTCCAATTCATTTTTTAATGTAGTTTTACCACCGGCTGATGGCCCAAATAAAACAAAATTCATTTAATGATACTCATTTGATAATAAGAGAATATTTCTATCCATGTTTGATATGAGAAAACCTATTAGGCTTTATCCATGTTTGATATGAGAAAACCTATTAATCTAAATCTTCACGTAAAGTAGATACTTGTTCCCGAGCCATTCTTGCTTCTTCACCTTCAGTATAATATCGACAAGGCATATAACTCTCCTTAGCTATCTATATTATAATACACTGACCCGCTAAAGTCAAGATCTTTTTTAAACTTCTCAACCACATGAGTATAATCTGTTGTGTTAACAATAATAGCTAATTCTTCTGTATATTCCATAATAAGATCTTGACGATTCTGCGGAACATTACCTATAATTTCAATCAAATGTTTAACGGCTAACTCGGCATTAACAATAAATTCTATCGCTTGTCTACAAGCTTGCATCGATGTAGATATAATACTATCTCCCAGCTCTTCAAAACACAATAATTTGTTACTAATCGATTGACAAGAAATTACCATTTGTACTAATACCGGCGCATCTGAGTGTGATAAGTTTTTACTTTCTCGTAAAAGAGCTTTTATTTTAAACTCTTCAAAAGTAAATTGCTCAATACTAGTATACTTTTGATAAATTTCAGATTGTACTCCTGCGAATAATGCATCAACGAAACCCTTTCCTGTTGAACAAATTTGTATTATATCTCCGTCAATGGTACATGATGTAATAATTTCCGTTTGCCCATTATATTCTCCGATATTTACCCGGTCGTCTAATTCAACACTAACATATGCTGCTCCTAAAACCTTCTTAATTCGTTTGGAGATTTTCTGTTGGTATACTAGTTCTTCCGATTTCATGAAATTGTTTCCCTTGCATATAATGCTTAATCGCTTTATAAATTAAACCCGTTAATATTAACGCAGAAATAACATCAGCAACAAAATGTTGTTTCAATAGTAGTGTACTCATTATAACACATCCCGCCCACAACATAAAAACATACTTAAGTATTGGAAATAATTTAACTTTTCTAGTATCTGTCGCGGTCATAAACATTAAGAATGCATATGATACATGAGTAGACGGGAAAGTATTACTTGCGCCATCGATCTCATACGTCCACGCTAACAACGCTTCCGATAAGGTTTGTGGCAATATTTCTGGCCGAGGATAAAACGATGGCGCAAAGGCGTGGAATAAACTATTAACAATCATTACCGCAGCAAAGCTAGCTATTACTGTATACAATAATCGTTTGTTTTGTGTTAGAAACACTATAGTACCAATCATAACGATTGGCAAAGAGTGATATATCCAAATTAATTCTGGTATTAAAGGAAGTGAAGAATCTAGAGGAGTCATCAAATTAACACTATTGGTGGTAATAAAATATTGAATCAAACCATATAAAGCAACGTTAATAAATCCTAAGATTGATATTATCCATGCTTTCTGTCTGATTGACAATTATGCCCCCAAAGTGTAACTCTATAGTATAGGCGAGAAAAGAATTGCGCACCTATTTTAAGTAGGGGATAATTAAGAAGAAAAGAATATGTGTCCTGTTTTTTTATGATTATTTGAAGTATTCAGCGTATTTTTTATAGCTTTTATAGCGCGCGGTTAATTTTTCTAATAATTCCAGCATAGCCGTATGATATGAAAGTACACTTTGACTAATAAAATTAACTACCAATTCTGTTTCTTCATCAGTAAAATCGCGGTCGAATTCTGCCGACCGGTTGTCGTTGGCATCAAAAGCGGAAGTAAATGATAATTCATAACCAAAATCGGTGCGCCGGGGTTGTGAAACATAGCTGTGAATGTCAATTCTACTTTTTGGCAACAATTTATCTAATACTTTTTCATACTGTTTTGTCAGCTTTTTATTTAAACGTTCCAATGCAGTTAAATATGTGTTGTAGATCTTTCTTTCAAATTGATCCGGCGGATAAAATTCATAATCTCGCAAAGATGTTCTATAATAAAATTGTAATTCGGAAGCTGCTGGATTAGAAGTTCGTATATCTTGTAATTCTATTATCGATGAAACGTTTATCGATTGTTTTACTTTCTCTAACACTATGGAATTAAAATCATACCATGGGTTAAAGCGTTCCACATCAGGTTGAGTTGTAACAGTAACGGCGTCACCCTTTGGTACATCACCAATTAACCGCATCGCATTGGGTTTGCTGCCAAAAAAATCTTCAATCAATGCAAAAGCTTCAGTATCTTCATAATCACCACCGTGGAGTGATACAATCTGTCCCAACTCTTCTAAATGTAGTTCAGCGTAAGCTAATTCATCTAGACCAAATTTAAAAGCCTTCATGGCCGGGATCTGTGCTAACTGTAAAAATTTCGTAAACTCTTGTGAAGCCTTTGGAACCATTGGATTATGGCCCTCAATTCCATATGCCTCAATCTCTGGTACTACTAAATGTCCTTGAATATTCTTTTTTTCTAAATCCTCTAAAGTTTCAACTTGTGCCTCAGAGGCGCGAGGAAAAGCAAATTCTAATTGTGTAAAATCAAATTCAAAAAGACGGGCGCGGAGGCGAAACGTTGGTTCGATTCCAGATATAATTTTGCGTTGTTTATCATTAAAGATTTCCTCTTCAGTTTCAATAATATCTTTAACTTTTTCAAAATCATCTGCTCTAATCGCATAGGCCACAACACCCAAACCTTGAGCTTCAGCAACCGCACATTGGAAATACCCGCCACCTTGAGAATGACATGATTCGATGTGTTTAAAATCGGCCATACGTACTAAATCAATAGGGTGTCTGGATATAACTAATTTTAATCCTCTGTTATTCATTTGATTTTTTATTTGAGGCCACTGATCGATAAAGTTTGTTAATTGTGCTGCAGTAGGAGAATTAATATCTTCCCGAGACATTAACAGCGTGATGTTGGTGTCCAACGACTTCGGCTCCTGCAAACTAGTTTGTTGAACAATATGATATATTAAATTATGAGCATCAATTCCGACTGACTTGCTTTGTTGTGTATGTTTATATATTTGTTCTAATAATTTCCAAGCTTGATTTTTTACCGGGTTTTCTTCTAACAGACCGGATACAATATTTGTTTGAGCAATGTTTACCATATCGGGTAACCATGAAGATTTACCATATAAGGAAGATATTTCGGCTGGCCGTGCTCCCGGTAGTCGCGCCATCAGTGCCCATTGTGTAACGCGCTCTATTTCTCGTTTTATTTTGCCGATAGTAACTGGAACAGATGCTTTCATTAAATTATCCCGCACAATAGAGAAATTGGGCGCCCAATTTCGAACGTCGGGGGAGGGTCCAACACCGCACATCTTACTATCGATAATAACTCTTCTTGCTAAATATTTAGAAAAACGTTCAGTATTAGGCCTCCGAGCCCACACGCTGAGGCTCGTCTGGCCCTGAATAGATTTTGCACGCTTAAGAATTTCTGTATATATAGTTTTATAAACATATGTTTGTTCTACTAATTGTGCTAATTGATTAAATAACTGTTCAAAGGTTGTGGTAACTTTATTTAATTTTTGTAAATATTTTCCTACTTTAATCTGTTTTGTGCTTGTTCGTTCTACGCCATTAATTTCTCGACTAATACTTTTAGTAACAAAGCCCGGGTTTTCATCTGATAATCTAAATCCAGTATGCGCTTGGATCCATTTTGATAGTTTAACAAAATCGGATGGAAGTAAACTCGCGCCTAAATCTGACACAACGCGAAGCTTCCCACCAAAAATCTGATTAAGAGGTGTATTGGCGTTAAAATTATCCCACACGTAATCACTTAAAGATTTATTAATTTCTAGAAGTAACGGAGATTCAGCACTAGCTCTTTCAATTATTGGTTGGTTTCTAGTTTGTTGCCACAATTTATGATATTTCATGTAATCTCCTAATTCATAATCAGATTTGAATTTAATTCAGTTAAATCTGATTCACATGTAGTATAACTAATATTACAAATTTCTATAATTAAAGCTTCTTCTTTATTAAAAACATAGTTTTCCTCGCCAGTTTCATCATCAAACACAGTACCACGGTGTTCTACATGTTCAAGAATTCTTAATAGTTTAGAAGCAGTAGAATACATTTCTGTTAATATCGACATTCGATTTGGACTCCAACGATTACTTATAACGTAGGCGGTTATAAAGTTTCTTGCTTCTTCTTCCATGTCAGAAGCCATAAACAGTTTTTGTTGGAGTACTATGGCGGGCATTACTAATATAGAGGCTTGTTGTTTTTCCATAATAGTAATTAGTTACATTTATTTGTTTTGGCGGCCGCTCAAATGACCTAACGGACCTTCAAACCAGAAATTCTTGTGTTTTCTTTTACCGGTAACAACTAAAAGATGAAAGCGTATCTTTTTCTTATTTGTTGATGGTCTGCGAATTGAATTAACAACAAGCTTATTAAACGTCAGACCATAAAGTGGTTGTTTACGTCGAATTCCTTTTTTGGAAGTCTTCTTTTTTGGAGGTGTATTAAGAAATTCAATACAATTATGAAAAAACATTTCTTCTGATTCGGCTTTATCATAATCTTTAACGTTGGCCTCTAATTCAACCCAAACAGCCCATTGTTTTTTACCACAACCTTTGACGTTATTAAAATAACGGTTACTATATCGACCGTATTTCCTTTTCTTGTCTAAGGTTGGTAAAATTTTAGGATTATACTGCGGCATTGGCAACAGTTTGCACTGTATCATCTGTATCCTCCACATTTAAATTAAAAAAGTCAAACAATTCTGTACAACCACCTAAAAGACGAGGCGGTACATCGGCTTCATGATATAATACCATCGGGAAAGTATCCCAACCCATAAATTCTTTAATATTATCGCGATGGGCTTCTGACATGTTGATTACATTAACAGTCATATAACTTTCTCGTTGTTCACTTAGTAAAACAAGAGCCTTTGCACACCAAGGACATTCTTCCTTAATATATACTGTAAAATAATCTTCCATTTAAAACTCCAAAATTTGTTGTGGTGTCCCCACGACATTAATAGACGAACCATGCATACCGACATTAAGATGAATTGTAGAAAATGTTACTCGGGAATCTAATTTAGCTAAAACTGGACTGTTCTTAATGACTTCCCCAATAGTTTCGTTTTCTACAACTTGTACGATTGAAGCAATATTCACATACTTCTCAGATAATCGCGCATTCGCATGAGAGCCCGTAACTTCTCGTACTTTAATAAATTTATTCATATGATTTTTCCTTTTTATATGGTACCGGCACAATAGCATCAGCGTTGACTTTCCATGTATGATTAGACCAATATACCAAACACTGAGAATCAGATTCATTATATTCTAGCATTAAACAAACAGTTCTGTCTTCCAGCACTTTATGAGTTGATTCGTTAATCAACACCGCACCCTGACGAACCGTAATCTGACTACCCGTCAGATTGTTCAGTATTGTGTTTTTGAGGTTCTGTGTAATTGCCATTAGTTATATCTACATAGGACGCTAACATATTTCTAGCTTCGTGTAATAAACGAAGACCTTCTTCTACCTTATTAATTGTATATTGTAAATTTGCTAGCCCGAAAGTCATTTCGCCGTCAGCTAACACATCACGTGTGTTCTGAATTTGTTGAGCACTAGCTCTAATCTCTTCACGGGCTGTGTCAATTGCTTTGACTAACTCGGAAGGGATCTTGTTTAGGTCAACAGATTTGCTTAACTGCACTTTCATGTCTACTTTCTATTATACTACAGTTAGTCTAGGTTGTCAACCTCTATTATTGCTTTGTTGGCAGTTATTAACACACCGGCAGCAGACACTGCATTTTCTAAAGCAATACGAGTAACCTTCGCTGGGTCGATAATTCCATGTTCAATCATATTTGGTACAGCACAATCATTAATAAAATCATAACCACCGGTATATGCAAAACTACTAGACGAAAGATCATAATAATCTCGGACAGTGTTAAAGGCTACATCGGGTGAAACCGCTGCGTTTGAACACATTTTTCGGAAGGGAGCTTGGCATGCGACAAAAACTATATTTGCGCCTAGGGCTAGGGTACCCTCTAAATCTAAGTTTTCCTTAGCAAGTTCGGCAGCGTGAATTAAGAAGCTACCGCCCCCGGGTAAAATGCCTTCTTCGCGGGCTGCAGTGATTGCCTTGAGTGCATCGTCTATTCTATGTTTACGTTCTACCACGTCAGCGTCAGTCAGACCGCCGACATTCACCACAGCGACACCACTGGACAGTCTGGTGATTCTATCTTGGATTCGTTCACATTCAGGCATGTCATCAGTCTGCGCAATCTCGGCACGCAGAGCATCAATTCTTTCATCAATCTGATCAGGGTCCATGGCTCCATCAACTATTAGTGTTGTGTGTTTCCCAATCTCTAATTTCTCTGACTCACCGAAATCTGTTAATTGAATTTTGGTTAAGTCCGGATGAGTTGTACGAGTTAAAAAAGTCGCACCACACGTTAGTGCAATATCTGATAATATGTCATAACGTTCGGAACCAAAGAATGGCGCTTTGACACACGCCACTTTCATCGTACCACGCATTGCATTTGTAATAAGAGCCGCAAGGGCTTGGCCTTCTATATTATCACAAAATATAATTAATGGTCGTTGTGAACGAGAGGCCAATTCTAATATTGGCATCATTTCGTCTACGGTTGTAAGCGAGTGGTCGGTGACTACAACGTTTGGTTTATCATATTTTACTAAATGGTTCTTCTCATCATTAATAAATCTAGGGGAGCTATAACCTGCTGGGATTCGATAACCTTCAACTAAAGATAAACTAGTTTGTGGCTGCCTACTCTCTTTAACTGAGATTGAACCATATTTTCCAACGGCGTTAATTGCCTGTACTAATATCTCTCCAATTTCAGAATCACCATTCGCTGAAATACACGCAATGTTTTTAATCTCTTCAAGTGATGAAATCTCTATTGAGTGTTTCTTAATTTGTTCAACAACCTTTTGACAGGCTAGGTCGATCCCTCTACGAAGTTCTACCGGTGCATGGCCTGCAACAATATGTTTAAAAGATTCTCTAAGAATTGCGCCAGCTAAAACGGTAGACGTTGTTGTACCATCGCCTGCATCAATGTTTGTTCGGATTGCCGCTTGTTTGATTAACATGGCTGCAGCATTTTCAGATGGATTTGATAATTGACAAAATTTAGCAACCGTAACGCCGTCTTTGGTGATTACCGGCAATTGCCCTTTACGTTGCAATAAAACGTTGTTACCTTTAGGGCCTAGTGTCTCAGAGACAACTGAAACTAATTCCTCAACACCCCGGGCGATACTTTCCCGAAGCTCTTGATCACTAAAATATTGTTGGTTCATTTTTCCTCGTTAGTCGGATACGTTGTCTACGTTGTTCTTCAATTCTACCGCATTTTGCGAAGCTTTTAAAGCATATTGTCGCCTAGTTGCGATATCTTCTTCAGCAGTACCCAAGAAATATTTGTTAATGTTGTCGGTCAACTGGGCTAGCTGGTTGTAAATAGGAATTAAACTCGATTGCAATAGACCAGCATAACTGTTGGCCACTGCATACAATCTCTCTTGAGACAAGTCTAACTGTCCGATTTCAGTAGAAACCTGCGCAGCATAGTGAGGTGAAATTTCAAACTGTAACGACTTTGTAAAACCGGGAGTCTCTTTAAGTTTGTTTACGAACTCATCATGACGCCCAGCGCTTTGCAGGGCGCGGAGTTCATCGTACATTTCTTGTGTACCATATAAGTGTTTGGCACTGGCTGCACCCATCGCTGAAATTCCTTTTTCATGGCGATCTGTTGATGTGCCGATGGTATAAATTACGTCGTATTCTGTATGAGGGTCTAACCGTTGAATCCTCGGCATGGTCGCGTTCTGATTGCCAATTCTTAATAGCCTAAACGTCGTGTCGTCACTGTCGGGATCTTTAATCATGATTTTATTATCCTCAGTGTACGTATAGTTTTGTATGTAATCGCCAGCCAACGATGCGTGGTCTTCTACCTGCTGCTCTTGGAACGGTACGTAACCAATGAAATTCATGAAATTGTCTTTAGTAATCGTAAATTCTAAGAACCTCAGAATGTCGTTAGATTCTTTTCGCACAGTCAAATAGACCACGTGATCAAACGCATCGAAGTGGCCGACTAAGTTCTTAAAACTTCCTTCAATCTTAGTTCTTGGAGATAGCAGCTTCAAACTATATTGTACCGGCAACTCTCCAATTGTCAACGCAACGTCAGTAATCGGTTTGCCAACCTGTCCTGCAGACTCCGCAGCATCAGTAACCTGCACAGATCCTTTACCAATGATTCCGGCAAGGAACCCTTCAAATAAGAATCCAGACACCGACTCGGTATACTCTACAACGATACTTCTTAGACAATCCATAAAAATGAGAGTTGAAAAGATCGTGGCCAGATCGGCTTCCTCATCAAACTCACAGATTCTATTAATATTTTGTAACTTTTCCTGAATGGAATCGCCTTCAATATTTTGAGTCATTTGCTCAATTAATGAGCGATCCTTATTATTAACCTGCCCCCATAATTCAGTAATTTTAATTGTAGGTAAAGTAATGTCTATTTTATCTACATCAGCTTGTATCGTTTCGAAAAGTGGGCGCAACTCTATTAATTGTTGCTCGATCAAAGCGTTGAGATCTTTGAATCCGGCGACTTCAGTATTAAAAAGTTTCTTTTTAAAGAATTTATTGGTTAAGTTGGATGTAGTATTCATATTACTAAATAGTATTTAATATCACATAATTGCATCTGCGATGCCCCATTCCACCGCTTCTTTTGCAGAAAAATAAACATTCCCACTGCTCTTAAGCATCTTTCGTAGTTGTTTCTCTTCAAAGTTTGTTTCACGACACATCATTTTAATATGCATATCTTGCATAATCTGCATTTCTTTCATTTCATTTTTAATATCGTGGATAGTACCAACATGGCCACCGGCTACGCTGTGCATCATAACACGACAGTTCTCTGAAATATGTCGTTTCCCTTTGGTCCCAGCAGCTAAGATAAGAACACCCGCGCTCATGACCTTACCAATTCCATATGTGCTTACTTGATTTTCTTTTTCAATCTTTTTAAGTACATCGTAAATTGCAAACATGTCAGAAGCAGAACCACCCGGTGTATTGATATATAAATCAAATGGGCGGCGGGCCATATAAATTGTATCTGGTTCGGCTTCTTCTGGCTCGACCTCAATTGGATCGTTCATAAATAACATAGCTGAGATTAAATCCGAAGCCGAGTCTTCATTAACCTCTCCGTATAACGCCACTGCGCGCGTTTGTGGTGACGTATCAATTTCAGTTGACATATAGCCTCTTATTTCTTTTTCTTAGTTTTAGTTTTCTTAGTTTTAGTTTGTTTTCCCATCTTGGGATATTTGAGTGTCGAGCCTTTTTGATTAACAGCGTTAAGCTTAAAAAAATCAACGTTTTTACCCCACAGTACCCACTCGTCGCGAGAGCCGAAGGTTTTAGAAAATATTAATACGTATTCCTTTTTACCGCTGACGCCTTCGCCGGTTAAACTCCAATCATCCATGAGTTTTATAATCTTGTTATAATTTCGTGTACCCTTAATCTTATTAATTTGTACACAATATTGTGTGTCAAATTGACACCATGTTTCACCGTACATTATCATTTTTCCTCCACCGATCCCGGTTCTAGTTTAATAATATCAAAATTATTGGAAGCTTCGCGAATGTCGATATCAATCTTTCCATCAACATATAAATCTATAATAGTCTCAACCTTACGATTATCGATGTTAGTAGTTTTTCTGAGGTTATTAACAAAATTCAGAAACCGTTTAACCTTAAATGCTTTATCTGCATAGGCCACAATAAATTCATCATCAAATTCAATCAGCCCTTTATTTTTGATCCATTTATACATTATATTATGTTTACTCTTGCTCATGGTTCTCCAGTTCTTTCATAGCATTATATAAAATTGATTGCCCACCTAGTTTAGCACTAGCCTCCAAAATATATGTAGCATAGTCCGGACTCAAAATGACTTTTCTAGCTATATCTTTGTATTCAGGCGGGAGGTCATAAAGACTGTTTTCTAATCCAGAATACACCCGTAGGACGGCTGTTTCTGTAAAATTAACAAGTAGTTCGATATTTTCTTCAGATAGGTTGGCTTTGGTATAAAATTCTTTTTGTTGTTCGGCCAAATCTATGGAAGCCTTGAGCAAAAAGATTGTCATTTTGAGTATTAATTTGTACGTACGTAAAAAGAAAGAAAAGTCTTTCTTCATACGTAATGCATAGGATAAGAATTTGTAAGAGGCTATACCCCCGAAAAATAAAAGAAATTCGTACATGTCACCTTAAGGTGAGAGAGGATTAGTTGCTTTTAATAGCAGCAAGAATTCGTTTGGTTACACGCTTGGTAATCTCGTTAACAATCTTTTTGTCATCGAGCACCTTAATATTAGCGTTTTTAAGTGCTTCAGCCAAACCTTCTAGTTCTTCATCACCACTATCATCATAACCCATTTCGTCGCCCATGTCAAGACTTTCTTCGCCTTCGGGTGCGATTTCTTCTTCGCCGCCTAAATCACCTTCTAGATCATCAGCGCCCAAGCTATCACTGGTTACATCGACTTCCACGCCAGTGTGTGTTGCAATTGCTGAAGCGATATCATCGACTAACGCCGTAACATCTTCTTCGCTCATACTAACTTCACCGTCGTCGCCAAGATCATCCATTGGTGCTTCGTCGCCCATCGGTAGTTCATCACCGCCACCTAGTTCGCCCCCCAATTCATCTTCTTCCGGAGGGGGTAGTTCTCCCAATTCCTTCAGGAAGTTTTTGGAAACACCCTCATTGATCTTAGCTAGCTTATGCCAGCGGGCAACAGTTGTTTCGTTTAATAATTTACTCATTTGTACGAATCTCCTTGTAAATTCGGTTTACGTTAATAAATAGTCTTTAAAATATTTAAAACGCCATTGAAAGCTTAACGTTTTGCCATCTTCCTTAAAGCGCCATCTTGAATTTGTTTAATCCGTACTGCTGACCGCTTTAATCTTTTTCCTATCTCTTCTAATGTCAATACATTATTCTTTTTAACCGCAATTAATGTACAATTTTGGTCTTCTTCATATTCAATATGTAATCGACATTCGCTAATTTGACAGGGTATTTTATGCTTCATGCAATCTTTAGCACATCCAATCATAAGCTGTTTTCCTTTTCTATTATATCGAATAGCTCTCGCTTTTCGTCTTCAGTAATATTAAAATCATCCCAAATTTCTGCACCTTTGGTTGCCTCTCTTTGAGTAATTTTACGTTTGGCTTTAGAGTTTCTATGTTGTACTTCTTTAGCGGTTTCAATATATTGTCTAATATTTGGATCACCACTAACGTAACCATACACCATTAATCTAAGAAACTCTGGTATTGATAGTTTATCATATTTGACTGCTGCAGCTAACTGTAAATGTCTAGCTTCCAGCTCTTCAAAATATATTTGTTTAACTTCTGGCATAAATGTGTGTCGAACTTTCAAATTGTCCAGCAGAAGTTTGTTGGATTAATTGTGCTTTCTTTTGAAATTCTGATATTGTTCTGGCACCAGAATACGAAAGGCCTGAACGAATCCCTTTGGCTAAGGATTTCAATATGTTGCCTACAGATCCCTTATAAGGCACCAAGGCGGCAACGCCTTCCTCTGACCCGACGTAACCTCTCCAAGCGTTCTGTGCGTCCGCTGACGCCATCCCTCGGTACTCTTTCATGACACCTTGGCCTGTCTCAATCTTGTGGCCCGGGGCTTCGTCTGTACCTGCAAGTAACGAGCCAAGCATAACTAAATCTGCACCGGCTGCAAAGGCCTTTACAATATCACCACTAGTTTTTATTCCACCGTCTGCAATAATAACCGGCCCGGGCTTTAAACGTGTTTCAAAAGGTTCCGGATCATTCCAATGATTAATTGTTGTTCTACTGCTTTTAATATCCAATAAACTTTGCAGCGTCGGCATGCCATGGCCGGTTTGAATTCGGGTCGAACATATACTCCCACCACCGATGCCGACACGGACAATATCCACGCCTGCGTTGGCCAAAAACCAATAGCCCTCTGCTGTAGCTACATTACCCGCCATTATGTATACATCGATACTGGTTAAAAACTGAATAACCTCTGCAACATTGGTGTGATGACCGTGAGCTACGTCTACACAGAATAATAAACAACCTTCGCTTCTTAAAGCTCTAACCCTTTCTTTATAATCTCCAGTTGCACCGATAGCACAGCCGGGATAAGCGTTGGATTTCGAACATTGTTTATAAGCATCAACTTGTTCTTCAATAGTACAATATCGATGTAATATTCCTAACCCGCCAGCGTGTTCGATCGCTATGGCCATATCAACCCAAGTTACTGTGTCCATTGGACTAGAAAAAATAGGTAAAGCCAAATCATATTCAACACCTAGTGTAATACCAATATCAATTTCTTGTCTTGATTTAATATCTGAGTGTTGTGGTACAACAAGCACATCATCGTAACTTAAAGCTTGTTTCATTCTGGTGGTCTTTCCGCTATTTTCCACTTTTGTTCTTCTAAACTATGAAAAACTCTGTACAGATTTGGGTCATGTCGATTCGCAGTTATATAATAAACTGCTTCTTCACATGTTGCCCAGCTTTTTTGATGTAAATTTTGGTGGGGTGTTGGGTGTACCGTATGCGTACATACCGGATCTTCTAATCGTTCATAATGATTAATAAGGCGCTCGATGTACCATGCAGCCTTTTTTAAATCTTCAAGAGGTCTACCCTTGTGTTTGTGTCTCGCAATATATTTAATTGCGTTGCCGTCGTTGAATCCCAAACCCCAGTCTTCAATAACATCGATTACTTCATATTTCCCAGTATTATAGTGACTCGGATGGTTCACTGCTTCTTTATTCATTTGTTTCTTCCATTATGTCTAAGCCTGCTTTAACACTTTTGATGAACCACTCTTGAAACCGGGTTTGATCAAACTCTTCTAGGCCTTCTTCTTTAAGCCACCAATCATAAAATTCATCAGAGGCTTCGAACACGACGGTTGCGGAACCATCTTCGTGTTCAATCACTTCCTCCACGGTGATCTTGAAGTTTGTGTTCTGTTCGTTCTCGGAAGTCATGTAAAATCTCCTGTGCTTTTTCCCAGCACTCGGGGCAGTATAAACGTACAATTTTCTTTTCATTGTACACAACTGTATACCATGATTGTACCATAGCTTTGTCCTGTTTGTCAAATTCTTTTTCACATGTAAGACAATTATCTGGTAGTTTGTCAAACATATTCATTTTTTGAGTTACTTCTTTCTCTAAACGCTTCTTGGCCTGTTTCGCATTTTGTCTTGCAATTTTTCTACCAAACTTGTTTGTCATATTTCCTCTTACTTAAGAAAGTTTTTCCATACATCATGGAAATTAATAGTTTTCGTTTCTTTCAAGTGTTTGTTTGTTTCCACACTCGCGGCGATCATACCGGTAAAAACCGGTTTAACTAATACATCGTTTGTATTGTTGTTAATAAATTTCAGTAAATGTAGCGAATTTTGTAACGTGAAAATGGGCTCTTCATTATCATCTTTTGAATATTCACCAACTGCAAAATTTATGATTACTTTAATTTTCTTTCTATCAGCGGCTGGAGCCGTTACCAATCTTGGCGGGGTGTATATTTTGAATTTTTGTTTGTCTATTATTCCAAACAAATCACTTTGAGGTGAATCTTTACCAAATAAATCGGTTTGTTTGGAGTCGGCTTTAGCTAATGCATTAAATAACTTTTTATAATAATCTGTTAAAAATTCTTGTATCATTTTATCTGTATTTGATGCTGTAAGCCAAACACTCGGCGGCGCGGTCTCGCCCCAATCTGCTAAACTAGTAATATCAATCTTTTTAGCTAATTCGCGTTTAAAAAGTTCAAAATCATATACTAATTCGGTTCTTGCAAATATAATATTGCTTTCAAATGTTAATTCAAAATTATTAAGCATCTTTTCTAATGCTAATATTTTTTCTTCAATAGTTACAGAATTAGCATTTCGTAAAAGATTAGCATCATTTAAGTGTTCTACGATATTATCAAATAGCATACCTATATCAGAATCAATTTCTTTAGCATAATAATATAAATCATTTAATTGGTCTTCAATATCACCATCTACTTGTAATTCAAGCCAACGTAACTCTACTTCACCGTTATATACTTCAATTTCATCCGGATGATAAGTCCAATTAAATTCTGTAACAGCCTCTTCAATTTCATCATCGTGTTCTGCATCTTCATTCAGCCACGGTAATTCATCAAGATCATCAGCATTAATTGTATATGAAAACGACCATGAAAGAAAATCAATATCACCATCTACTTGTAATTCAAAATAGTGATATAAATGTTCTATATTGGCATTAAATTCAGTTTCAGCGGCACTTATAACCTCATCCCAAGAAGGCCCGGGCGGGTCGGAATCTATATTGTGTTCCATATGATCAGTAATATCTGTTATTATTTCATCTAAATGCATATCCATATCAGATATATCATCATAACCATATGTTGTAAGAAGTATTCTTTCATATGCTTCAGCTACAGCGGGGCCGTGGTTCTCTGCTAATTCTTCTAAATCTGACGCATGTGCTTCATCAAAAAAACCAATTACATTTAAAATTAATTCTAAAGATTTTTTGTCTTTAGAATCACGAATCAAATGTTCATGTAAAGCTGGTTTTAATTCATCAACCGCTGCAGAGTGGTCTTCTTCATTATATATATCTTCTAAACCACTAGTGGTATATTGAAAAGCAAATTTTTGTTTGTTTTGTCTTGGCGGGTTGTTTTTTAATTCTAGAAATAAAAAGGCACTGCCCTGTTTTTCATAATCATTCCAATAACTCGGATTATCACGTTGCGAAATACACCACTGCGCGCCTAAACCATATAATGCGCTGGCCGCATGCGATGTGATTCTTCTAACAATCATATTATGTTCATAATAGACAGCACTAGCACCTTGTTTGGCTGTTTTAGCTAATTGTTTTTCCATTTCTCGTTGTTCAAGTTTATGCTCTGCCGACGAGCAGGCGGTCCTTAGAGATTCTATAGTAAAATATTTGAATATATCTCTATGCTCAAATAGGTTTTGGTGGTTATGAAAAAATATGATATCATACATAAAAGAAGAAGCTTTATGTCGCATTTCGCTGTCCGTGTACTTCTTGGCATCTTCGCGGATATCTACCAACGCCCGGAAGGGGCCTGCAAGACGGCGCTCGATCGCGAGCCTATCATCATACACGGTTTTCCACATTTTTTCATATATACTACCATAAACTTTTGCAAAATAAGGCAAATATTTATTGTTATTGGTAGGATCCCGATCCACCATAGTATGAATATCTGTTGTAATTTTTGGGTATTTAGCTATCGCATCAGATTTTCTAGATTCAAATAAATAACCATCATCTAAATCTAATGTATCGCGCCATGAGTGAAGGAGTGATTTTATTTGCATATATTAATTAGTATTAATCACGGGTTAACATACAAACGTATTCAATTTAAACTAGTATGTTCCACAGCATCAAACTGACAATAAATGAAATAACGGCAGGAAAGATTATTGCCTTATATTTAAACGTTTTAAATTCATTCTCTAGTTTCGAAATTCTTTCTTCAAGCATTTTTTATCCTATATATATTTTAAACAATGAAAGACCAACACTAACAGCTACCGCAACAACAGCAGAAATGGTTGAAGCCTTAACTTTGAGAGTAATCATCGCAACTTCTAAGTCTCTTAACCTTTTGTTGAAATCGTTTTCTAATTTTTGTTCCAATTTGTCAAATTTATTATCAATCGATGTTTGAATTTGCTCGACTATTGAATTAATTTTGGGGTCAAACAATTTAATGTTTTCGTCTAAACGTTCTAAATCTTTTAATACTAACAATCGCCATTTAGACCAATCATCATTATCGTTATTATTAGCCATTTATAGTCGCTCCCTCTGCAATACTATAACTAGTTAATAAAAGTTGCTCTAAGCTCGGTTAATGGTGAATATTTTAATTGCTGTATCCCCGGATACTTTAAAAAGATATCTTGGATCAAAAAAAACCTTCAAGCATTGCTTCAAGTAATACTATTCGTTCTTTTAAATTACAACGCTTTTGTTCTAATCGCTCACACTTACCACAATGACGCTCAATCATTATTGCCCACACGCCTTTGTATATACATTTACCCAATTATCATGGGGAAATGAAAATAATTGATTTTCACACTTACATTCATCATACCATACATGAAAATCACCAATTGGCATATCTTGTTGTACAGCACATTCATTAGAACACTTTACCGTGTTAGGTACAACCCACACAAATATAAACAATAATGTTCCAACCAGCGTGGCTGCGACGGTTCCAAATATAATCTTTTCCCATAAATACATTTTATACTCCTGTACTTCCAAATCCACCGCTTCCACGGACGGTATCATTTAATTCTTTAACTTCCTCAAACTCGCAGCAATTAACTGCAATTAAAACACCCTGTGCGATTTTCTGCCCGGGCATTATAAGGCGAGATTCCACTCCTATATTATGAAGATTTATATATATCTCTCCACGATAATCGGAATCAATCACGCATGCGCCTACAACTAAATTTTGTTTACTAGCGATTCCCGACTTGTTTTTAATTTCCCACATGTACCCAACCGGCACGGCGACACTTATGCCGGTTGGAATTACAACCGACATACGAGGTGGAATGAGCACACCACCCCTATCTTCATCATATCTTGCAGATGCTTGCCTGCCGTTAGGACAATAGAAAACGTCCGCGCCTGCATCAGTTGGGTGTGCTCGCTCTGGCATTTTAGCTCCTTCACGGAGTAGCTTTACTTTCATCGATCATCTCCTTTAAAATTTCATAATCCATATGTTTGCGCGCATTAGTTGCTATACTTTCAATTAAAGTGTTCCTAAACGCAGTGTTATCAACCGTAATAGCCGGATTTGCAGTCCATTTAGCTTTAAGTTTACGTGGTTTAGCTATAATGGGTGTACTAACAATTTTAACTTCCGGAACGCTATCTCGTTGTATTTTCCACCAACTAATAAGCAGTATTTCTAACTGTGGTGTAAGTTCTACAATTGGTCGACCGGCAAAAGTCCGTCCAAAATGTTTTAGAAGATCGTTCTGAGTTTTAAATCCACCACGAATATATCTAAATAACCTTGGGATTGCCGCAAAGGTTAAATAATGTTTGTAATCAAATACATGCGCGAGCATTGGATCTGTCACTAAAGCCAAGTAATCTTGTAAAGGTTTGTCTGGGTGTCTAAGTGAAATACCTTCCTTTCCACGTTCTTTGATTTCTGTCTGTAATTCTATCGTTCTTTGTGTTGCCCAAGCTTGAAGAAGCGGAATACTGGCCTTAGATATTTTGTTATTATATAAATTCAAATACTTTGCAACTCTAAACGCGTGTAACTCACTCGTAAACTCATCATTAAGTTTAAACTCGTCTGAAAATACAGCATCATGATAGTACACGTCGGAAGTAAAAGGATCATAAGCAACCATGCAGTTACATATATCAAAATTCCCAAGCACCTTTTCCGGAGAGCCGTGTTCAATCACATCCCCCACTAGTTGCAGTTTGGGCCGAATAAGTAAGCTTTTCCCTTTACCCTTTGGGTCTTGAAGAATAAGTTGTGATTCTATGGTTTTTGCATAACGACTAGTCACTATTTCAGCGACGCCATAACTTTGCACACATTTTAAAGCAGCTTCATATCCAGCTTTGGTGCGATAGAATATATCGATATCTGGCCATTGATATGTTTCGGAAGTAAATGCATCCGGTGTCTGATGTAACCAACTACTTGAAAGCATGCCTAACATATCAACGTTTTTGGCTGCGAATACATTGTAAAACGAACCCTTTTGTAAAGCACGACGGATCAAACCACCAGCAAAAAATCCACCATTTGCGGTAAGAGCATCTGGAATTTGATTAAAAAACTTGTCCCAATCTGCGATTAATTCGCGGAAAAAGCTAGCATTTTCTATTGTTATATTCATTTTTAAAGCTTTATAAATCTGATTGTTTTATATTCGTCGATGTCTTTAATTTGTCCCAAATATGCCATTGATACGTTGATTTCTACACCAGCCATTGCCCAGCGCGATTTAAAAGCCAAGGCGCGTTTTCGGGCGCTAACATAAAATTTGTGTAACTCTTCAATCGTGTATAAATTACTTTTAGTAACATATGGAGTTACACAAACTCGTTTTGTCATCAATATTTCGCGCCATGAAGACGGATTATTCTCTTGAATTTTTGAAACATATTCCCCCAAAGGGCTAGCGGTATTGCCAACGTTTGTTTGAGAAACAGTAACAAATTCAGATTCAGGTGATTGCTCTTTAAGATATTGTTTCAACCCGGTTGTGGGAATTCCAATCACATTAGTTGCTTCACATCCGGCATACATTCTGGCATTTTGAAGTGCCGCTTTATATTCATTAGTTTTCATTTCATTATTGGTTAACGGCTTTTTATTAGGATTGCGAAACTTTTTAAATTTACACCAAACATCATTAAAGTTTTTAATCAAAACCCATTCAAGGCTTTGACCGCTCTTTGGGGCAGCGAGCCGAGCAATCTTAACTGCAGCCAAAGAAAGATCGTTGTCACTATTAAACAGTGTAAGCTGTTTCTTGTTTTGGGCGTTAAGTTCAAGTTGTTTTAGTTGCAATTCTATCTTATCGGTCGCCGTCGTTAACAATACGGGAAAATGTGTCCAGCCCAACCGTTTACATGCTAAACATCGATGGATTCCGCCCCAAAGATTGTCGTCTTTGTCGGCCAATCCCGGTTTCTGCAGTCCATATTCAATTATACTACTTTCAATATTATCAAGATGGTTCTCGTCATATTCAAAAACCCGAGACTGCTGCAAAACGAGTTTGTCAATTTCGACAAATTGTACGTTATGTTTAGATCCTCTGTAATCACAAATCATTATTTTTCCTTATGCAATAAGAGTTAGTTGTCTTGAAATCGAGCGCACACTAAATCCCCAATTATCATTGCGATCCAACTTCCCAACGTAAAGTCTATTGATATGAATCCTATCTTTTGAATGTACGCCCCAACAACGAATAGTTGTCGACTCGCTAGTGTTATCGAGCACATTAACGATCCAATATTTCTTACCGTTCTTGGTACGTTTTTCAATTACTTCTCTTGGAATAAACCATGCCATTCCTAGCTGATCGTCCCAATTACCGAGAGCGGGGATCCCACGTTGCTCAAGTGCATCAGCCATATCATCATCTATAATCATATTATACGGAAAGAGCCCTGTCAAGCTTGCAAGAAATTCTATTTTTTCATGCTTGGTAAAATTTCCTTCCGGAGCATACATTTCCAAATTCTTTTTGAAACGTTTCCTTGTGCGAGGGCTTGGTAAATCAACCACGCATGCGGACCAGAAATGTTTCAAGCCTGTAAACCTTTCATCTACTAAGCAACCAAGAGCACCGCTGCATGTTAACGCGTGCAAGGCTTTCTTATTTAATTTTGAATATACAATATCATCATTAAATAATAATTGTTCAATTGTGTTAAATGGACGATTGTTCATAATTTGAGTTATGGCTGCATCGCCTAAACCTTTAATAGAATTAAGGGGCTGAATTAATACTTTTTCATCGTCCGGATCAATATCCCAATTATATCCGGATTTATTAATATCTACACCCTTGATCTCAAAACCAGCTTTACGCGCAATATTGATTGCTTGTTCTTTTCGTTTTTCTGGTTCTTTATCTAAAAAGGATACCATCCATTCAGTTGGATAATAATTGAGAAGCCATGCACACTGATAAGACAACATGCTGTATGCCACGGCGTGAGATTTGTTGAAGCCGTACTTAGAAAATAGCTTAAACTTTTCAAATAATGCATCTGCTTGTTTCTCCGTCATTCCTTTTTCAACGCAGCCTTTAGTAAACTGCTTATGATATTTTGCTAATTTAGCTTTCTTATCTTTGTCTAAACCTTCAATACCCTTTTTTACGTCAATCTTAACTAAAATTTTACGTAACATGTTACCATCATCAAGAGTGATATTATGACCTAATTCGTGTGCAAGCAGTGCGATCTGCTCTTGAAAAATCATATAGCCAAACGTTTCTTTCGTATGCTTTTTGTAACATTCTAAAGCTTGACCGGATAAATCAGCATAACTAACAACGTTGTTATTCTTAGCTTTTACATACATCTTATCTACATTCGCACCAAGTGGGCCCGGTCGATAAATACTAGTAATAGCTGAAATATCAATTAGATTTTTAGGTTTAGCGTTCCCGCAGAATTTTTGCATACCACCTTGAGTAAATTGAAAAACTCCTGCAAAATTTCCATCATCAAAAACGTTTTTATATACTTCTTGATCTTCGAAATCAATTACGTCCGGATGTAGTTGGCTATCATACCACGCTTTAATATCTTTAAACTCTACATTTTCATGATTTTCGTGGCGTTGCAAGATTAATTCAACGCAGCGCTCGATCATTTTAAGTGTACTAATCCCTAAAATATCAAATTTAATGAAGCCAAGCGGTTCTAAATGTCGGACATTCTGGCCTTCTGACCATGGCGTCTGAACGGTTCCACCGCTTTTAATTAGCGGCATTCGTTCATTAAGATTTTCACCAACAACCACGCCGCCGGCGTGTCTAGAAATGGCGCGGACGGAACCAAAAATAGCATCAACGTGTGTAGCTACATCTGGATATTTCTGCAAAAACTCTTTTAGTGTTACAGAATTTGATTTAACTTCTTCAAAGGTTGGTACGTATACGCCAGCTTTAATGCCATGCGCAGCCTTAGCAATTGGAGTTGCCTCCTTTACCATTTTAGACGTAACGGCATTAACCTCTGTAAATGGAATACTGTAAAACTTACCAATATCTTTGATAAGCGAGCGCAATTGCAACGTACTAAAGTTTGAAATTGGTACTACAGAATTTTCACCCCATTCCTCAACTAATTCTTCTTTGAATGCGGCGGCGTCTGAAAAGTCCACATCAATATCCGGATAATCCGTGGCGTCTTCTCGTAGAAATCTTGAGAATAGCAAACCATATTTAATTGGATTTACTTGAGTAATTCCTAATACATACGATACTAACGAGCCCGCAGCCGAGCCTCTACCGGGTGACATAAGATATTTTTCTTGACCTTTATCAGTAATCGCCTTCATCGTCAAGAAATATTTACTGAACCCTCGTTTGTTGATAACTTCAAGTTCATGAGCTAGTCGAGCACGATATTCTTTATCGCCGCCTAGGCCCGAATCGTGTAAGCCTTCAGCAGCTAGTGTAATAAGTTGCGTATCAGCATCAACACCTTCTGGTACAATAAATTCTGGTAAACGTACAGTATTATCAGGCATAAACGTATCAATCCGGTACTTTGCAATACACTCGGTACGCGTAATAGAATCTAGTACGAGTTTGTCGTCATATTTAAATCCGCATTTATCAGCATAATTTTTATATGCCGCAAACATTTCATCACCATTTTTAGGATATAATTCATAATCCATTTCTTCTAGTGACTGCGGAAGTTTAAATTCTCCTTTACCCGTCTTATTAAGCCAGCCTAATCTTTTATATAGCTCTCGATCTTTCCATGAGTCTCGCGTGGGATAGTGTGAGTCCGCTGTGCTAATAAGAGGAATATCATATTCCTTACAAACCTGAATAATATATTGATTTAATTCATGTTGTTCGGGTATCGCATTCCACTGTAATTCACCGTACCAACGATCACCAAAAATTGTTAGCATACGTTCGGACGTTTCGCGCATGGCATCTAATACGGCTTCGGCACCCTTGTCTTTATTTTCCCACATGTTACCGGCGTATACACCGCCTAGGCATGCGCTAGCTGCAATAACACCTTCGCAATTGTCTGCTAATGTTTGATAATCTAAACGAGGATATTTATAATAATTGTGTCCGGAAAAACTCTTGGATACCATTTTGAAAATATTATTTAAACCCTCTTGGTTTTGGGCTAGTAATATCAAGTGGTTGCGCTTTCTAAGAAAATTCTTAACAGCTTTTTTAGATTCTGTTTCATCTTCAACAAAGGTAGAATCCGCTTTAGTCGCAATTTGCTTGCTCTTCTTTTTATTCTTATTGTCTTCTTGAATTTGAAGGTATTCTTGGTACCAATCTTCAACGGATGGCAGAAAATATGCTTCAACGCCAAAAATGGGTTTAAAATCTAATCCATCTTTAATCATGCGTTGTGCGTGTAGAATCTGATATGACAGTGCATTCATATTACCATGATCGGTCAAGGCCATAGCGTTCATGCCGTTTTCATAAGCAAAATTCATATGTTTCTTTGGTTCGCCCAACCCATCGAACGGCGAGCCGACGCCAGAGTGCGCGTGAAGGCCAACGAACGGTATTTCTACTTTCTTTTGTTGCATTTAAACTCCTTTAAACTATGTATTGGCCACAGCGCTTGATCATGCCATCCATACCAATATACCAAAACATTACCAAATCATTACCAAATCACCCGCCTTAAACTTCGTCATTATCCCAATCATTCTGCCATGTTACCTTAGAACGTTTTTCTGATTCAGAGGGTGCAACTTCCGATAATCGTACCGAATTGTGTACCGCTGTCCATAATGCCATACAACCTACAAAGCCGCCAAAACTAATTGGAAAATCCATAATGCCAGCATTATCGGTTGCAACAGCACATATGACTGCAAATGCACACATAGCTAGATACGTAATTAATGCTCTATTTTTCATTTTTATCTCCACTTGAAAGTTTCACCGTAGCACCGGTAAAAAGTTTTCCCATACAATTTCCACATAGCAGAATTCTTGCAGAATTCGCGAATGTCTACAACGCAGTATTTTTACAGTCTTTTCCTTTACACCTAATCTTCATCATCAATCTCCACAGCAAAGCCTTTAAACCTGCCGCCATAGGCCAGCATTTTTTTGTGTGGCCGTTTAAAATGTTCTTGTTCTTTCGACCCTAAAAACTTACAAAGCTTTTTCCATGAATCGATATTATAGTACCATGGTGTTTTAATAATCTGTCCACAGTCTTCCTCTAGTATAACAGATTGGAGCGCATTGTCAAGTGAAAAATGCCTTGCTGACCATCTTTCTTCTTGGGGTAACTTTTCACCGCCATGGGCCTGGCCGGGGACTCTTACGCCGGTCCCTCTTTTTAAGACATCTTTAAGTATTGTTTTATAAAGCTTTTCATTAAATGAAAAGCCCAAGTATTCACCGTCCAAAGCTGTTTTTCCGTTGTGTTGTAAAAAGACATTTTGATTAGATGATATAGTTTTTCTATGTTCTCGTAAAAATCTTGGGTTATATACACCATGTGGAAAAGCTACATAATACCGGTCAGGTACCAGATAGGTAGATACGGTTTTCGCACTTTTATGAGCTATTTGTGCCCCATATAATATTGACCACGCAAGACTATCGCGTTTTTGTCTATCTTTAGGATTAATTGCCACATAAACAATTGGGATTTCTCTTTGTTTGTCAGAGGGAAATCGGTCGAACACTCGATAATACCATACTAAATCTTGTACAGCGTCGCCCAATCTTTTTCTTATGAGCGGTTGCATCTGTATATCGCATACAACCCAAATTGTTTCACAGCCGACACAGGCGCACTCCCATACTGCGCGCTCTACGGCCAGATAGTCTTGTGCTATTGGTTGCATTGAGTCGTGCCATGGCATATTGAAGTCTAGCGGCTGGCCCGATACGGGAACGAGGCCTGCTAAGTGAAATGCTGTGCGTTTATGTAGCTCGTTATCTTTCATCAAATAATTGGGTGTAGGTGTCCATGTGTGTCTGCGGATTTAAGTCGTCTATGTGGTCGTAATGAAATTCAATTTTTTCTTGCGAACCATATTGCCCCATTTTATATATCATTTCTCGTTTGTGGCATTCTAATCGCATAGCTCTGTTTGCACTATAAAACGGTAGCCCTGACATAATTGATTCCATTTTCATCCGAACCATAGCATCACTATAATCTGAGTTGGTTATTTGTTCTAATGTTAAATTGGATATCACAACCATATCTTTTATAAACCCACTGCGAAAGCTTTTATAAAATATTGCTCGATTGGCGAAATCATCACCAATTGGTATTAAATCAAAGGCGTGCAATTTAAAGTTCTTGCAGTGGAACCAATCGATTATCTCAAATTTTTGGGCTCGTTTTTTTTTGTAAGTTAGGCCTTCAATATATCGATCATCAAAAATATGAAGCTGTTCATATCGTATAATGGTTTGTCTGCTACCGGTTAAAAAGACTAATTTAAGTTCTTGTTTCTTTTTGTCTATTCTCACCAACTCAATACTGTTACCACCTAAATTAAAACCCTCTAATGATAGAGCCATTTGAAGTTTTGCATGCAGGGCAGCTTTGGATAAACCGGTTAAAACATCTTTATTATTGGTAGTTTTTAGTTTGCGTTGTTCGTTGGTTATTAACCATGGCAATAAATCTTTATCCGCCGGGAACCAATCAAACATATGAGGTAAAACATTTTCTGTCCATATAATAGGATATCTATTAATATAAGCGTAGGCTAATGCTTCAAGCGTACCACCTATAACCACGTGTTCTGTGGAATATGGTAAAAGCAGCATTAAGGATATACATCCAATAAAGCTTCAACCAAATCTTTTTGTTCGAACGACAGGTCAGCCCAATTATTAGGAAGGCCTGCAGCTTCTTTAACTTTATACGGTATATCGTTATACAGACGCCAACAGCGTTTGTCTTCGGATTCCGGTTTGGTTTCCCACATTAGTAACATTCCTCCCAACAAATTTCTTCGTATTCATCATAATATTCATAGTATACCCATTCGCATGCAGTATAACAATACGAATAATAGTAATAATCCCAGCAAAGTTCGGCTTCATACCACTCACCATGAAATTCTAGACAGTCACATTCTAACTCTCCGTAATATAAGGAGCACGCTTCAACAACCGAAGGTGTGGTTGTTGGTGTATGGGTGGGTACATACGTCGTATGAGTCGTTGGCGGGCTATAATAAATTTCACAACCGATCATTAACAATGCGGTTGCAAGTATTAATAGTTTTTTCATTAAATATCCTCTGCGCTTCGAATAATTTCTCGTTTAAAATCTGTTCGAAGGCGTGTCAACGGAGTCTCGTTGTCACTTGTTAAATATCTAATCGTGATGTGTGTTGGTGTTAAATAATCAACAGTTACCTCGTCAGTTTCAAAGTTAAATTCTATTGGTAGAACCAGCGTTATGATTAACGCGCACAAGTATTTCATAATTTACCTCCACATGTATTATACCACACTGAGTTAAAATGTCAAATGGTTTTAAACTGTTTGTTGATTAGTTTGTTTTGAAGGCGCTGCGGCTAATTTGTTTACAAATGATAAAATCAATTTAGCTTTGGAAGGATCTAATATGGCAGCAAAACCTCTTCGCGCTGTGTGTTCGTGGTTGATATTTATGTTAATAATATCAATCACGTCTTCTGTATTTCTAGGAGCAATCTGAAACATTTCGTGCATAAAGCTGCGGAATTCTGCAGGATCGGTATAATATTCATATCTAGTTTTTCCGCTGGCCATTGGTTGCATAGCCATTCGTTTTATAAACGGACCAGCTTTTGGAGATTGTTGTATTATGGCTTCTAAATCTACAGTGTGGAACCTACTGGCCATGGTGGCTCGCAAATTTGCGGTCTTGGAATCATATACCATTGCTTTAATTTCATTAGCATATTGATCTGATATAGAAGTAAAATCAGTTTGATTCATTACATCCCGAACAAAGTTTGGTACGATAACGTCATCAATATAATGATCAAATTCGTGTAGATATGTATCAAGCTTAGCCTTACGGCCAGTTAAAATTATGAAGACATTTTCATATTTAGCCATGATTGCTCCGGTTCCCTTGCTACTCCGAAAATGGCTTAGTAAAGTACGTAAATCAAGATCACTAATCATATTGCCAGTACGGTGGTATTCCGCGCGGACTTGGCGAGCGTCGAAGGTTCGAACTAGTATTGGAATTTCACCCAAACCAGAAACAATGTGTTTACTTAAGGCGGCTAAATTAACTTTTGTATTGTACTTCTGTTGCAACATTTTGATTAAATTTGCAAACTTATGAGTTGCCGGTTGGCCTTCGTTCGTCACACTATATGTTTTACGTATATGTTGTAAAGCTTCTAATGGGGTTACGTTCGAACTGGCAGCTTGTGCAGTTTTAGGTATTGCTGCTGCTGCGCCGGTGGCCAGTAAACCTTTGAGGAAACCACGTCGTCCAATTTCTTGGATTAACAGCATAATTTCTTCTCGGATTATTTGTTCAAGCGCAGATTCAGATATCAGCATGTAATAATTAGTTAGTCATTAACGTTAAATTTAACTTTAATATGGTTTTTGTATTAATTATTCTTATAATAAAGCTGACTGTTATAACATTGTTTTACTTTTGGATGTTGAAAACCTAATATGTCATCAATGCAGGCGCATTTCCGTTCGCCAATTAGTTTTCTACATGGTTGAATTTTTTCATTATCTGTTGGAATTGTCGCGCAACTGGCAATAACTAATAATAATAGCAATCGGACTAGCACGTTAAAACCTGCGGGGCGCAATATAAATCATTAACACTAATGATTTCATTATCATTTCAACAAGCCTTTCTATTATCGCAATAGCGCTGGCTTGGGTTATATCCCGGCTTGGGTATATTCGGTGGTACCAACGCTTCAAGTTCTTCTTGCAGTGTTTTTTGTGTTCTGAGAAATTTTGCCACTTTAATCCTCGTAAAAACCCATATCTTGGGCTTCTCTAGTTAATTCGTCAAGATATCTATTTCTATAATTACTTAATGCAGTAAAAATATCTTCGTAAAGTTGGTTTAAATATTCTTCATCGTTAGTATTACGTCTTTTTATAATTCCGCATAGTTCCACTAATATTACTTCCATACCGAAATTATTGATATAGTTTTTTAGACCGTTATAATTCATCATTTATCATCCCACATTACAAACTCCCAAGAATCAGAATAATCTTCTGCAACAACTTCGTCTAAATACCAACCTAACGCACATTGCGGACAACTACCATCACAATTATCCCAAGAAACTTCATCCACAAATTCGTGTTTACATCGTGGACATTCTAAAACTTGTTCAAAAGGTTTAAGATCTAAATAAAGTTCTACCACTCTACGCCTCGCACTTCTTTATATGCGGCGATTGTTTCTGGCCACAAATCTTCTGCAATACGAAGACAAGCTTTGGCAACCATTACAATTTCCCATTGCGCGCCTTCATGAATTCGAAGGTCAATAAACTTTAACAAGTTGTTTAGATTTACTGTGCCATAATATTCAGTATACATATTCTGAGGTAGTATGCCTCTAGCCTGCTCTCGGCACACACCAGCTTTAAGCAGTAGCTCATAATTTTCAAAGCACATTGCATTTGTAGATTTATAAATACTGCTGGCTAGAGTTGTGCCCATACCCAAACTAATTTGTGGATCGCTCAGTTCATCAACATTGCTAGCCTGTCTATTAGAATCATGCTGAGTTCTAAATTCTTTTGGTTCATAAAACTGGATATTAACATCCGTATATCTCCGTGAAATCTCGTTGTAAGACCATGTACGATGGCGATGGTGTTGGCTTCGGATATATAAGGGCACTGTAAACTTAAACGTTACAGTATTGTGTTCTAGTGTAGAGGTGTGTCTGTGTTTGATAAGATACTTAATCAGTTTCTTATCTTTCTTTTTAAGTGCTTCGTCATTATCTTGACCAAAAGATACCCGGGCAGAATTGACGACTGTTTTATCTGTTCCAACATGTTGGATATACTGGACTTTACCAATGCTATCACCATAAAGATCTATTTCTTTTACCAACGGTATAAGCGGTACTAAATCAATATAATGGGTTGCTTCTTGTATTGTACGACCGCATCTTTTACAACCGGTTGTACAATCGCACATGATTTCGTGTGTCATTATTCCGGCACCGTTCCATCGATTAGTATTACAAATTGATCGTTGTCAGTATCAATGCATGCCTGATTATTGCGCAGCATATTAGATAAATCATACCGCTTTTTAACAATGTATAACCAATGGTCTACAGCCTCAAGCATTTCGGCCTCAGACAAGTAAACAGTTTTGGAGTTGGTAACTCTCATTATTTTCCTCGATATTGTTTAACGGTAAGTACAGAAGCTAGTGTTCCTGCTGTGACCAAAACGGTCGCTGCGATAAATTCGCCATGAGCCATTAGCATACCGCTAAAAAACAAAGCGATATCGCCGCATCGGGCAACTACTCTATTGGTTGTTTTATTAAACTTCTTCATTTATTTTCCTTTGTCGTTCAAAATGACATTCTTCGCATAACGTACGAACCCAATAATTATTGGTTCTAACGCGACCCGGCGCTGAACATTCTTCACACGTCGTATATGACAAATGCTCCAACAACATTATAGCTTTGCAAAGTCTTTCATCGCCGCCGTCGTGATATAATCGTAACCCACCAAATTTCTCTTTAATTTGTATAAACTTAGTGTTTTTATCGCCGGTAGTTTTTTGATAATTATCAACCAAAATAGCAGCAGATTCAATTAGACTAATCCAACCTAAACCGGTTTCAATCCAAAATTCTTGACCACCATTAAAAGCTTGGGGATAATTCTTTTTTATAGTTTTAAAATCGATTTAAATCTCCACAATTCGTTCATCCCAATCGGGATCCGCCAAATGTATATAACCGTATGGGTGAGACAAAACACGTGTGTCACCAACAATATAATCGTTGTCATCATGCATATGACCATGGAACCACAACGCTGGTTTGTTATCCAAAATCGTTTCTGACTGATCAGAAACATAATAACAATTAAGTTTATCACCACGGAAACCACTGGTCACGCTTTTATGTGTTGGTGCGTGGTGTGTAACAACTACACAGCCTTCTGTAACGTTATCTTTTAGAAATCTTGTAGCAGTTCGGTTGGCTTGCCAGATATAATGTTGCACCTGTTTAATCTTACTAAAGTCATTTAGTCTATATTGAAAGCTTCTAGTAGCAGGAGTATCTGGAAACCACAGGGTTGACCCAACAAACTTTACACCATCAATTTCAACGGTTTCGTTTTCTAAGAAATGTATTTGTTTGTAGCCCTGTGTTTTGATCCATTGCTTAATAGAATTTCTAAGGTAAAGAGCAGATGCTCCGTAATATTCATGGTTACCAAACACATATACAATTTGTTTAAACCCGTGGCCTGCAAATCTTTCAAGCGTACGCTTAATACGATTTTTACCTGCTGAAATATCGCCAGCCAAAACCAGCACATCGCAGTCGTCTGGGTTCAGACTTCTTATAAAACTAGCGCCTTCATCCGGATGAAATTCCAAATGAAGATCACTCATGTACTTAATTCTCACTCTTTTATTTCTACCGTGCAGCTAACCACATGGCCAACCGATTGTTCCATTCTGCCAACAAATTGTTTGGCAGCACTTAAATATACTGAAGTAACTTCTGTTTTCTTAGTGGATTCTATCCAATAACGTACAGCCGCTTCAATATCTTTTTCATTTAATTCTAATGTAGTTCTCATTGTTTTACTTTCGCCATTTAGTTGGACGTTCTACAACTTCTCGTTCTGATTCTGTTAATTCTGCGCCCCAACCACTAAAACAAAATGTTGGATGTTCACCGGTTAATTCGTAATAAGCCTTTGCAATGGCCCGACGCATGGGAGCGTCTGAACCGGGTGGTAATTTGTTACGCGATACTTCCCCGATTTTACACGACCATGTGGCTCGTTCACCTGTTTTACTCATCTTCAAAATATCCGATAATTGCACTCGATGGAACAACCGTCAGTTCGTCTTCTGCTAACGCAATGCGATCTAACATGTGTGTTTCCACGACAACCAATGTACCAGCTTTAACAAATCCGACTGATTCATTAATCGTAATTGTGCTACTATACGACATATTAAATGGAGGTTGGAATAAACCGTCCTGAATAGCCATTACTTTACAAACTGTATATTTAGGCGTGGCCTCGGGTGTTTGACTCCGAAATCCTTCTAACACATTGGTTTGTTGTGGTGGCTCCGCGTAAATCGGTTCAACCAAAACGTAGCTATTTACTGGTTTAAACATGTGGGCCAAAAATAGCTTCCATTTCTTCCGAAATCTTTGCTAGGTCATCTGTATCACATTGCTTCTGATATAAACGGAAGGCCTTGATAACATACCAAATTTCATCCTTGGTAAGCCAACTGTTATCCTGATATTCTTTTCGAAGCTCTCGCTTTTGTTCCTTATAAGGTTCCATGGCTGCTTCGTTCGCTGCGAATGACTCGATAAAATTCTTAATGTACTGCTTTTTCTGTGTGTCTAAATTTCCAAACATGTTTAAAACTCCCTTTAATTTAATTATACAGATTCCGAAACTGTAAAGTGTTTGAACACAAAATCCCAATCTACACAATGTTGGGCCGAACGACTGCCCGGGCGAGTAAGAACTTTTAGTCCGCGCGCTTTACATTGTTTGTTGATGTTAGTAAATGCATATTGTAGTTCACGGTCTTTCCAACTAGTTGGTGCGCCTGTAAATTCTGTAGCTAGGGTGTCTAAAAATTGACGCCTTGACCATCTATTTTCATCGGCATGTAGCCAAAGCTTATAAAACACAATTTGTACAAAATCGTCTTTACGATTCCATTTTAACTGTGTAGAGTCTGTTCTTGATGGCGCAGTAATTACTGGCGTTCGATAAATTGGGTGTTGCATTATTTTTTACTCCTTAATATAACGTTTTCTAATATTGTATGCTTTTAAAAATTGTTCACAGGCCTCTGGAAATTGACCTTTGGCGTGAAAGCCATAACCCCTGCGCAGGCCGCGCAAAAAGGCTTTAAAATCTTGATCTTTAGTGCGTATGTAACGCTTCCAAAGAATGTCTTTTCGCTTGGCTTTTGACTGTGTGGCACAAACGTTTTCTATGTATTCCCATTTACTCATAACACTATTATAACAAGGCTGACTGGTTTTGTCAAGCACTTTAATTAAAAAGTAAATTCTCCTACACACTCACCGTCTGCATATCTGTCACGAATAAGATATAATTTATTATTTCTAAGTTTGTGATATATTTTATGTAACCACCGATATTTATGGTATTTATGGCCCGGATCGCCTCTGTTTAAACGTTTATTATCTACAAAATTGCAATGTGTACCGACACAGCGTTCAAAAAGCTTTTGATTTTTTCTTTCTTCATATTCTTCTTCTTCACTCAGCAAATATACTCTAAAAACACGCTTCGCATGTTGATATTCATAATCATATGTTTCTACTTTAGAAAAATCAATTCGAATTGCAGAACATGGCACCTTAAAATCATCAAATTCTTCTAAAACACGTTCGCATTCATCTGTGAAATTAGACATGTCTCTTTTTGCATTAAATTTTCTTAATGGAAGTTCGCCAACAATTTGATTAGTTTCGAAATTTGCAAACTTTCCTTGCCACATCATCATACCGGAACACACGCCATCGTAATGACCGGTACTCCATAAAAGAAAGGTATTAGAATCTTCTTCGGTTATTTTATGAATTGTTTTTATATTTTCCATATTCTCTCCACTCATTTTGATTTGTGACGCCGATATGGCCGGATTTATAATGATAAACTTTTATCCAAGCAGCATCACTAAAATCATAAATATCTGTCAATGCATTGGGTGTGTATATATATCCAATTACCAGCGCTGGTTCGCGATAATAAACATATATTTCTTGTTCGTCGCCTTGTTCGTTTAAATAATAAATCGATGTATCTAAGTGGTGTACATCGATGTTATTGTGCGCCATTTCCCAACCACGTACTTCAATCAAAGAACCAATTGGAAATTTAAACTCATCCGCACTTCGCGAATCCACAATTTTGGCATGTTTGGCATCCTTCGACATAAATTAATCCATCCGATTGACATGATTCACAGTGTTTGTCACCCTCCGGTGATGTGCCTTCATCAATATACTTTTTCAATACACGGGCTACAACCTTACTGAAAGACTGGAAATCCGTATTTTTATAATCAGATAAAATCTGTTCAACCACATATTGCATTTTAGCACCATGACGAAGACTCAAAGAAATAAGTCTTGTAAGTGCTGAGTTGTTGGGATTATCAAACATTTCTACAACATCTTTGATTACTAATGGATCACCGCCATTCTTGATTGTTAAATCATATAAAGAACGCGTTGTCTTTCTAGAACGTTTTTGCAAGGTGCCGTGATCATACTTTTTAGGTAATTCGATTTTATCAGATAGGCCTGCGAATACCTCATAAGGTTTATCTTCTAGCATACCAACCAATACAACCCAATCTTCGCCTTTAATAGTAGTTCTATGAATTTCACAATCTAATATTTCCGCGCGCTTCGGGGCTTGATGTTGAAGAAATGATTTTGCTTCTTTTTCTTCTGTTATTAATACACCAGAACGTGAACCATCAACATATACAGTCACACCCTTAAGTCCACGTTTCCAACCTTCCATGTAAATCTTTCCGACGTCTTCGGGCTTGGTACCTTTCGGAAGATTAATTGTGCTAGAAATAGAATGATCAATGTGTTTTTGAATTGTCGCCTGCACAAGAATTCTATTCATCCAGTTGATGTTATTAGATTCTGTAAAATAATCTGGCAGACTATAGTTTGGATAACTCTCAAAAAACTCTCTTAAATTGTGATGATATACTTCAAAATTTTGCCAACGATCACCCATGGGATCAATAAAGTCTGCTTCAACATTAGTATCATTATGTGATAATTTGCGGCGCCGAGTGTAAGAATTCCGGAAAACCGGTTCTAAACCAGAACTCGTCTGAGAAAGAATAGAAACCGAGCCGGTTGGAGCATTTGTTAATATACTAATATTCCGACGCCCAACACGGGCCATTCTTTGTAAAAGCTTCTTCGGTAGTTCGTTAAGATATTCGTTGTTTTTTTCAGTTTCCCAAACAAAAGCTGGAAAGTGGCCACGTTCTTCAGCTAAATTCACAGAGGTAGTATAAGCCTGTATTTTAAGCGTCTTATAAATCTTATCAATTATTGGTAAGGCTGCATCTGAATCATAGCTCAAACGAAGCCGCGCTAAAACATCAGCTAATCCATGTGTACCAAGACCGGTTCTACGACCATTACGACAAGCTGTCCAAAGCTTTTTCCACATTTCTCGTTCATCCGGTGTATCACAGCCTTCCATAATTTTAGATAAATGTTCTAGTTCTAATTCAACCAAATCATCACTCATGCGCATTGCTGTGGTCACAACATTTTTAAACCCATCGTAATCAAAAAAAGCTTTATTTGTAAATGCATACTTAACAAAGTGTTTGAGATTAATTGAAATTAAACGACAACTATCATAAGCGCTTAAGGGAATTTCGCCACAAGGATTTGTACAAATTGTCTTAAACTGTTCATATTCATTTGCGGGTAATCTTTTTAAGATATTATCCCACATAAGAATGCCGGGTTCTGCTGTCTTTGTAGCGGATTCTACAATGGCGTTCCATATGTCTTTTGCTTTAACTGTTTTTGTAATTTTTGCTTTGTTGTCCATCGTACAATTGACGGGCCAACGCAATACAAATTGATTATCACCTTCTACAGCCTTCATAAATTCGTCAGTAAGCCTTACTGACACGTTCGCGCCAGTTACTTTCTGTAAATCATTCTTCATTCTAATAAACTGTAGAATATCGGGGTGCCGCACATCCATGGAGATCATTAAAGCTCCCCTGCGGCCATTCTGACCTATCATACGACATACAAACGAATACAGATCTGCAAAGGACCATGCTCCGGTTGTAGTACCGGCTGAGTTGTTAACTCTCGCGAATTCGGGCCGTAATTCACTAATATCTCCACCGACACCACATCGACGTTTAAAAAGATTGGCCATTTCTTTGCCGGTATCCATAATAGAGGAAATATTATCTTGTGGAGATTCAACTACAACACAATTTGAAAGAGATAACGTCACATGCTTGTGACCAATTCCAGCCATTGGTGAACCTTGTGGAACAATTTGTTTAAAATTCTTTAATCGGCTTAATATAAGTTCTTTTGTAATCGGCTTAGGAAATTTATTTTCCATTCTAGCGAACTCTGAAGCTAGTCTGTCGTGCATGTCGTCTGGTGTTGTTTCTAGTAAATTACCTACCTTATCTCGCATGGCATATTTAGTTAAAAACACATTGGCAGCTAATTCATCGCCATTAAAATACTCTACAACTTTATCCATTATTTATCCTTTTGCTTTTTTCTTACCTTTATACTTCTTATATTTTTCTTGTAGAGTTTCATGCTGTGTTTTCATTGTGGGCATAATTTGATCATCATCGCCTATAGGTTCTAATATATCAATTTTTACTCTTGACCAGTCAATATAAGCTGGATATACCACGCCATCGATACCATTCCGATTCTTGGCTATAAATAACCTGCCGCTGTTTGCTTTTTTGTCGTCAATTGTTCTAGATACTGAAAAGATGAAGTCTGCTGGAAAACACTTATTGAATGCTTCCGAAATTGCTTCCATTGTAATGATTTCTGCATTTAACCCCGAACGATTAGTTTGAGAAGCCGTCCAAACCGGACACTTCTCTTCTTGAGCGATGGCGCGTAACTCTTCATAAATAGTTTCTAAGTCGTGCCTTTTCTCTTTTGTGGTATTAATTGGTTTTAAAAGATCGCCATAATCCACAATTACCATTCCAATTTCTTCACCAGATTGGCGTAACTTCTCTAAATGATTTCTAATTGTGTTTGTTGTTGCCGAACGGCCCGGGTATTCTTTAATTATAAGTTTTCCCGGCACAGTAGCTAATTTTTCATATATTTCTTCTTTATATTCTGTTAATTCATTTAAAGAAAAACCCGATAAACGAGAATCATAACGTTGACCAACAACAAGATCAGCCAATTCTAACGTATAATGTACTACGGTTTTGCCGAGCAATAATGCTACTGCTCCAAGGTGTACTAATACTTGACTTTTACCACCACCTGTCGCGGCAATTACTACACCTAATTCTTTTTGACCTAATCCCATTTTAATAATGGCATCGATTGTGTCCCAACCGGTAGATACAGGATTACGAGGACGTGGTTTATACCGTTCTTCGAAGTCTTTAATTAGTTCATGACCAAATTCATTATCAATTCCAAGAAGCATTGCTTCATTAATTAATTTTTGAATTTCTGAGAAGGATGATTTTTGTAACAATTTAACAGACTTAAGAATTGCTTCTTTAAGCACTTGTTTCTTACAAAAATCTAAACTGGTTTCTTTAATATACGCACTATCGCGAACATTGAATTTATTAACAGTCAGACGTGCAAAATATTCACGTACTTGTTTTTGTACAATTTCGCTTTCATCATCAAGCTCTGTTCGTAATATTGTTGTTAAAATATTATAAGACGGGTGAGTCTTATATTTTAATCGATAATCGAACACTTTGCGTGTAAACACTTGAAGGTAATGCAATTCCAAAAAACTGGTCTGCATTACCTCCTGCATTCGATCGGCAAATGGGCGATCTTCCAATATTAACTGACAGAGTTTTTCTTGAAAGCTTTTGCCAAATTTTGAAAAGCTTATCGTTTCTGTCATATATTATTTCTCTATTTTCTTTAAAAACTTAAGATAACACGATGCTATTTGTATTGTTTCGTGTGTGCCAAATGAATAAAATGTGTGATAAATTCTGGCAGAAGTGTTAAACCACCATGTAGAATCAACTTTATCCATTTTTGTAACATCATTGGCATAAAATACTTCGGATAAAACACATTTGGGTACACCATAAACTTTTTGTTTGCCCAAATAAATTAATCGCGAGTTATTTTCTAAAGCTGCTTTGATAGGCTCACGACAAGCTGTACGATATATCCAATTATCACCAGCAATGCGACCTAACGTGCATAAGGTAGGACCAAACTTAACGTATTTCCCGCTTTTGTCTTTTACAACAATAAGCGAAGTTTTCGATGGCCCGGAATGATATCTTTCGTAACGCGTTATATGATTATATTTTGGTAAAGTAAAATTATCACCAATTTTAATATTTCGCGGGCCGACCTTATGAGCGGTCATCGATAGTAGCCTGCAATTCTTTTCTTAAAGCGGCACGTTCTTTTTGGTTACCGCTCTGCCATACGCGTTTAATACCGCGTGTGCTTTTAAGATGCACTTTTTTAGCAAACTTACGAATTAGTTTTGCTATCTTCCCGTTCATTTAATATTCCTCTTTGTTTTATACAATATTGTTTTAAAGTATAAATTTTATTATTTAAAAAAGCTTGTTTGCTATATTTAGTCAAGCGTCGTGGACGATGCCAACGGCGGGGAGACTGACCACAGTTCATAAACCATAATACTTCATAACCTTTATAGTTGGTAGGAAGTATATTGATAATAATACCTAATTGATCAGCGTGTTCTGTTATAATTAATGTACCGATTTCAAGATCATATTCCGGCATTACTGTAAAATATGGCTAAGCTTTCGCTCCAAATGAGAAGGTAACATGTCGCCATTAACATGCGCACAGAAGCCCACCAGATACGGTGTATTGCGCCAGTTTTCTCGCGTAGTAATACCGGTAAATTTGCGGCCCGGTACAACCATACGGTTATATGCTAGAGCCTGCCCGAGCTTGCGATCATAAGTTTCTCGATCACCGCGACAGAACGACAAACCAAAA
>Ga0098033_1000122_pt1 | contig 39767 bp, 24 predicted proteins | sample 1_EtaG_FD_75049 | JGI IMG/M metagenome (GOLD analysis project Ga0098033, IMG submission 75049) | Marine viral communities from the Subarctic Pacific Ocean - 1_ETSP_OMZ_AT15124 metaG | ecosystem: Environmental > Aquatic > Marine > Oceanic | place: Pacific Ocean | collected 2015-01-07
CTAGAGTATAGCCTATTTTTTGAGAAGCGTCCATCATCTGATAAGGGATAACATTAATCTGGTTAGGGGGATTATCCGTAATTCTTAATGTTTTTGACATCACAGGAATTTCTATCAACTTGATCGATGGCTCATAATTTAAATAAAAATCAGTTATATATTTATCGTCGCTTATTATTTGAGCATTAGTAGCAAGTACATTATGTTCCTCTAAATTGCTTTCTGTGCTAAAAAGTTGAGGTGAGGCTTCATTTGTAGTGGGATCATATAATTCAATACAATAGGTGCCCTCGTCTTCGGCGTCACCGGTGGAGTCTGCGGTGGTGCCTATTTGTCTACTTAATACTATATCGGAAAAACTGTATTTATATCCTACTACTATGACGTATGCATAAATATTATAAGTGTAATCTTCATTATATTTTACTTGAGAATCATAGAAAGATTTTTCGACCAGAAGTCCGTCTGCGTTCCATAACCAAAAATTCTGTAGCACATTTTGAGTTTGTGCATCGTCAGTGGGAGGACCACCAATCTTTTCTATTCGATATGCTATTGTTTCAGTATAGCTTTTGGTGATTCCAAAGGGCGCCCTTTCAGCTATATCATATAAATCGCCAATAGAATCAATTTCAAAGTTTTCGGAGTCTTTAACGTAATCTACTATAGAATTAATTACGTTAATGGAATTAATAGAATTATAATATCGATAGGATCCGCTAGGATCCATCACTGCTCTTTTATCAAAATCATCGAATCCAAAATAATAATAATTCTCCTCGGCCGCAATATAATTTTTATATCCATATAAAAGCATCTCCATAAAATCAACACTTCTATAAGTTTGATTTTGAGTATTAATTGTCCATGTATTGGTACTTAAATCCGTGGAGCCACTCCAATATGAAGTTTGTACAGCAAATTGATGTTCATTTGATGATAGATCTATCTCGTCATTAAACACCTGTTTTAAAGTCATTAAAAATCGATCTTTATAATCTGCGTCTGCCATAGCTGCACCAAACTTAGTGAAGGCAAGACGCTCCAACACACTCTGACTTTGGGGTTCAAAGCTAAACTTCATATAAAAGGGAACCATCTGCGGTTCGCCGACGCTTTCATTGAACCATATGTTGGCTGTGGGGTCCCGATCAAATATAATATTTTGAAGAATGTCTTTCATTGCTGTTTTTGTTGAAGCTGACAAAGCATTTATTACAATAGAAGAAGTCAAATATTGATAAATCGATGAATCCTCCATATTAATGAGATTCCCATCTGTATCTATTTCCTCCTCGAATGGCACTAATAGTTCTGCGGCAGTTTCTTCGGGAATTATCCCCTCTCGGGTTATAAAATTTTCTATATGGGTATTAAAACGCGCGTAGCTGGTGGCGTACTCATAATAATAAGTTTTCAACAAATACATATTGGGTATTAAAAGTTCGGAATCCAGATCCTTAATATAATCTTGATATTTGGATAAATAATGATTATATTCATATGTGATCTGTGCTGTGGGCGCCGCACCATATTGGCCACTGGGCAAATTCTCACTATCTAAAATATATTTGGCGTCTTGCTCAGGATAAGGCAATTCATAATTAAAAGAGTAATCGTCAAAAGTAGCATCAGTATAAAGAGCATCATAATTTATCCCCGCAAAAGTGCCTCCCATCCAGATAGCTTTCCAATGATAGTCCGACAAAACGGTGTCCGGATCCCCCAACACTCTAACTGGAATTCTATAGTTAGGAAGTATTACATCCTCATCAAGTGTTTCCTTAAGGGAGTGGGCGGACAATACAGAAGATATAAATGGATTATGATTATCTACTGGAGTTGTTATGTCTTCGTCGGGGAAAGACGAATCCTGTTCATCCAATTCTATAGGAACTATTTGTTCTCCCGCAGAGGAACTTAAAATTTCCCAATAACCTCCGATGGCTGTTCGGAAAACTTCTGAAGAGCCTGAGAATAAATTTATATCGATTATGTTTAATTCTTTACTCATTAATAGGATTCATATCCCTCGGGGGTCTCCACCGTCGTCTGATCGGTAGCTATCATGGTTGTTCTAACTGTAGTCGTTTCAGCGCCTTCTTCGGTTTCAAACGCTGTTAGATCATCCTCACTAAGCGGGGCATCTCTTAGTTTCTTAAAATTGTATTCTACTCTCACGGAAGAATTAAGAAGGTTATTGGCCATCGAAGTTAATTCAGTTTCGATGATCTCCGCAACAGTATAAATAGAACCAAATCTTTCGGATAATCTAGTGGATTCATCCGAAGCATAGTTTATCGCGGAGAATGGGCCGCGGCGAAGCCCAGAGACATCAACGGGTTCTTGGACCTCAGTAAGAGTAGGGTTACTTGTGTTTGAAGCCGCACTATATGTTTGAGTTCGCGTTGCGGCCTCATCATTATTCCAAAATAGTTCCCATAATATTGTCATATCTCCGTCTTCTAAATAATCTACTACGCCTTCATCAGATGTCCGAGTGAAGAATGCTTCCAAGTCTGCAGTGCCCCAAGAACTGCCTGCCTCATCAATAAAAAACCCATCCGAAACCATATCCTCATCAACGGAGTAAAATACATATGAGTAAGATCCGTCGCTATCGGACAGAGCGCTCAGAATATCACTGAGGGTTGATGCGGGGCGATCCATGGTCGATAGCAGTTCTTCAATACCTTCGAATGACATTTTATTTCTCCTTTATTAATTAAATAGAATTATTGTTTATTTTTAGCCTGAGTAGCCAGAAGAACCGGGGTCGGAGAAAAGTCGGCTTATATCCACCGTAAATTGTACGAGGTCCGGTGCATTTCTTTTCACTGCTTTTTCTCTTTTCGCTTGTAATCGATTAGAAGGCGCATCGTCTAAATTGTAAAAAGGATCATCTTTATTAGAAAAGCGTCCTTCAGCAGTTTGTGCTTTGTTACTAATTTTTTGATAAGAAGTCTCATCTAATATATTCTCATTCTTAATGGTTTCAGTATCAGATTCAGAATCCAACAAAGAATAACTTTTCTTGCTTTCTGCGCCATTAACAACACTACATTCAAATGCATTTATAATAGCATTACACATAAATTCCAAACCTGCTTTTCTATGAACAGGCGCCATCCTCCCAGACCGAGACAACTTTCCTGCCGTTGCTCGAATGACAGTGAATTTAGATGGTTTTCCTTTTGTTCTTTTTTTTGAGGGAAACTTATAACTCATATTTTATTTCTCCTTTATTCATCGACTCGGCGCTCATCGAAGACATCCCAAAGGGTCATAGGATCTATATCACCATATACTATAAAAGTCGGATATATGTATAACATCAGCGCTGCAAGGTATTCGTAGACGCCGCCGGTGCCGTCGAGGACAACCTCCTCGGGCGCCCAGCCGACGCCGGTGGTGTTCATTTTGGTGAGATAACTGGACCAGTCGCGACCGTCAACGGTGAGCACGCCGGTCATGAGTTCCCCCAGTTCATCAGAGGACAGGTCTGTATCACCCGATAGAAACATATCCCAGATGGCTTCCATTATGTTATATACCCTATCCCACCATTGGTCCCAGCCACCGCCGTCGCCGTCGTCATCAAATTTATAAATATACCAGGTCATGGACACGCCGGCGCCGCTCTCCATGTACCCCGTGTCCATAGTGCCAGTGCTCCAAACGCCTGTGGCATATTCGTTATCGTGGTCGTCTACATAACCATCGTAGGTGATTTCAAGACCGGTGTAATTTACACCGCCTACGCTGAATAGGCTGTCAATCTCTCCAAAATCATACGCATTTCGATTTGTGTGGTGTGCGTAGATTATCTTCTCATAAGCAGAGTCCCAGTTCTCCCAGGAGGGCGACACCCCGTACGTACCTTCGACATCCTGAAAGTCCCAAAATACGAATTTATACATCGGCATATGATAGGTTTCTAGATCACTCAATGTTTCTATATCGTCTCCTTCAGTGGCGATTGTAATGCCCTCAGTATCAAAAACTCTGGAATACTCATTATCATAACTAGTGTTGCCGGGATAACTGTTCTCCTGGGTGATCATCATCCCTACCATGTTCGAGAGGTAATTGCCCGAGAACTGCGAGAACCAGGAGTATATGTCGTCACCTGGCTCCAATCCTTCGAGGTGCTCCCAGCTTGGATAATAGGTTTCTTTTAAATCTATGATCGCATTATAAAATCCTGTCACTGCCTCTAGTGTGCCAGTATAGGGGCTCACTTTCGTGCTCATGGCTCTGGCTGCTTCCATAGTAAGATCATAATCACCATTAAAAGTGTTCACTATGAGATCTAAATGAATGCAAAAGATCAACGGCATCAATACCCATGGGGCAGAAGTTAAATCATCTCCATATTCATTCTCCATAGCATCAATAAAAAATTGATTGAAAACGCCATCGATACTATTATAGTTACAAGCTTCACTAGCTGCCTCATAATAAGTTTCAAAATTGGTCATTTCATTTCCATAATTTGATATTAATTCTACTGCAATGTCTAAGGTGTAATCATCTATACTAATAACAGCTTTATAGCCCCAGCCGGGTTGAGGCTGTCCCTCCTCGTCCTCGACCATATTATAATATGAGCCCACGCCGAAATCTTCGGACCATGCCACGGTGCCATCCGAACCCTCAAAAATATCTTGAAATTCATAACACATTAAACGATAATCCCCCAAACTACCATCCGGCGTATTAAAGCTTCGAGGATATAAATAAGATTTATAACTACCATAGCTAGACATGGCATGTTGATTGACGCTCACAAGCTCATTTATCATTGAATAAAAACGGCTACGATTTGGAACGTTTTGTATAGTCTCAATGTCTTCTCCGTCTTCGTCGGTGTCTGCTGTCTCACAAAATAGCATCACTTGCCAAGAACCGGTTTCGTCTAAATCATCGAGTGTGTCGCTGTCGCCGTCGCCGTCGGCGTCGTCGGGATCCATCGGACCCCGATATAGTCTCACAGTATCAATTGTTAGTTTCTCATTTATAATAGCCTGTCCACCAAAATATGTTTGCAATTTAAGAACATCATATATCTGTGATACTGAGGAACTCAACGCAACTTTTTCATAATCAAACCAGAAAAATCCCTTTGATATCAAATTATAACTGTAGTCCTCGCTTGAATTGGCGGTTTCTTCAACAGATACTGACCAATTACCGTATAAAGCCTCTTTTGCGTAAGCGCTGCCGTCGGCAAAAGGAAATTCCCAAGTACCAGCCCACTCCCAACCATCTATAGGCACCGTCCGATTATCAACGAGTTTAGGATTAATGATTAATTGTTTAATTAATCGTCTTTCCTTAACAACGGTCAGATTTGTGTTATAAATTCTTTTACGGAATCTCACATATAATCTTCCTACTTCGGTAGCTGTCGATTTGCTTGAAAATGTTTTTCTTAACAAATTAAGCCTAGGCAGCAACTCTGCGTCCTCGCCATAGACAGCAAGAACATAAGAAATGTTGTTAAGAGCGCTTTCTAAAGCCGAATGCCCGGGTTTGGCCGCTTTAGATTGATATTCACTTACCAACTCTTCAAAGTGTGCCACAATATCTGCATGCGTAATATTATCGGCTGTATAATATTGACTATTAACAGATTGCAGGGGGATTTGGTCATATGGTTCGCCGGCTTTGTCCAGCCATGCGACTTCTGGTCGAGTGTTAATAACTCCGTCTCTAATCACGTGCTCATAAGAAATCGCGCTAGTATTGAGATGTAACAATGAAGGACTCTTTGTTTCGGTGTACTCTTCGATGGCGTCGGAGTCTAGCTCATCAATATCGTAGATTGTAGAGAACGCATATACGTTTATATTCTCCCAGTTTTCTATTCTCGCGGTAGTGAAAGGTGGCTCATCGTAGGAATCGAAGTCATCGCTCATGACATAAGAGTTAGTAAAAAACTCAGTAAACACATCGTCTGTATCACCATTGTCCGTAGTGAACGCCACAAATTTTAGTACTTTTTTTCCTTCCTCGGTATAAGTTGTAGAAGCATATTCAAAGTCATCCAAACTAAATGTAGTCATAATAGCAGGTGCATCCGGAGTTAGCAAAGGCTGCTCATACTCTCGTCTATATGCCCAATAATTGGTAACATCGCCGGCGCCGTCGATGGACGCATCCCAATTATCCACTTGTTTCATGTCGTTGGGCCACCGCAGATCAGGACCATACCATGGTCGTATATAGAAATAATCATCTTCGGATTCTGATGTGTAATATGATCTCATATACTCCATATATTTAGCGGTGTAAATGACACTAAAAATATCAATCTCTTTGGATTTTAACGCTTCGAGCGTAAGTGAATTTGCTTCGGGAGCCACAACAAGACAATAAGTTAATTCACCTAAATTTAAATCTGTAAGGATATCATCCTCATCGCCTTCGGTTAACTCTTCGTCTTCCTCAACTTCAACAAACAAAGCTAGAGTAATTTCAAAATAGTCGTCATTAACAATAACTTTATCGATATAAGGGGCAGGCAAAAACCTACCAAAATTATCAATGGTATTTCCTCTATAAACTAATCTAGGCATATTTCAGGCTCCGTTACCGATCCATAAATATCAAAGAAGATATCTTCTTGTTGCGTTTCATCACAATCAAAATCTAAATCGACATAATAGGATTTTTTATTAAATATTTCGGCTCCCCTACAAGCGACTAAAGAGTTGATCTGAGTATCTGTGAGGATGTCAAAGTAATATTCTACACTATTTGTAGTAAAAGTATCAGCTAAATTTTCTTGTGGTGTCTCACTAATTAACATTCCATTTACAACTTGAGGTATTTCATTCTCAAAATACTTTCTTTCTAGGACTCTATTCTCTGAACCAGTTACCATAAACACTTCAATATCAAAATTTTCAACCAACAACTCTGTGTTAGCCTCTTCTACATAGATGAGCGGGTTATCCGATTCGAGAGCAATGACATCGCCATCAACAAAGGTCAAAGTCGTTTCTTCAAGTTCATCAATTTCATTAGGACTTGGAACAAATTCAGATGTTTGTGTGGAAAGCGTATAAGTTAAATTATAATTAACTTGAGGAATTTGTGTATAAGAACCGGTTTCATACTGGGCCGATGAAGATATTTTGCTTTGTAAAGAAACAATTTTCCAGGCTGGTGCCTTATTTGTATCCCCGTCTAACCAGGCATCTCCTATCATCCGATTAAATCGAAAAATATCTGCATCAGGCTGAGACATAATAGGGGTAATTTCATCTCCTTCTGCATAATCTTCATAGCCGCCTTTCAACTCCGACATAGAGTCATCGAGATCTCTAAACAATACAAAGCTTTCAAGATATTGGGTTTCGTCTTTAATTCTCGCGTAAACATCGTTCTGCGCTTCATACTGAAGATTAGATCCGCCGGCAAATGGTGTAACGGTAGCATGGGCGTTGCTAATAGCGGTTCCTGTGATCGTTTTTCCATTTCCGTCAGTGCCAATGGTGTCCATTACGAATGATGCACTAACGGCGAAAGTTGTGGCTGATATACCAATAAGTCCACTTTTATTGGCTAAATTAATAGCCTTGACTACTTCGGTTGTTAATTCTGGGGCGCCCTTTGTTGAGCCACCGGTGAAATTAGTGACCGTCATATTGCCGGCAGTTACCAAATCCGTTGCGGTAATGGTAGTATCTCCCATGTCACCTCCATAAACCTGGGTGATGGTGATGGTTGCACTATTTCTGTAGGATGTGATTTGGAGATCTCCGTTTGCATATGCTAAATCAAATGCCTGGTCAATGGCATAAGCAGCGTTTCTTTCTATATCTGTATTGCCTCCTATATCCTCAATATCCGCTACCCCATAGATATATAAAGTAGAATGCACCTTTTGAGGATCGCCGGCATCATAACCAATAAGCCCTTTAAAAGTCACCGCATTTCCCGCCACATCAGTTAGAACTATCGTCTTCCCATTAAACTGAACCGGGGTGGTACCACCTCCGGGATCTGTAATTTCTATCGTTCCTTCGGCTGCAGCAAAACTAGTGGAACCGGGTATCAACACACTAATCGTTGAAGTATCTGTTTCTTGTTTCTTAAAAGTAAAATTACGGGTGGTGGCAGAAGCATCTTCCAATATAACGATTTGATCAACGATACTCGCATTAGGCACACTAACCTGGGTATATGTTGCCACTGCCGGAGTTCCGGTCGTATATGTTTTATCGTAAAGCACATTATCGTCAAAAAACGCATAATAAACAGGTTTAAACCTGCCTATGGACAATAAATATTTTCCATAAGACGTTAGCTTTAGATCATATACTTGTTCCTTTTTGTTTAAAAATTTAGTCATTTTTAATATGAACCTCCCATACCGCCGCCGCCTTTCTTGCGCTTAGTGGATTTGAGGCTTTCGCCGAGGGGTCCTTCGAGGCGCTCGGCGTCATTAGAGCGATAAGGTTCATTATGATACAACACTTCCGCATCGAATTTTACCATTTCTACAAAAGAAACATAATCATAGGGCCAATTGAAGCCAACCGGATATCCATCAACTGTGGTAGTATTATCCCCCTTCTGTGAGCGTAGATTAGAAATTTGAGATACCGTCATGTCATCATAATTGATTTGAGATCTTTGTTTAACTTTGAAGACCATCCAGCGTAAATTCTCATTGTCCATTATGTTGTCAGCATTCATTAGCTCATTGTCTGCTAACTCATGGGCTATAGATTCACTTTTAAGAGTAATTTTCTTATAATCTCGTGGTGCTAAATTTTGCCAAATATAAATTAAGTCATCTTTGTCAAAACTATATTCAAATTCAAAGAGATACATCACGAGGGGATCCACATCGCTATTGTTTAAGAAATCGAATTGAGGCGGGAGGATATAATTTTCCATCTTTTGAATAAGTTTTCTAATAGATTCTCCAGCGGTATCCAGAGAATCACCTTCGGCGCTTCCTTGGGCGCTAGCGAGTGCAGCCGAATAGCGCTGGGTGGGGATGTCAAAGAATTTCTTTTTACTCATATTTTTTTCATCGCCGGCGGCATTGGCCAGGGTATTATCCACACTTTCAATAATATATGGAACGGCCACAATTGCTTCTTTAATTGTCTTTTTATCTGCTACGGTGCCGAGTCTAACTCTACTATTCTTTTTAGTAAATCCTACAACATCTAATAAGGATTCCATTTTCTTATAAACTCTCTTACCCTTTGTGGAGGCATCAAAATCATTATAATAAGTATTATTGTTTAAAACATCATAATGAAATTTTAACCAATTTACCGGGATATCGCCCATTTCGAGAAAAACACCCTTTTGTGGGTTCGGATCTGCAATTCCAAATTGATGCCACATCCCTCTTGGTACCGAACCTGAACCATAATTGGAGGGCAACGTTAAAGTATTAGCAGAAGCGCTGATAGGTCGCGTTCCTTCCGAGTTGAAATTTAACATTGGCGTTTCCCATTTTGGTTGAATAACCCATTTTTTGGCAACAGATTTATTAATATTTTCTACTATTTGTCCAAATTTATCGGTTCTTTCTTCAAAAACACTTTCAATTCCAAAAATATTAACACTAGAAGAAAGTTGCATTGCGTTAGAATTCACATTGCTTCCACCATAAATTGTTTGGAGAGAACCTGAAAAAGTAACAAATGAACTAATGAGGGCAGTTTGGTTATCTCCATATGGGCCCAACGTCATACCATTATAACCCGGATCTACTCGTCTGTAAAAAGTTTTTATCTCGGAAAGGATTGTATCCAAATCATAAGAGGTGCCCGCTTCAGGTTTAAAAATAAAATCTACCCAAGATTCTCCATTATAGTATGGTGGGGTATAAGCCCAATTCATCCCATTGAAGGAGTCAACAGGGAACGCCTTAAGCACATGACTGCGGGGATCACTTGCTGGTACATATCCGGCTAAGGAGCCAGTGGGTCTTCCTCCTACTGCTGGTCCAAACGCAGTCGGCCGACTATACATTGTAAACGTTTCTTTAAAGAAGGGGTTTTGACGAGGATCTTGAGGAATGGGGAAATCTCCAAATTGGAAGTCAGCACCACCACCGGTTCCTCCAAACAGCCTTCCTCCCGTTTTACCATATGCAGTATTGTCACCCGAGGATCCAGATTCATATTCATAATTACGATCAGTTGTAGAGCGCCGGAGTTTGAGTCTTGCTCCATATAAGCTCCCTGATTTAAATTTAATACCATCAGTAATCGCCTCCCCTTCTAATCTAGTAAAGGTTTGGTCCGCAAGAAAGAAGTTGGCAACTTCTCCAAAAAAGTTCTTAGCCATCAAAGTATAAACTTCATCACCAGCACCATCCCATGATGACGTAACAAACAAGCTCATAGAGGGGTGGGGCTCAATATCAAAGATCGAAGTTCCTTCTAAATGTGTTTCTGGTTCCATGATCGCCTCAAAGGGAATGCGTTTGTCCCAATATTCGCCGCCGCTATAGCCTTGTCCTGTAATTACACTGCCACTATTCCTAGAAGTAATGGCCCAGTTGTCCGTTTGATTTCCAATATCGGTTCCATAATAATTGGTTCCTTGAAGTCGTTTAGTCGGGTCGGTAACAATTGGATAATCTACCGCAATCCCCGATTTAATTGAATTATACATTACTCCAGGTGCAAACAAGGGCTGAAAGAGCGGTCTCATTGCGCCTGCTGGCTGTGCTGATTGAAGCATATTAGCAAATCCAAAAAGCCCGACTGTAGTGTTTGTTTTTAAAGCGGTTCCAAAGAGTGAGTCTCCATAAGATCTAGAAAATTGTGATACCAAATCTTGTGTACGCTGTGCTGGGTAAAACCCTTTGTACGGATTGAGACGAATTGCGGCGCTACAAATTAGTCTTATTTCTTTGACATTTAAATTTGTTTTATTTTTGATATTGAGGAACTCAGACATGAATTCTGAATTGGAATAGTCTCGATAAAAAGAACCTGTAGAGCTATTAATATCGGTACCCACAATTTCAAAGGTATCTGTTTTATCCTTATTGGCAAGTCCATATTTAATATAGTCTTCGATGTGTTCACTAATTCTAAATTCTGGAACAATAGAATAATCTTTAGCTACAAGCTTAAGATCCTGTTTATACGCATCATATTCATCAAACCAAGGCTGCGATGCTGATGCTACAAAAATCGACTTCTTTCCAGTCTTTAAAACAATTCCTGCAAGAGAGTCCGCTTCCCATTTCGCTTCACCCGAATAAGGGGCTATGGCCCCTGAGAAGTTGGAGGCATCCACATCATAATTTATAATAGGAGTTGTTCCGGGGGAAACTGGTGAACGTAACGTGGTGATCATATGTTTTTTAGAATAGAGAGCGCCAAAGCGCAACATACGAGGAGCCCTATAACGAATAGGTTGTGCCGGCGTACCTAAAGTACCGGTAAAATAAGAGAAGTAGTTGTTTTGAAGTTCGCCTGCTTTTCCTTGAGTGGGGAAAGCATATTGAGCCGCGTTTTCACCTTCGACCGGGCCCGTGCGCGTCTGAAAGTCTTCTTGGGCATCTAGGTTCCAACTACTTTGAGACAAATAAGTGCCCAAATTAAAGGAGTTGGGAATCGTGGCTCCGAGAGCAACCCGTGCAGGTAAATTATCTCTCCAATATTTATTATTATAATCTAATCTCTCAATAGAAGATGATTTAAATTCATTTCTCAAAGATGGAAAGAGATTTTCTCGATAAACTACCCAATTTACATGATACATTGGCTTACTCGCTACGCTAAGTAAATTATCCAAAGGCGTTGTAACGTCTTGTTGGCTTGTCCCTAGCACAAAATCATCCATGGTCGTATCATTAAAATAAATTTTCTCATTATTGTGTGATACTCTGAGAGTAAAGTTGTTGCTCGATTTCTTAGTTTTTGAATAAGGAGACTTAGGGGCGTCCATGTTGACTAGCGCGGTTCTGCCGCGCATGCTCACAGGACTCAAAGGATATCGATAAAGTGTTCGATTCTCCTGTGTTAAGGTAATTTCGTTTGCTTCTCTTTCGGCTCTCAAAATAGGATTCGCAGCCTGGTGACACGCATTCCAATTCCATCCAAATGTATTGCCGCGTCGAGTCATTAACAAATTGAAATAATTAGCCTTTTGAGTGACTACAGCAGAGGAAACCGCAGTGGGTATGTTTTGTAATAATGTATTATTGTAATATGAAGCGGTATTGGTGTCCACTGCATACCCGAGTAAATTAGTGGTGCCGCTAGTAACAGGATCAATAGTAAAAATATTCAATCTACCTGTGGTGGGCTGATAGAGGTTCGGGAGCGAGTTTCCAATCTCGCTCGCAGACACGAAATCAAAGAACGACACATACCCCGCCGATGTGGAATAATAACTTGCAAAGGTTCCAAAAAGTGGAGAAAAGCCCATATATCTCTCATTAGTAGGATCGGATAATGATTCCGTTATCCACGCATATTGTTTATCAGATCTGGGGATTTGATATTGCACGTAGAAATTGTCATATAGTGATGATGTAGTAGCAGGACCATATCTTTCAGTACGCACAAGACGGCGTTTAGTATTTCTATGGACTTTATGAAAGTTAGGCAACTGATTATAGGTTTTACCAGGAAGAAGACAAAAGATCGGGTCGCGACCAAATCGGGCTGTGTGTCTTGCAAGGTGAGAAATAAGCCCATAATCCTTACCCATAATATCGTAAACCCTAATACCGGGGGTGCCCGAACCGGTAGGTTGAGATATAGTGCCGCTGGGGCCCTGTGATGGCTTAAGGACGGTTAAGTTACGATAAGGCGCGACATTATAAACTGAATATTCTGCTGAGCGGATATCTTTATATCCTACTCCCATTGTCTCAATTCCGCCCGGATTAGCAAAACGGCCGGTTATAATAGATTTATTATTAGTTCCAGTAAGATATCCCACTGAATAGGAGGGAATTAGTTCAATGTGACCGTCAGCAGTCCTATGAATATCCGTAAACAAACGCCCCTGAGAAGCCGACGGAGTCTCTGTAATTTGAACCGGAAGGGTAGGTTGGTTGTCAATAAAATGTCGAGGATTAGAATAGGCGCCGACTGAATGAATTACCTGATAATTTTGGCTAAAATTACCCAAAGCAGAGCCAGTAGACTGTAAAATATTTCTGATGTTATACGGGGATTTGGCTACGAAGTTTCGGTAGTAGGTTGCTTTCTGTGCGCCTGTCATAGGGTATGGGCGTACGCCTTCTGCGTTGGCTTCGGGCCACGGATAATCAGCACCTGCCATACCAATTGCACCGCTGGTGATTTCAAAAGATCCATCGCCATCAGGATCAATAGTCCTTCCTAACAAAATCTTCCAAGCTTCTGGTCGTGTTAAGTAACTATCCAGTCCGTTAACATAATATGTGTTGGCAGAACTACTCTTATTGATGGCGATATGACGCGATTGATGACCCCCCACCACCGCATCAGTAAAAGGACCTTGCATTGGAATTTCCATATCGGGACCATAACTATCATGGTGTAAATTAGTAATTTGAATACTAGAGGTAACCTTATCAAGCACCAACTTATTAAACCCTGAAGAAATTGCCGGCGTAATAATATTAAAAGGAAACGAATAAGAAGACTTGACATTAGAATATCCATAACCATCTTCCCAATCTCTTCCGTGGTGTACCTTAAGATATCTCTTACGTTTCTTGTTCACATCTTGAAAATTAGTAGCCTCATTGAATTTAGTCATGTCGGTTGTAAAACCCAATAAAACATTCTGAGGAACGTATACGCTATCCTCAGTTTTTACAGGTCCTGCAGGATAAAGAGCGTTATATGTAAATTGTATATTTTTATTGTCTGTAAAGTTAGTACCACCTTTAATGTAGCTATTTGTTGTATAGGTGGTGGAGAAATTATATGTTTTCCCTAGTTGATCCATTGTAAGTGTTTGGCTAGAATATCGTGTTCCATTCGTCGTGGTGACTATGGGATAACTTTGGCTTAGAGATGGAGTAGAAAATATTACTTTTTTAATATTATTTCTCTGTCGATCTACTATGGCTTTTCCAGAAGTAATTTCAACGGAATTACAATCGGCTATTCTTTGCCAGAAAGGACGATGAATCGTAGTATTACGAGGAGAACTTTCAGTGGGGGAGGTTTGGGCCCAAGTCCAGGTTGATTCGCCAGCACCCCAGATGTTTCCATCTGGATCTGCTCTGACAAACCCTAGTGTTGGAAATTTGCTTTGATATTTGTTTCTTTCTAAAACATGACTTTCAATTATATTATAAGTGTCCGGACTAAAATCAGAGGAAGCCGGTAACATTTGAGCGATAATCAACGATAAGGAATCATCAAACCATTTATAATACTCTATAAATTTTTCTATATTTGAAGTTTTTGTAACTCTCTCAAAAAAGATTTGTCGTAACTTTTCAAGAGCCTTGTATCTATGTCGATATCGGTTTACAGGCGCGCCAATCACATTATTAAAATCTATCACTCCAGCAAAAAACTGAAGCATCTCTTCGGAAATGGCATTGTACATGCTTTTTTCCAGCGTATATCTATAACTGGGCACCGTTTCCGTGACATCAAAAATCTTATCATCCTCACTTAGGACCTGTACCATATCTGAGGAAACTACCATTTCTGGATCAATAAATTTAAAGGAATTAACCAACTCTTTGCCAATAACGTCTGCGGACGAGGTGGGAAATCCTTTCCCCTGTCCAGTATGTTGTCGCCCTGACCATCCTCCATACCATCCATAATCGGTTTGTAATTGTCGTGCATAAGAGCCCGAACTAAAATCGGTTACAGAAAAAATGCCATTTACGTTTGATCCTGTGACATCATCAAACGACCAATCTAACAGTAGGGTATCCAAATTAATAATATCGTAAGAACCCAAGTTAGAATCTAATGGGGAAATGTTTTCATAGGATGACGAGATGCCGCGATTGCTAATATCAAAAATATGCTGATCGAGGGCCGTATCTTCCAAATATTTTGACCAATATCTAATTCCACTAAATAAGACATCGCTTTCGTTTATAAGGGTGCCCGTAATATTGGTTTTGCGTGCGCCGGCATATATTCTTTTGGCGGCTCTTAAGAAGTTTTTTCCTATTGTTTGGCTAACTGACGATGTCAGAGAAAAACTATTATTTACATTTCCAAGTTCTGTATTAACTCCGCGAAAAATTAAATCATAGGTATAGCCATCTAATCCAGAGTCCGCTGGACCATTCATAGAACCAGAAACTATATCAGTTAAGGGATAATTACTAGGTTTTAACCTTACCGAAATATTCCATCGGTCCTGATCATAAACATTAAAAAACACACTACTTGTTAAAGGCGCAAAGGGGAAAGGCTCAATAGAGGAAGATAATTTAAAGTATACATTCTTGGAATGAGGTGCATCTCTTACGGCATAAACTTGAAAGTTGGCGCTATCATTACTGTCATAGACTGTGGTATCATTAATTAAGGAATAATCCACCGAAGCGGAGTACATACCAAACAAAGATGCAGTCATAAAATATCTATTAATTTTGTCCTGTTCTCTAAAAAATCTAGGGAAAATAATATCGGATTCTACAGTAAATCCATATTTGTCCTCATAGCCTAAAGGACCGCTGCCGGAAATATAACCTCCAGTCTCAGGATATCCTGCAAATGCGGTGATGGTTGCGTCTTCCGCGTCGTCAAATGCTGTTCCGGCAACAGTCGCAATAGGGATATCGCGAGTGCCAAACGGCGCTGTTGCAATTATTGTTATAACTCCTTCATTATTAGTAGCAGAAAGTGCGGCGCCATATTCAGCAACTAGAGCTTCCACCCCTAATACAACTTGATCCGCAATAAGGGTTGCGGTGGAGGGACCTGCAACATATATGAATTCATCGTCTGTGGTGCCGGGGCCATCTACAAATGTTAATGTCCGAGTGGTACCATATGGACCTGTTACATCAACAACTGGAAAGATAATCGTCTTCCCATCCATCGCGGTACCAGTTGTACCCACCTGTGTATAGGTACATGTGGGGGCTAAATCCGATCCACTCGTAGCCTGATAAACAACTCCAGTTAAATTGGTTTTAGTGTTAAAATTAACTGTGTTGTCGATAACATTTATATGTTGGAGGTTGTTTTTTAATGTGTAAGTGTTGTTGTGAGAATAAACGTTTAATCTAATCAGGTCTTCATCAATGTTAAAACATCTGAACACATTGCGGATGGACTTTTCTGTTCCCTTGGCTTTATAAATATTAGCTAAGTTATTGTATAGATTGAGATAAATAAGGTTTTTAGTCTCTGTTAAATCTCCCTCAAACTTCTTATACTCATTACGATTCATAAAGCTTTCTAATACATCTGCATCTACAAAAATATCGGGCGTATAAAGTCCCAATGATTGAGGCAAGTGTTGGGCAAATGGAAGTGGTGTATAAGACGAACTCGTATATATAGGGCTCTTAAAAGTTGGAAGCTGAGTAATCCATGTATGAATCTTATCGAAATAAGTTCCCATAATATGGGATATAACTCTCGTATTGTTGGTCTCATCTTCTTCTACTTCTTCAATGATCCAGTTTGGAATTAAATTTATAAACGCCCCATTATTTCTAGAATCATGATAGGAACCACTTTTTAGAAGCCCTGTTTTTAAAGCCGCAACTTTGGGATTGGTTGAATAAATGATAGGATCTTTGTATTCGCTTATTGATGCTGTGGCTTCTAGAATCGCAGATCCAGTATATCGACCAGTGGCCGTATAGTTTTTCCATGTTCCATTAGACAGCCTGCCACTATAATCCAAAACCTTTGCATCCGTAGCGGCGACATCAGTTTTGCCTTCATTAAATTTGTAATATATGCCTAATGTTGTGTTTGCAATGTCGGTATTTGTTCCGCCGCGTACTTGAGCAAACCAATTCTTTCCGATATCCTTACCCGAACGGGCTACTTTCCAATATCTAAATTCATCGATAGAGCCACTTAATTTGCCGGATCCGACCATACTTTGAACTTTTCCGGCTGGGGTTGTGGCAGAGACGACAGCCCCCGACGGAGCAGTTAATAGCGAGCCAAGTCTGCCAACCATATTTTTAGAATTAATCTCATTAATATTTACGCCCGTAGTATAATTAATATCGTTAATCTGACCATTTACATATAATTTTGTAACAAAATCACTGCCCGTGTTCTGCATGACAAATGCATAATGTTTCCAATTGTCAAAAGTGTTGACTTTTAAATCATTACCAATCGTTTGTTCAAAGATGCCTGGAGTCTTCGCGGTTCCTGATTGAGCCGTAATCAAAAAAGGCGTGCCGGCAGATAGACCATTAAAGGCAATCGTGATGCGTCCATAGTGAGGGTTGGCATTGGAGGCATCTCCATCATACGTACTCGAAGTTAGTTCACTATTCCAAATATCCACCAACACTTGTTTATTAGTCAGAGCAGTGCTCAAGGAGCCGGTTTTAGCCCAACATTCGATAGTGACGCCGGTATCAAAATTGGCCCTTAAATTAGATTGGCGGGTTCCGCTGCCATAATCGCTAGGGAGTCCAGCACTGGTATAGATGGAAGTGTCATAAATATTTGAACTTTCATGTTTAGAAGAATAAGGATCCTTAAATAAATCCGGAGTATCGGTAAGGCTTCCACTATAAGTTGTGTGAGGTCCTCCCTGAAAGTCAATATATTCTAAACTACTAGGCAATCCATACCCACTCTGTAGAGTGCCACTAAGAGTACCCCAGCCAGCGGTGGTAGAATCTCGATTAGCACTCAGTTTAATATACCCATGAGTGCGGGGATACATATTGTTAAAGATATATTTCTCAATATCCAGAGATTTATCATAAAACTCATTTAGTTCTGCATCAGATCCATCATAAGGATAAAAATCAATAATTCTTTCTACGGCTGATTTATAATACAGATAGCCCGATCCAAACTTAGCAAAGTTCTTTGGATCAGAATAATCTACATGAGGGACATATGTGTCCTGTTTCTTTTTTAAAGCCCTTAAATTGTCGGCTGATTCAATTTCTTGAAACGCCTCTTTCTCATTTGAGTCGGCTAGGTAGTTTCGGGATGTTCCATTAGAATCAAAAAGCTTCTTAATACTCATAATCTTCTACTCTAAATTTAAATGCTTGATCTTGTTCGGTCCAAGTATTTAATTCTTCGTCATAAAATGCAAACTTAAATGCGTAAGCGTAGCCAGGCTCTAATAGGGTCATATTAAAGTCAAAGTAATTTCCGGATACATCATATGACAATCCAGTATGAAACTCACTACCGGTGCCATATGGGATAGCGTCAAAGCCATCTAAAACTCTATAAACCCGATAGGATGCGCTTACAATTGTGGTGGTTTCAATATCTGAATTGGCTTTTGTATAGATTGTTGGACTCCAATACTTATCCCTTACAAATACATTAAAACGACCCATTTGATCGGGACGATATCTATCGTGTAAATTCGTAATATTGAGATAGTAAACAGGGTGTCGAGTACTCTGGCGGGCCCGGAAGGTCATAGGCTTAATAGTTCCAGTAAAATACTGAGTCGGAGCCGTTAACGCATTTTTTGTGCTACGACTCCCGGTAAACCACACATCATAAATTGTATATAATTTATCTGAACCCGTAAACGCAAACGATGCACTATAAACCCCTGTGGAAACAATACCACCAGTTGCAACAGTTAGATAGGGACTTCGAACGTAAGTCTTATCAACAGACAAAATCTGAACTGCGCCGGTTTGTTGGGCAGTCGCTGCAGACACAGGTGTATTTGAAGGTGCAACATCGTCTCCATCGCCACCTTCATAGAACCCCCCTGTCGAGCCAGAAAAAATACTTACATAGATTTTCTTACCATCCCCCAAGTTGGGAATATCTCTTAATCTTCCGCGAATGTAATTGTAAAGATAGATAGTATTCATGTTGTCTGCGGCAGGTGCTAACGAACTACTATAATAAAAATTCCCTCGGTCATCAGTAACTCGGTCATTCCAGCGTGCCTCAATTACAGGTCGTTTAAAAAAGAATTCACTACCCTTTCCAAAAAAACGTTTAGTAAAATAGGAGATGGTAGAACCACTCGGATTATAAATAACACTTTGGGTACTATCGCCAGCATCTAGTGCGAGTTGCCCGGGGCGCCGTTTCACCACGGAAGGTGCCGAGCCAGAATGAAAAGCTTCATAACTAGCAGAAAAGTGAACTCCCATGCCATAGTTGGTATACGTTTCTGCGATCCATTGCTCCACCATAGGTGTAATATCAACTTCTAAGTTTTCCAAACCACTGGAGAAAGTGGGAGTAAAGATAAACGTTTCCTGGGAGGGCGTAACTGCGCTGCTACCTGTATGATAAGAACCACCAGCTAAAAGAGTTCCATTGTTATCAGTCCAATAAGCCGTATTAGATGCGCTCATCCAGTTTGAGCCGGCATTCCCATTAGTAATGTCCTTATAGCTCTCTAAATCTAAACCAATACCCTCTTGCCATGACTGTGAAACAGCCATAATGCTAAGCTTATAATCTCTTGGGACTGTTTTAGAAGTTTTGGCATTAAACATTTTTAAATAATAATTTACACTTCCGCTAGCAGGAATAGTTCCGGCAGTTCGATCTGCTGAAATATCACTTATAGGAAATTTAATTAAAATTCGTGAAAGTTCTGCCGAACTTGTGGTAACGCGCCCATAAATAGAAAACGTTTCCAGCACATCGGCTTCACCCATGTTGGCGCCGGTGCCCCGGGTTTGTAAATCCGGGCGATAAGCATTAACAATGGTGGTATCAGCGGACGCGGTATATCTTCTAATAGCCATTAACGGATTTTTCCTTTAATATCGGTAGCCGGGTATTTAATTTCGAAAATAGTATTATTAGGTGCGATTAACATCGATCCCTCGGGAGATAAGTTACTATTAATGTCAATAGCTACCCCCGAATATACTGTTCCTGTTTTGTTGGTTAACTTTACTTTTATCACGTCTAAGACGCCTTTTACATTTTTCAATTCCTGATACACATCACTAATATTGAAATGCTCTCCAATATAAAATGCCGTAGAGTACTTGTTTGCTAAGGCTGTGATACAAGAATCCAATAAGATAAATTTATCTACCCCGCTTGCTGGTTTCACAACAAAATCAATTCCTATATTGATAATATAAGGGTCGAGAATATCAATGGTGTCATTAAGCATTCTATAATGATTAAGCCATGTTTTTAAATTATTTTTAATGGTAGTGTTCGTTGCCGTAAGCTTGCCAACTTGATCTTCCGAAATAACATACAAATTTAAATTGCGCTTTAATGAATCAGGATCTTTTTGGACAGAACACCGTTTAATAGAACCAAATTTAGCCGGCAATCTATAGGCCAAGTTTTCATAATCCGACTGTGTCACCGCTCTATTTTGAGTGGGAAAGGTATCAAAAATTCTTCTTTTTAATTCCGTGCTATTAACGGCGGATGTGTCTCCCACAATGGGATCTTCGTTAGTAACTTCCAGGGAGCCAATTATTGTTTGTACTGTGCTGTCTACCAGTTGATCTCTATTATTAAAATCCATTAAAGGAATTGAAACCTTATTTAATCCGTTGGCAGCTACATTGGAATTAGTCGGATTAGTAACTCGATATACTACCGTTAACGTGGTATTAGAAGGCACAATTCCAAAACTGTCAGTCTTAGATAAGCGCGTGGGATCAAAGGTAGTGTCAGTTACATATGACTTCCCAAAAACCTCCATTGCTACTGATTGAGGATCAGCTACCACATCTGTTTCGCCGGTCTTCCCACTTCCAAATTGTAATGAAACCCCTAACCGCGTACGATGTAATACAAACTTTCGAGACACCAAATAAGGTTTAATTACAGAAGGTACATTATCATTCCTATAATTGTTATTTGGAATTTCTTTAAAAACAATGTCTTGCGAAAGATATTCTACTTCAAAATATTCATTTCCATCTGAATCAATTACAGAGATAATCTCCGAAACGTTTGGTTGGGCTAATTTAACCGATTTAAACCTTTCGTAAGCACCAATCGTCACTTCTTCATTAGAAAAATACCCGGATACTACATTTCCATAGGCTTTAATGGCATAATAAGTAGGTGCGCCAGTAGTAGTATCTACTCTAGCCACCACCACAGGATTTTTAGGTGCGTTAAAATCAACATTTTCAGTTAATACAAAACCTAATCCATTTTGAGAATTAAATCGAGAACCTCTTTTAAGTACAGGAATGTAATTGGTATCTGGGCCGATAGCTGATACCGATGAGGGAACCAATACATATAAACCAACTTTTCCATATGTGGAGGCTCGTCCAGGATCTTTATATCCCAATATACGACCATGTCTTAGGACATTGTTGTATTGATAAGCCGTATCTAGAAACGTCTCGTTAACATTATAATCTAAATAAAACGATAACTGGTCACCAACATAGGCTACTGCATCTAACATTAAAGAACCAAAAGATGCTTCACTAAAATCACGAAAATTATCTGGATAAAAGCGTTCTGCGATTTCCATTAGATCCTCACGTATACTCGCAAATTCACGGTGAGTATAATCAATAGGAACTATTTTTTTCTGTTCATCAGACATATAAAATCCTCAGTTTTAAATAGTGATTTGTAATAAATCTTTTACATTTATATCGGGTATGGCGTATACAATGGTTATTGCTAGTTGATGCCGATCCGGATTAGACCCTTCAAAGAAAAGCTTTATTATCTGGACTGCCGGCATATAGGTTTGTACCTGTTGTCTAATTTTCGAATTGATTTGAGCTTCGACATCTTGTCCATAATTCTCAAATAAGTATGATTTTATCCCAACTCCAAAACCGGGATGCATCACACGCTCACCGGGATTAGTTAAGAGTAACATCTTTAAATTTTGATTAATAAGTTTTTTAATACTCTTTATCATCATAAATCCATCAGCCGAGGATCTGTTAAGGGGGAGAGCCACTCCAAATGCATTCATATTTTATACCTCTACATAATTATGCTCTATCATTCTTTTTCACACAATTCTCCAGATTCATTAAACGGGTTACTCCGGCGCATGCGTCTTTTCCACCAAGGTAAGAGTCTTTGTCCGGCGGCAGGTTTAAATCTCTCACGCAATTCTTGTAAGAATAACTTTCCGGGTCGATCATTTTTATCAGATTCGCCGGGAGAAAAATCGCGAGAATTATAATAATTCTTAAATAATCTTTTTATACGACTTTTAGAATTGCGTAATAATTGTTGATCCCACTCATCCCATGTTAGTACAAACATAGTAAACTGAGGACGATCTTCATAGTTTACCCAACCGTCCTCTCCAGGTTCGACAATCGGGATCCCCGTGTCCTCATCCACACTTGATACATAAGAGCCTGGCTTGTCTTCAATAGTATCTGTCTTGATATCTCCTTTAGCAACAGTAATTTGTCCAATTGATGGCAAAAAAGCAAAATCATTATAAATTGCTATCATGGCTGTAATTTTAGAGAGCGGGAAAATATAACGAGAGGTCAATTGAAAAGTGTTTTCTTGTGTAAGAAGATTAATCAAACATAATAACATTTTGCTATCTCCATCAAAAGGCGCTACCAATCCAATAGGCAAATCTAAAGCATCTATTTCAGAAGTGGCTAATTCATATTTTGTGCCTCCTATTATAATCGAAAACAACAAACCATATCTTACCCCCAACTCTCCTTCTATTCCAACCGCAGCGTCGTCACTATCATACACAATTTCTAAATTGCCAGGATATACATCCGATATTAATAAAGTATTGTCATTAGACTTAATTTGAGTGATGGCGTCTGTCGGGTTCCACTTAGCATCATTGATTTTAATATATTTTTCTATTACAAACGGTTTTTCGGCATCGGCGCTGGGAGAGTAAGGAAACTCCTCTACATCGCCAATCGGTACGATTACTTTGCTAGCAAACGGTGTTAAAACATCATGCGCCAATTCAGTATGAAACTCTCCAGCCATATAATGAAGATTTCCTTCTTCATCTTTAACTGCATGATAATATCCTGCATATTCATCGCCCTCTTCATACTCAGTCTCAGCATCATTTTTCTCAGAAATATAGAACTCTCCGCCAGCAGTATATAATTCGTCCTCTTCTTCATCAGGCAAGTCGGCTACTTCTTCAGTGATTTCTTTATTAAGATCTAAATCTATACCACCTTGGGCCAAATTAGTAAAGAGAAAATAATCTAGATTAAATATGTCTGGGGTCATTCCTACTAGCTCAAGATTAGTAATAAATTTCTCTCCCATGTATTCTAACTGTTCTACCACCAATTCTTTAAGGACCAGTTTCGCATATTCTTCCGTCTCTTGAACTGCTTCAAGATTTTTCTCAGAGCGATAGTTTTTAAGCGTCTTAAAAATACTTACCGTACCAACACGTGCTGCGCTAGCACCAGCAATGGCACCGATACCCGGGGTTGCGCCGGCTGCGGCGGCGACGGCGGCACCTTCGAGGGCTGCCACAGCAATATCGTCCAATCCTTTTGCCTCTCGCAAATCTTGTTTATCTGGGTAATCATATTTTGCTTGCATGTTATTAAGGGTGTTGCAGGCTGCAAGCGCTACAGTCGACGGATCTGTAATATCTCCGTCATCTACTCGACGTGCCCATAGTTGCACTGATTGTTCTAAAAAGGCGAACCAAAATTCTTCATCCTTAAAGGGGTTGAAAAACTCCCAAAAAGACTTTTGTGCATCCTTAAAATCTCTCTCCATTCGTTCAACAATATAAGAAGCATACAAAGAACTAAATGTCTCAGGAAATTTAGGATAGAACTTGGTGAAAGTTGCTAATGATTTCATAAAATGAGTACTAGCATATATTCTAATTGCGGCAGTAATCAAGCCTTGCAAACCAGCAGCCGATGCTCTTTCTAAAATTCTATTATATGGCTTTTCTACTACACAATCAGGATCTCCCAACAGTCTTTGATCTTCGGCAATATTAGGATATACTTCGTCAATCTTGTCATTGATATCATCAAAATCGATCAGATCGGTCCTAAAGGGCTTACAAGGACTCAATTCCGGAAACATTACATCAACAAATCCCATCCATCCTTCATTCTTTATAGGCTTGATATAAAGAGGGGGGTTCATATAACTGCCGCCATATTGAATCGGATCTAAATAAATTACTCTATTGTCCTCTTCGCCTCGTTCATATTGCATATTGCTAATTCCCATGATTTGATCGTCATTCTTAATATTTCGTGTACCTCCATCGCCATCGTCCACTTCTGCTTCAAAATATTCAGTACCTGCGGAAGATTCTGTTTGTCCCTCGTCTACCACATATTTAATATCATCTGGCGTTAAGCTATCGAAGAGAGCACCATACACAAAAGAAGAAGTATTTTGAGAAACGGTCGTAATGAATTCAGTTGACACAAAAGACATAATTTCATCATGTGCTGTTTTTGCTGCTGCGTTCGAAATGCTTCCGCCTCTTTCATTTATTATCTCTCTTAATAAAAGCACTTGTGGCATATAATTCTGCTTGGTAACAAATGCTTCTAAAAATGTTGTATAATTTGTAGTATCTAATTCGCTTAACGTATCATCAACTCCCAAAAACTCAAACTCTCTATTCAAGATAATATCTTCGGTGGAGTCCGACTCTTCGGCGTCTTCGTCGCTTGTATAGATGGCACCTATTGACGGTGTGACGGCCGTATTTAATTTATTAGTTAACATAATGCGAGCGTTATCGCTAAACCTATTGACATAAGTGCTCCCGGATTCATAAGTATCGGATAAATACATTCCTAAATCAAATCCGTAGCTAAAGGCCACATCTCTACCACCAGAATTGTCCACAAACGACAACGTTACGTCGGGCTCTGCTTTGCGTGGTTCCCGGGTAAACACAACCTTCTCGTTTTCTATGTCTACCGTGCGTGCTACATTATACCCCATATCGGGTAACATTAAGAGATGTTGGGGACTCCCGCGAAAGCTAGAAATGCCAAACTCATCAAATCCCTTCCGGAAGACTTCCTCTCCCTCGGTATCGTTACTTGATGCAAACGAAACCCCAACACTAGCCATGGCAACAAGATAATCTTCGAGCCAGCCTGCGACACGTAAGGGATATGCGCCTTTCTGTTTCTTAATTTTGGCGAATTTACCTACGTCGTCGTCGGCGTCGTCGGTGTCGCCGTTGTCACTATCTAAATCTACATAAAAATCAACATATCGTCTGTTGCGGAAGAATGCCTTTCGTTGATGAGCCGTATAGGGATTGCCCATCGTATCGCTTAGCACCATATTGATAAAGCCCCAATTTGCTTCGCCTGGACCATTTCCTAGCATATCGTAGGAAAAGTCCATTTTTAATTGTTCTAAGCCGTGTCCCAACGCAGCACTAGTAGCGTTCGCAGCTTCTTCTGATTCATATGGTACGAGCCCATCATCACAACCGGGCGTTGACATAATAGGCGGCATATTAGCAGCTATATAATCAGGTATGCCTCCCTGTAATACATTGGCTAGTTGCTCCAAGTCATCCAGTGATCGATCCTGCATATTGTCAAACATTTTATCGCATTGTTCTTTTGTTGCTCTGCCGGATAAAAGCTCACACCTTAACTCTTGAAAATTTTCTAACTGTTCAGGGGTCGCACACAATGTGGGGTTAGCTGGCATCGTATCACTCTCGGGGAGAGTCTCAATAAAGTCCTTCATCTGAGCTTTAAATTCAACGGGCATTAAATTGCCCATATTTCTAAAGAGAGAACCAACTTTGGTTTTGTTACTCAAAGCGTCTTGATAATCAGGATATTCAAATTCTACAATCTCACTAACGATAGTTAAAAAGTCACTTGAAGGTTCCCCAAGAAATGCCGACATTAATTCATTTCTAGTAGTAGCTGCTGAAATATCTTCCGCAAAGCTTAGGGTTTGATCTGTGTCTGCCAACGCAGCGCCTCCCACGCCGAGACTGGATACCATATCAACAATCGTATCGTCTATTTGTTCTTGATCTGCATCCTCCCCACAGATAGATTCCCGTATTACATCAGAGAAGGTAGTTCGACCGGTTGCCATAGCAGGCAATGCTGCAGCTAAATCCCCTACTGTTTCTAAAGCCTTGCAAATGGCACTCCCTATTAATTCACAAATCTTAATCATCAATTTAAGAAGAATTTTTAAAATTAACTTTTGAATTTCTAATTTGATTATATTCCATAGTGCCTTCCATAGATCAGCTAAACTTGAAAACCATTCCGCGGGATTCCACAAACGAGGAAGAACAATTTCTTGTTGGTCGCGACAAAAAGGCAACTCAAAACTGTGAAGAAAGTCCATCAAATCAGGACGAACGGGAGGTGTCGGGCATCTCATTAGAGCAATTACATTGGCGATAATTTGGGCGCCTGGAAATTTGTTTAACATATCCGCTAGCCCCAATAAATTATCCCCATAAAGTTCCAAGAGAGAAAGAATGTAGGCTTCCATAATAACGGAGGAATCTAACGTTTGTTCGGCGCGCTTTGCTTGTTGATCTTCTTCTTCTTCTTGTTGGTCTTGATACGTGGCGAGAGGAGGTTCCATAGCCGCGTCGGCGGCAAGCTCGGCTGATAGGGTGTTGTCTGTTGACTTAGTTTCGGTATTCGCATTCTTTTCTTTTTCTATCGCTTCGGGATCTTGCCAAGGTTTTAGCCAATCCTTAATGGGGGGTTCAAAATTGCCCACGACTGGAGCATCTGATAGCTCATCACCTGAGGTATCTTGGCTTCCGACTTCGCCCGGATCTTTAGACTTAAAAGCCTTACCACTCTCTAAGTTTTTCTGTACGAGAGCGTCTAATTCTGCTTGTTTGTCGGGAGGCAAGCCTATGAAAAGATCCCCAAAATATTCTAAGGACATCGCCTGGAGAGCGGCCTTTAACATTTTTCCCAATGCCTCTTCTAAAGATACGCCCTTGAAGAGGCATTTGACTGCCTCCAAAAGTAGATCTAATAATCCACAGAATTTTATAGGATCAAACGCAACTTTCCATACGCTTTTAATGGGTACGCCGAGAGCAATCATAAGAAAAGGATATAAAACTGCACAAGGGCTATCGTCATCGAAAATTTCATCGAACATCTGCTGCTTAGCATAAGCGCCCATGGGAGTATGCGTAGAGATTATGTTGCCTTCTTCATCATATTTAGGATCATATACTAATCCCATTTTAACTTCGAGTTCGGCTAATTCCTCAAGGTCGCTAACACATAAATTTTTATGAAAACGATGAGCGATGGCGTCTCCAATGCCAAAAACATCATCAAGAATATCTTGGCCCAGTTGTTTCCCTTCTTTGGCTAAAGCACCAGCTATACAACTTCCCGCACTATTGACGGGATCAGTATTCGAATAAGCAGCATTTACCGAAGAATAAATTTTCGGATATGTGTATTCTTCTACAAACTCTAGCCATGGTTTAGGCTCTCGTGCTTGTATATCGCTGTCTATATTATCTAATTGAGCAAAATATGCAAGCGCGGTTTTATCTTTCCACGCTGACTTACTCAAGAGTGGCTTGAGCTTCTTAGTAAAGATAATAGGTTTCTCTTTACACTGTACAGTATAGATGGCTAATTTCTTTAACTCATATTCTTTACTAAATTTAAATTCTAATTTTTGAACCTTATCTTTTCCAATAGCTTTAAAAGGATTTCCTACACCAGGAAGATCGTATCCCTTTTGTCTTAAAAATTCATCTAATTGCGGCAATAAATCGGAGGTTATGCTGTTGTTACGAAATCCTAGATCTCCATAATCACCCAAATTAAACACAGCCCCTGAATCAAGGAAATATAGATTTCCTCCATCGACGCCCCTATAAACCTTTAAATGTCTACTATATAGATTTAACGTCTTACGAAGACGAATCAACTTTACTTCTAAGTCTGCTGGCTCATATGTAACTTCTGTTTCGCTTCCCTCGTCTTCTTCTTCCTCATCATCAGATGCATCTTCAAGTGCATTTAAATCATCAAACGGCACAGAATAAAGTAACTTTAATCGAGATTTAGGACGCGGATCTAAATCATATTCAGTATATTCAATTACACTTTTAATGGCCAACATCGAACTATCGGAATCATCTTTATTGTAATAATCTAACAGCGCTTCGATAGCCTCAGTCACATATTCTTCAAATCTTTCTCCAATTGCACTCTCTGCTTTTTCAGAACTTAAAGGTGTGACGGCATCTTCTTCCAACAAGGTTTCATCAATCGTCGTTGTGTGTTTGCTGCGAAGTGTTATTTGATAGTAGCAATTTCTTTCGTTCAGAAAAGGTTCATATCGAGTCCGTGTTAGCCAATTAGGGACGATGGCGGCAGGATTTTTTAAACAACTTGGACAGTTTTTTGCTTCTGGTATATCAAGTACATCATCGCATACATCGATGAGACCATTACCATCTTTATCTTGGAATTTCAAAAATTTTGATTCGGCCATTTTATTCTCTTATTTTAAATAATTACGTTGAAAACACATTTCTACTAACAATATATTTATAACCATATGGTTTTAAATAATAGCTTTCCCACATCATTTTTTTAGCTCTGTTGGACCATGCCGCGCCGATAAACCTCGTCTTCATCGCAACATTTTTGGGTGTATATGCTCCAATTGGAAATAACGCGGCATTGCTTGCCGGCGAAGTTGCGGCGCCGGCGCATGCGGAGCCTACAATAGCATTAAAGGTCATTTGTTCTATCGCAAAACCATAAATTACACTCCACATATCATCAATAATTTCACTCAATTCTAACAAACTATCCGCTGTTAATTCTCCCATCGCTATGCCTTGCAAATTGGGGATGCTCTCTGTGGTGGGAAGTCCGGTCATTTCAAATTTCATAGTCTCGCTAGAGCCATCATAATTGCCGGCAATTAATTCTATTGGAGGGGCGCCTTTGCCCAGCTTGCCGCCGCGAGAGTTTGTTTCTCCTTTGGCTCCATATCCTCTAAAACCATCGCCTTTCCCCGTAACTATTTTAACCCCTTCTCTCCCAACCACTCTTACTGCATCAGCTTTAATCCCAATACCCGATAGCCCCTTAACACCTGAAACCTCTCCATCGGGTGTGAGCTTGGGTGCGGTAGCTCCATCAACAATGCCAAAATTTAAATCTATATCCGTACATTGACTTAAATAAATACGAGCGGCATCCGCTGAAAAACAATTATTCACATGTGTACCACGATCTTGTTTCTTAGATGACATTCTCCCTACTACAATATCAATACGATTAGCACGTTGGGCTCCCTTTCCGCCAAATCCGCTACCAACGCCGTCAGGACGATCAGTACCAAAAGTAATATACGCATTTTTCTTTTTTATTACTTTCTCATTTCTAGCACGAATATAATGCAGCCTCGGTTCGGGTACATCCGTTCCGAGTGGGCCACCGGTTATCTGATTAACAATAAAACCATCTTTGATTCTTTGTTCCATGGTGTATTGATCATTTCTCCACCCGGCCTTGTTCATGTCCTGCGGAGTAAAAATGTTTTTTCCAATTTTATCTTCAGTGGGCATTATTCTTTTCTCTCTTCTATATTCATTGTGTTTTTTTATGTTAACTCTCTAGTGGTGTCTCTGCTTCTGCATCCGAATCTGCTTCTGGCTGCTTTGAAGGATCGGAAGTGGTGGTTACCGCTGGTGGTGTGCTTGGGACGGGGCATCGCTGTAGTGTCTTTATATACGTCAGTGGATCAGCCACACTACCGTTAACTCGCAATTCAAAATGCAAGTGGGGACCGGTCGTACAGTCACCAGTATTGCCCGACAGACCTACCATCTGGCCCGCTATAACATTAGAATTTGGTTCAACATCAATTCTAGACATATGAAACGACCTTGTTTCATATGCATTGCCGTCTGTAGAGGTATGGTCAATTACTAACATATTGCCTCCACAGGAAGTGTATTTAGTCGCTGTAACCATACCGGCGGCTGCGGCATATACGGGCGTCCCTGTTGCTGCGCGCAAATCTACCCCCTTGTGCATGCGACCGCCGCTCACCTGTTTGCCATCTGCATAAACAGGCTTTCGATAGCCCATGGGACTATTAACTTTCGTAGCCGATTGAAGGGGGTGAATAAGAAAAAATGCCCAACTACCACAAGCTGCGGAATCTAGCTGGTAAGATCTAAGACCAGAATCATCGGGTTGCATAAAATCTTGGATAGTTTGTTTCATCATCCCCAAAACATTAAAATTGAACCGATCTTTGGGGGATATTAACTCTGATATTTTTTGACAAGCAGAAGCTTGATCAGCAGGCGGACCTACCGTGTCGAGACCTACAATTTCTCCGTATTGTAAATTATATGTCCCGTTTGAAAATTGATTTAATCTAACTTTAATAATGTCGCCCACACCAATTTTTAATTGGGACGTTTCTACTGTGGACAGAAAAACAGTATGCAATGAAATAATCTTTGCTGCACCTTCCGGATTATCGGCGAACGCCATACTACATGGATCGGGTAGAAAATTGTGAGGAGAATTGAGATCATCTATTCGCGCTCTAACAATAAATTTTGAAACGTGCTCTGGGCGCGGGACAGTCTTACTGTCGCCAGTAACCTTATCTATAATTGTTTCAAATAAAGTAAGCAATTGCTTAAGCACTTTAGAGGAAGTGAAAGAACTCGCCACCGCCTCTACCAAACTCACCGGTTCTGTTAAAACAACTGCATTAAAAACGGTCGTGTTTCCGTAAGCGTTATAATCAATACTTCCTCTTACGGCGTGGCCATATAAATCTACACATTGCCCTGTCGTAGAGAAGTCTGATGCATCATAGGTAGTCATTAGGTCGATGCTCCATATTCCGGACATTGTTTCGCGCAGGCATTAGCGGTAGCCAGCTTAACATGATATTCGTTCACATGATACGACGGTCCATTATATCTTTTGGCGACTGGTGCCCAATCTTCATTTTTGATATCTTCAACAATCTTTGTCTGTCCCGAGAACCATGATTTAATTAGGCTATTAGAAACTTCCGCAGAATTAGCTTTAAATAACTCATAGGCAGCGTTAGGATCAGATTCTATTTTTAATAAATGATGTCCCATTACCTGAAAGGATCCGAAAGATGTGGCTTTTACTGCCGAACGAGGATCTTTCTTCATAGCGGTTTCAAAGGCGGTCACGTTAGTTTCAGATTTGATTTTAGAAGCACCATTTCCACTATTAGTAAAAGGCATTGACTTAGAAGAATATTCATTAAATTTATGAGGTTCAAAACGCAATACATTAGTTCGCGAACCAGATTCCACAGCACGAAAGGCAGCCATCGTCCATGGAGGAATACCGATCTCTGCGGCCAATTTTATAATAGTATCGGCATCTTTGCAAACGGAACGGCAGTAACCTTCATATTTATCCGGATTGGGATAAGGTTGTCCTAGGACTCCTCCTAGCGTGTGGACAAATTGATTGGCTGCTGCAGCAAAATTAAATTTATCTTTTGGATTAATTAATTCGGATATTTTTTGACAAGCGGCGCCGTTGGCGGCGACTGGTGCTGAATCAGAAAGTCCCATTAATTGCCCGTATTGAAGATTATACGTTCCATCTTCATTTTCTCCTAAACGTACATTAACCACATCGCCTACTTTAAGAGTGATGCCGGCATTAGTGTCACTAGACGCAAAAAGCGTATGCAGCGTTATTATTTTGGCGGCTGCTTCAGGATTATCCGCAAATTCTATGCTACAGGGATCGGGAATAAAATTGTGTGGAGAATTCTCGGCATCTATTCGACCTCGAAAAATAAATTTATCACCAGTTTCGGAATTTCCAAATAAAGAAAAAAGCTTTTTAAGTACCATGGCTGGCTTAAAAACACTTATAAGTGCCTCATCGAGTCTTACCGGTTCTGTCAAAACTATAGCTTTGAACACTGTGGTGTTGGCATAAGAATTATATCCCAAACTATCTCTAATAAAATGATAGAATAAATCTATAGACTGATCTGGTGTGGCAAATGTTGATTCGTCAAAAAGACCCATTAACTTTTCTCCCTCTATCCATATAATTGTGCCGCCGTATCAAAATTAGCTCCTTTGGAAGCCATTTTGCTAGTATTTTTTATTCTTTCTTCTTTATCGCCTGGGCTCAACCATTTTAAAGTATGTAATTTGGCCCAGTCAATACCATTTGTTACGGATGCAAATGCCAGCTTTTTACCGTTTTCATCGGTCCCAGTACGACCTTGTAATTTCGAGGCTGCAAATTTTATACCAGCTTCTTCATTTTCAAAAGCGGCAAACCATCTAATTTTTTCTCGTCTGTCGCCAGATCCTCCGGCGCCTTCAGTCGAAGGAACCGAACATTTAATCCCGCTGCCCCAACCGCCTTTGAGATCGGTCATTACTCCATAATGATTATAATTATACCCTCCTAGGCTACTACCAGACGGCTGTTCAGTGATAGCTAACGCTATAACACTCAATGCCAAGCTTTTATTAGATATAACACTCTTTACTTTTTGAGCAAATTCATGTTGAGAAATTTTAGTCCACTGCCGCACGCCAGCGGAACAGGGGGGGTACTCAGCCCTAGGCTGGCTAGCTACTATCATTATAAGCTCCCAAAGTAGAAATAGCGCTCTGTACTAAAGCTGAAAATGTAAATTTATCCTGCGGGGAGATGAGTTCAGATATTTTTTGACAACTTTGTGCTACTTGTGAGGCGCCGGCACTATCTAGTCCTATTAATTCGCCGTGTTGTAAATTTCCATTTCTCAATCTTATCCGGACCGTGTCGCCCACTTTTATGGCGCCTTGTATCGCGTGTTCTTCTGATGACACCACTATCGTATGTAGAGCAATTATTTTAGCTGCTGCTTCAGGATTATCCGCAAATTCTATACTACACGGATCAGGAATAAAGCTATGGGGAGAATTCTTTTCGTCGATGCGCGCATAAAAGACAAATTTACCTGCCGAACGCTGAGAAAGTGATTTAAATAAATATGCAGCCACCTTAGAAGCTTTAGAATTGGAAAACACACTTGCCACTGCATCATCAATTTTAGTTGGTTCTGTCAAGACTACCATACTATACACTGTTTTATTCTTACCAATGCTGTTAAATTTTAAAGATTTACGAACTCCTCTAAAAAATAAATCTATAGCTGATGACTTCTCCGCTACTTCGCTGCCGTCAATTATTTCTTCACTGCTCATCAACTACTCCTCCTTGAATTATATCAAAAAGATTGTTTTTATCATCGTCGGACAATTCAAAACCCTTTACAGTGTGCTTCTGCCTTAGCCCAATTAATTTTACAAGCTGTTCGTTGGATCTCTGTAGGGATTCAACATGCTTCGCTGCCACAGGGCTCAGATATTTGTTTTGTGTTGGGTCGGTAGCGATTTGATTAGCGACTTCATTTAGAAATTCTCTCGCGACTTTTCTGTCGCTGCGAATATTTCCTAGTGCCTCATCAATCAATGATTCTAAATCCCGTTTACTCATAATGCTCCATTTTCCCATTCCTGCCTAAAAGTACTATACTTCTTTCTAAACTTTTTGAGAGAATTAACAATTTGTTTGGTATTCAAACCAGTGATCTCGCGCAGGTATAAATAAATAGCTTTTTTGTTAAAAATATCGATATCTTCTTTTGACTCAAAAAGAATCGTAATGGCTTTATAAACTCTTAAGTCATTATCTTTCATTTGGCTCTCATCCCAAGATTGTAATTCTTTATAAAAATGAGACCAAAATTCTTCCTCTTCACGGTAAGTTAAATATGAATCATCGGTTGAAAGAAATTCCTCCTCAAAACGTTTTGGTAATGTCTCAAAGTCAATTTCTCTTCTATTGCGCTTTTGTTGTCTCTTAACTTTATGAATAAACCAATTTTTAGTAATAACTGAAAAATAAGAAAAGGCTTTAGAGCCTTTATTGGGATCATATTTATCTAAAATTGTCATCAACCAAATTTTACATTCATCTCGTAGAGAATCGCAATTTGGCAAATTGGTGAATTTATAAGTGAAAACTATTTTGTCGACCATTTCGTTTAAGGCTGGTCCGATATACTTTATGTATAATTCTGTTCTTTCTTCAAGGCAATCTGTATTTGTATATTTTATTATGGCTTGTTCATGAACAGATGTAAAATAATAATTAGCTGTCCTCTTCTTGCGTCTCTTCTTCGGTTCCGTCATCTTCTGGGGGGTCTCCTTCTGGTTTGGTCTCTTCCGTCAGAGAATAGATGTATTCAAAAGTTTCTAGATATTCGTTAAACGATACTGCATGATGGAGCAAAGAATTAAGTGTTTCATCGCCATAAAACATTTCTAACTCATAAACTGTTTTTAAATGTTGTGCAAACGCATTGGTCATCTGTTGTAAGTCGCCTAGTTCTTCCGAAACGGACAACAACCTTACAATGGCCGCGCGAACATATACTATCAATCCTACATTGAGTAAGACGGATAAAAATAAAATTGCGGATAAAATAATTTCAAGTCGGCTCATGTGTCTTTTTCCTTGCCTCTTCTTTTTGTTGCTCTAAAATCTCACGATTAATATCAATATATTCATGGGTTACTTCACCCACGGGTCTATCAACATCAACCGTATTTTCTCTTTTGATAATAAACGGTGTCGACAAAAGCTTTTTCATTGTCTGCTTCTGTTCACATTTATTACAATCTTCATAACCTTCTTCAATTCCATGAAAAACAGTTATAATCTCTTGACATTCGTTACATTGATATCTGTAGCGAGGCATCTAGCGAGCCAAATTCTCTAGATCTTCCTTTGTTACTGGTTCGTCGTTAGGGACATGAACCGTAGGGGGGTTCTTTACAATTAGTCCCTCGTTGGTCTCTTCCAACTCAAATCCCTGTAATACTGGGACTATGTCATTTTGTGTCATTAGTGACTCTTGTAGAGCCATCATAATTGCTCCAAGAGCTTGATTAGATAGTTGCATTTTTTCTCCTTACCATTTAAAGGTATTTTTATAGTGTTCAACTATTTTTTTGATTTCAATATCAAAACATTTTTGCGGTCTCCATCCTAAAGACTGCAATTTATTATCGTTTAAGGCGTAGCGGACATCTTGTCCTTCTCTGACAAAGGACAAATCTAAATATGTCGTCCAATCTCTTTTCTCACCAAAAAAACATTCACATACTTTACTTACCGTATCGAGGTTCTTCTGTTCAAAGCCTCCGGCAACATTAAAGATTTCGTTTGTGACTCCCGTTTCTATGAGGGCAATCACTGCTGAAGCGGTATCATCGGAGTGCAGCCAGTTTCTAATGGGCTCTCCTCGGTTGTGAAGCTTAATTTTCTTTTCTCTTTTCAATAATTTAACGGTAACAGGGATCAATTTTTCGGGATATTGACCGATTCCGTAATTATTTGTTGGGCGTAAAATCAAATATTTAATTCCATAAGTGCGGGCCCAAGCAAAGACCAACATATCTGCGGCAGCTTTGCTGGCGGAGTATGGGTTGCTCGGCTTAAGGATATCTGTTTCCACATGATCGCCGCGCGTGATATCTCCATAAACCTCATCAGTGCTAAAATGAAAAAATATAGGACGATCACTTACGTTTCCTTGCTTGTTACGAATTAAATCTAATAAATTTTTAACCCCAAACACATTTGTTTGAATAAAATCAGTACTGTCTACAATGCTATTTCCTACATGCGACTCGGCCGCAACATTAATAACATAGTCACAGTCGGGAAGATACTTCAATTTAGCGATATCTTCTTGTACAAAAGTAAAATTATCATTATGATTAAATTCTTCTAAAAACTCTTCATTAGCTGCATAGGTACAGCAATCAATGCCGTAAACCTTCCAGCCCTTTGTTAGGCACTGGCGTGCTACATAGGACCCAATCAATCCCAAACACCCTGTGACTACAACTAGCTTCATTTTATTCCTTCTAAAATTTTAGTGGTTGAATAGTCTCCTATTCTATCAAAGAAACATACCTTTTGTGTATACCCTTCTCCGACCACTTCTTTTCCACGCCAATCGGAGCCTACAACTAGGTAAGTAGGCAATACAGATTTAACGCAGCTTTCTAGTTCTCCTTTCGAATGAAAAATTACTACTTTATCCACATACCGAATGCTTTCTAGTGCAAATTTTCTATCCTCCTGAGAGTTAAAAGGGCGGTTGGCACCTTTATCTCGTCTTACTTTATTATCTGAATCAATTCCCACGATTAAATGATCGCCTATAGATTTAGCGTATTTGAGCATTTCAAAATGTCCACGGTGCAAAACATCAAAGCACCCATTAACCCACACCATTACCATGGAATCTTTCCTAAAAGCATATCTTTCATCATCGCCCAATCTGCCAATTTGGCCCATATAGGGTTTGTCCAAGCTGCAGGCTGATTCTTTTCGAAGAAAAAATGACCACTCCACGCAAAAGGATAGGTCACGATTGGCGTCAGTAATAACATCACCCATACTTGAGAAGTTATCATAAAGCTTATATAGCTAATAGTGGCTAAGTTTCCCAACACATGCAATCGTCTACACCATTTATTTTGGTGTAAAGTCAGATAATATTCGTAGTATTCTTTAAATGTCATCTATGTTTCTTCCTCCTTTTAAAAACAATTCATAATCTGGTTTTTGTTCATATTTTTCAATTACAGAGGTATATGTTTTCAATAACAATTCTTTATATGCGCTTTTTGTCCAGTTTGTTCTTCTTTTTCTTTTGGGCGGTAGTTTTAAATCAATTTTTCTATTTCCCCCTTTAACAAGACGTGTGGGACCTTCTAAAAATTTTCTTATAATTTTTTGACAATCGTGTAATTTTTCATATTTAATACACAATAAATCAAAATTATTTTGCTTCCACCAATTATCAAGATGCTTCTCTAAATTTAATATGTCTTCATATAGATAATTTTCAATAAAGTCTTTCTCTATATCACATTCTAAAAATTGTGAATATTGAGGATTACCTTCAGTCCAATGTTCTGGATTGTGGCTGACTTTTTTATGGTAAGATAACACAATATTAAGCGGATGAGAATATAAATATATTACTTTGTCTCCTTCTTCTATTTCCCACATAAAACCACCTTCAGCGGCGCTTTTCAAACAATTTTTATTTTTCCATTTTACATGGTACGAGTGAGACTTAGCAACTTTATAAGGACATACATCTTTTCCTAAATTGTCATGTAATAAGCTTGATCCGCTGGCGCCCGGACTAACAATCCAAATAATAGGACTATATTCGGCCTCAAGGTGTCTAACAAAAAAACTATTATTATTGCCCAATGGCTCAATTATTTTAAGATTTGGGTTTTTTTTAAGCTTCATTTTATATAAAACTATTTTTTCCGGTTCATCATAGATACCTGTGTGTCTAATTGGTTCTTTAAAAGACATTCTTGTTTTCTCCTAAAAATAATTCATACTCGGGTCTTTGTTCGTATTTTTCAATCACAGAAGCATATGTTTTTAACAATAACTCTTTTTGGGGATGAGTTCTCCAGTCGGTAGAACGTTCCCTCTTGAGAGGCAATCGAAAATTGATTTCATGATGGCCCTTTCCTTTTACAAACGCAGCTATATCATCTAAATGCTCATAAATGTGCTCATATTTTATACATAAAATATCAAAATCTCTTTGGTGCCACCAGCCATCTATGTGTCTTTCCAGGTTTAATACATCTTTATATAAATAATGATCCATGAATTCTTCGTTAGTCTCGCATAAAAGTTCTATATAATGGTACTTGCCGGATGACCAGCTATCGGGCGTCAATTCTATTTTCTTATGAAATGACAATAAAATGTTTAAAGGATGAGCATATAAATAAATAATTTTATCATTTTTTTCTATTTCCCACATATAGCCACCCTCATTTGCAGACATTATACAACTTTTATGATCCCATTTAAAATAATTGGAATGAGATTTAAGTGTGGGATATGGAACTACTGGCGCCAGATTGCTATGTAATAAGCTTGTACCGCTTCCACCTGGACTAATGATCCATACAGTGGGGAAATAATCAAGAGGATAAGGTTTGCTAATAAACATAGAAGGAGCCGAACCTAAAGGTTCGACTATTCGAAAATTAGGGTGTTGTTTTATTTTTTCCTTATGTTGCAGAAGCTCATCGGTGTTCGCGAACACATGGCTCTGCGTATATGGTTTATTAGACATTTAATGTATTTACTCCCTTTTGTTGAACCACCAAAGTAGCACATTCATTCGCAAAACCAATAGCACTCAAGATATCGCCTTCCGACGCTACATATTGGTATACCAATGCGGACAAAAATGTATCGCCGGCGCCGGTCAGATCTTTAATTTCAACATTGCGTACGCTAAAGGTATTGTCTCCATAAGAGCATCCTTTAGAACCTCGGGTCACAATAAGCTTTCGGCGGTACCAATCTTTGTCTTTTATGAGATGATGGGTTTGTTGGTGTTCTACCTCATTGATCTTAATAAAATTAACGTGTTTGACCCAATCTCCTAGTAGTTTTTTTGTATCTAAAAACACCGTCTGGTGTTGTTGGGAGATATATTCGATATCCTCTTCCAACAAAAAACCCTTATCGTAGTCGGAAATGATAATCGCATCATAATCACAATACGGGTAGCTTTCAATGTTTTCTATTCTATCGATCTTTTCTTCTCCCGAATCAATTCTAACAAGCATGTGATTTGTTTTTTTCTCCACATATCGCGTTTTGCTAATCTCAGAAGTGTTGGTCAATAACGCTGCCTCTACTTTTAAGGAGAGCATGTTCTCATATACGTTGCCTGCCATGCCTCGATTTTCCCGATGATATTCGGGAACGAAAACAGGGACTGGGGCTGCTGGCGCAAGGCGATCGCATGTACCGTATATAAATATATCTTTACAGCTATCGCCAATAACCAAAATTTTCATTTCCAGCTAATTTCCCAATCTTTAAAATCGGCGGCCAAACAATCAATCTTATAATCTTTTCGGCCGCCTACAACTTCTTGAATTTTATTCTTGGCTGTATTCCGAATACCATTTAAGCCATGAGTAAGTTCTAGATTATTGCCGTCTTTAATTCCCTTGCGGTAATTCGATTCATTGTGCCAAATGTGTAAATTCATTTGTGCCAACACAACGATAGCACGAATAGTTTCCGCCGTTACCTCCTCCGAGTTATCCAAAATTAATTGAATATCATGAGAGATGTCCGCTATTTCTTGAGCGTACTCAGCTTTGTGGTCGGAGATAAATACTTCTTTAAGTTGTGCAATCGAAAGTCTGTCAATCAATTCGGACAAGGTGGGTAAATATTTTCTTTCCATTTAGTCTCCTTTAATGATTCTGTGTGAGTCGCTATCAAAGTGTTGTGTTGAAAATTCAAATAATTTCGAATCTTGAAGAGCAACCATCTGGTGTCTGAGACCTCTATACACATGAAAATTGTCGCCTGGCGTAAGGAGCGTTCGATCCGCAGTAGTTAAATCATCGCTCTCCGAATGAAAAACCATTATCAATCCGGATTGTAGATAAAAAACCTCGTCCTTTAATTTATGATAATGCCACGAACACCTTTTGCCGTTTTCAAAATACAACAGCTTGCCGCAATATTCTTCACAATTTACTATCCATCTCTCCCACCCCCA
>Ga0098033_1000129_pt1 | contig 38673 bp, 58 predicted proteins | sample 1_EtaG_FD_75049 | JGI IMG/M metagenome (GOLD analysis project Ga0098033, IMG submission 75049) | Marine viral communities from the Subarctic Pacific Ocean - 1_ETSP_OMZ_AT15124 metaG | ecosystem: Environmental > Aquatic > Marine > Oceanic | place: Pacific Ocean | collected 2015-01-07
AATTGGAATGGGAAATTGAACAATGTATGCAGAGCATTAAAGAAAGTGACCAGGGGCTATTTGAGTATAAAGATCCAACTGGTACTTATTGTTTTGCTCCTTCTAAATATTATTGTCCAGGAAGATATTTTATGGATGGTATTGATTTAGAACCAGCTTTTTGTAACAAGAGGAATAAAAAATGAGATGGTTAAAATATAGATTTGCTAAGTTTGTTAGGGGTCGGATGAGGCCTAAGGCTAATCAAATCTCTGAAGCCGAAGCAAAGAAGTGGAATTTCCTACAAGCAGTCGTTTTAACTAATGGATGTGCTAAGTGGGATTGGAATAAGTATTTTGGTGTTAATGTTGTAATGTGTAGCAAATGCTGCAAAACTCTCTTTAAGGGAACAATTGAAGAGAGAGAAGTAAGGAAGAAGGTGCTGTGCAATGGATGTTACAAAGAAAAAAAAGAAAAAGAAGAATTACAGGAAAAAGAAGTGTGAGTATTGCAGGAATGAGATGGAGATGAAAGGGATTTGGTACTGCAAGACTTGTAATCGGTCTTTTTGGTGGGATGCAAAGTGGTAAAAGCGTTGACTGGGGTTGTAGGTAAAATCCCGGCAGAAGATAAGAAACAGTTTGCTGAGATTGTTGCTGCCTTGATTGACCAATGGGATTTAAAGAGACCTTCTGATATTATGTTAGCAAACAGGTTAGTTTCTTCTTGGATGAAGATGAAGTATATGGAAGGGTGCTTGAAGAAGTATGGAATGTTCTTTGAGGATACTGATGAAGATGGTCGAACTGTTAGGATCAGGATGAATGATATGGTTAATTACCTAAGAAATCTGGAAGCCGATGTTCGTTCTTTCTATCGTTTGTTAAATCAAGCTGGAAACAACGAAGAAGAAGGGCCAAAGGATTTTATGGATTGGATAGACACGAATAATGACAAAACCAAAAAAGCTAGACCCAAAAAAAGTAAGAAGTGACCCTGTTTATTTTGTTGAAGATATTATCTACAAAGGTACTGGTTGGAAACTTACTTCTTTCCAGAAAGAGTGGTTGAGACTCATTGAGAAGAAAAATAGGGTGTGCTTTATGGCCTTTCGGTCTAGTGGTAAGACTCGCCAACTCTTTGTCCACTATTTCTTATGGAAAGCGTTTATCAATCCAGCAACACAATATTTAATCATTTCTAAGACTTTGCCTCAAGCAATAGAAGTTTTGAAAGATATAAGAATTACTATTTTAACAAACCCATTGCTTAAAACAATGATTCCTTCAAACAGGTCTCAGTCTTGGTCCCGAACAGAACTTGAGTTCAATAACCACTCTCGTATTCTTTCTAAAGCTTATAACGACAACGTAAGAGGTTTACACGTTGATGGACTTGGTTGTGATGAGATGGGAGAATACCAAGACCACGAAATACTTAGGAAAGCTGTTTTGCCTACAATTAGGGCTAAAAGGGGTTTCTTTGTTGGTGTTGGAACTCCAAAGTCAGAATTAGACTTGTTACACGAAGTTGAGCGAGACCCAGGCTTTGCTTCTATATTTTTTGACCGTTATCCAGCCGAAGGAGAAAAAGGACCATTGTTTATTGAGCGTTATCCCGATACTAAGATAAAACATGGGGCTGGGGCAGTGTCTATTTTGGATCATAAGACAAGTAAGACACTTGAGACATACAACAACATGACTTGGTCGCAGGAGTTCTTACTGAAACCAGTTTCAACAGAAGATAAGCTTTTTCCAGATGCTTTGGTTATGCCTTGCCTTGATGATAAGGAGAAATTTCAAGATAAACCTAAAAATTTAAGGCAATATTTCATGGGAATTGATTTTGCGATGTCTGCTCAAGCTGGATCAGATTATACAGTAATTACTGTGTTAGAGAAATCTCCAGCTTCAAAAAGACTCAAAATAGTTCATATTGAGCGTTTTAGAGGTATGGATTACAACATTCAGAAGGAAAGAATAGCAGAATTGGCTGATAAATACCAGATTGTTAAGGCATTGGGCGATGAAAACAGCTTTGGGAAGGTTTTTATCTATGATTTGAAGGCAGAAGGTGTTCCAATCGATGGATTCAAGTTTTCTTCATCAAATAAGTCCAAAGAAGAGATAATTAAGGCTTTGCGTGACCAATTTGAGAAAAAAGGGTTTATTATACCTTATGACCGAAATGATGTGCTAACTTACACTGTTGTTAACAAGTTGATTGATGAATTAGCCAAGTTCGGAATTATCTTTGATATGCGAAGTAAGATTGTTAAGTTTGAAGGCACAGGTAAGCATGATGATATGGTAATCAGCCTAGGACTGGCGAACTACATTGCGAGGCATATAACCATGGGTGTATTTTCTGCCGTTAGAGGCTCTAGGAAGCGTTCTAACCCATTTATAGTCTCTAAGACATAATGAGTTAAAAAGGTATAGAATAACCTATCTGTTAGAATGGGTATTTTCGAAAAAGTTTTCTCTAGAAATAAGGTTCACGAATCAGGCAAAGCTTTGGTTTCTAGTAAGCAAAGGAAAGGTTGGGGATTATCTGATTCAGAAAACAAGAGTAGAGCAGACCTATTTAAGATTTACAAACAAGCCTACGAGCAAGTGGCTTTAGTAACTGCAATTGTTGATATTCAAGCGGATCAAACCGTTCAAGAGTTCTTCTTCGAAGGGCCTTCAGAAAAAAAGTTAAGCAAATGGGCTGATAAAGTCAATTTAGTGCAATTCTTTCACAGAATCACCAAGATGATGCTTCTTTATGGTAATGCTTATGTTGAGTTAATCAAAGAGAAAGGAGAAATATCTGAGATGAAAATTCTTAATCCTATTTGGATTGATGCATATCGTAAGAGTACAGGAGAAGTTATTGGTTACTCACAAATTATTGGAGACAAGAAATTAGTTCTATGGGGAACTACAGGAGATCCTAATGTTGATAGTGCATTTGTTCAGAAAATTAAGAAGTTTGACCACTTAGTACATTTTAGGCACAATGTTCTCGGTTCAGAGAAATATGGCCGAAGTATTATTCAATCAATTATTCAACCCATTAATATTAAGCTAGATATGGAATCTAACTTGAGAAAAGTCGTATTCAAATATGTTGCACCGTTAATCTGGGCGAAAGTCGGTTCTGACCAATTCCCAGCTAATTCTGATATTGTTGATGAAATCAGCAATACTTTGACTGACTTAAGTGCAGAAAGTGAAATTACGACTTCTCACCTTGTAGATTTATCTGTGCTTGAATTTAACTCGAAGGGAATGGACATTAAAACTCCGATTGAACATATTGAGAGTCAGATTATCACTGGTGGGCAAGTTCCTCCAGTTCTTTTAGGCAGGGGAGGAGCTGACAAAGCTACAGCTGAAGTTCAGTTGCGTAGTTTTGGAAGACACATTAAAGCTAACCAACGAGAATTGAAAAATGAGTTTGAAGATCAAATTATTCTTGGACAAGAAATGGGGAAAGAGAATGATAAGCTTATCTGGAGTCAATCCGAAGAAAGAGAAAAGGAAGTGGAAATTGATATGTTAAGAGGGTTGGTTACAGATGGTGTAATTACTGCTCAAAAAGCAAATGACCTCCTACCACCTCGCTTTAGGGAGAAACTACCAGAAATTGAGCCGTTGAATCAACAGGGTTCTGAAAATGGACTTCAGAAACCTAGACCAACTCAACGAAAAGATAAGAAGGTTACTAACAATCCAAACGATCCAACTCAGACAACTAAGAATAAGAAAACATTGGGAAAGAGGGTTAATAAGACTGACCGAGAGGTTCCTGTCAAATGAATATGCCACCAATTGCACCTCCACAGATGAGGCAAGCAATGAAATCAGTTTGTGTTGGTGGTGGAAAGAATAAACCAATCATAATGGAAGTAATTGGTGAAAATGGACAGAAAATTGGTGAACACGCTGAAGGTGGAAGGAAGAAGAAGCAACCTTACTATGAGTTAAGGGAGGCACACACAATATGATGTTCAAATGTCCAGTTTGTAAAGAAAGACACACAGTGCCTAATAATTATGATAACAAAGATTACATTTGTCAGAATGGCCCGAGTAGAAGGAGTAGAAAGACATTCCAAAATATGACTCCTGATGATTTGTTAAGTAGGAATGAACCATTGATGAACAGGACAAACACAAAAGCCGATGTAACAAGAGCAGCTACTGTGTTAATAGGTGGTCCTGACTTCAGACCAGGTGGAGAAAGACTTGGTCAACTAAAAAAGAACTACTAGGTGAATAAAATGTCAAATATAAAAGAAAATGTTGATTTGAAATTTACTCCAACTAATTTTGAGATTACTGAAGGAGAAGATAAGGCTACTTGGTTAAAAATAGGTGGTATGGCTTTAGAAGAAGGAATTAGTAGAAATGGAAACAAATATACTTTTAAGAACTTAAAAGAGAACGATGGCCGTAATTTTAAATGGCTATTCGGACACCCAGGAAACAACGAAGTAGAAGAACATGTTGTTGGAAAGGGTAGATTATTTTTATCTGGCAAAGAGTTATTGCATGAAGGAAAGATTAGAAATACAGCACGTCACCCTGACGTATCCCAATCCGTAAAGGATGGTTTTTTAGGCCCGTCTATTCATGCAACTGCTGGTAAGATTACCGAAGAAGATGGTAATTACTTAGTTGAGGGGTTGAATATTATGGGAGTTGGTCTTGTTGCTTTTCAAGGTGTTAAGTCAGCAAGTATTGACTATGCAATAGCAGAGTCGTTTGAATTGAAGGAGTCTTCAGAAGAAGACGAAGAAAAACCTAGTAAGGAGGACAAAATGTCAGAAGAAGAAGTAAAAAAACCTGAAGTAGCTCCTGAGGAACAACCTGCTCCTGCTCCCGAAGCACCTGCTGAAGCACCTGCCGAAGCACCTGCCGAAGAAGAGAAGAAGGAAGAACCTGCTGCTCAAGAGGAATTAAAAATGTTAAGACAAAAAATTGAAGCATTAGAATCAGCTAAGAAAGTTGACCTTGTTGAATCTATCATTGGACTAAACAAAGATTTGAAGAAAGAAGACTTGATGAAAGAAAGTGAAGAGAGATTGAACTTGATGAAAGAATACGAAACCAAGTTGGCTAACAAAGTTGAGGGTGCTGGTATTGTTGAAGAAAGCGAACCTGTACACGAAGATTTTGGAGTTAACCAAGAAGGTGACTTATCTTTGACTAAGGAAGCTTATGCTAAGTTCAACAAAGAACTTAGAGAGCGAGTTAACTAAATAGGAGGAAAATAAAATGGCTCAAACAGGATTTATGTTAAGCGACGAAGGTAGAACCATTACTGTTTTGAACGACAGTGGTACAACTGCAATCGAAGCTGGTGACCTAGTTTTCACTTCAACTAATGATGATGTTTTGACTGGAACTGCTGCAAGTGCAAGAAATGCATACGCTGCTGGTGACATCAAAGTATTCTCACAAACTGATAGTGCTACAGGTTACCTAACCGTTTTGGGTGTCGCCTTAGACGACATTCCAGCAGACGGATATGGAAGTATGGCAATGGAAGGTGTATTTATGCATGCAACCAACGCAAATACAGAAGCAGGTGACTTATTACAAGGAGACGAAGCTGCAACCAATAAATTGGATCAATTAGATGCGGTGACTATCACTACATCTTTACCTGTATCCGCACAACAAGATAAAATCGGTCGAGCATTGACTGGTGGAACAGTGGATGGTAAATATATCATCTGGAAGCTGTGCTTATAAGGAGGAATAGAAAATGCCAAATAATATGTTAGGAACCGGAAGTGCTGACTTTGCAAGTGCAACAGCCAGTACATCAACTACCTCCTACTTGATTCCAAGAACTCTTTTACCAGAGGTAATGAACGCTGTAAGAAAAAAGCTTATGTTAAGAGGCTTAGCAGCTAGAATTTTTGGACCTGCAAGTATTCCAGGTAGAACGTTAGTAATCCCAATGCAATCTGAAATCAGTTCAAATACTCAGTTAACACCCACTCAGGTTGGAGAAGGTGGAGAAATTCCTTTGGTACAATCCCAATGGGAAAGCTTAACTCTAACTCCCGTAAAGTACGGAGTAAGAATTGGAGTAACCAAAGAAATGATGGAAGATGGAATCTTAGATTTACTATCTTACCACGCTGAATTAGCAGGTTATGAATTTGCTGACAACGAAGAAAGTTTAATTGTTTCTGCATTAAACACTGCTTCCGCTGCTGCAAGTAACAACGTAGCTAATGGTAACGCATCTTTGGCTATCTCAGATATTACTGATGCTATACAAAACATAGAAGCTGGTAACTACCAACCAACTCTCATGATTTGTGGTGTTGAAATTGCCAATGATCTTCGGAACATTGACACCTTTGTAGAAGCTGATAAGTCTAGAGTAATGGATCCAACAAAATCTTTGATTGGAACTATCTTCGGTATGAAAGTAATGGTAAGCAACAATGTAAGTTCAGTTTTATCTTATGTAATTGATGCTGCACATGCTTTTGTAATTGCAGAGAAAAGACCATTAACTGTTGAAAGATACAGTGATGTTGCAAGAGACACAGGATTTGTGGCTGTAACTCAAAGAGTTGCTGTATCAGGTCTAAGAGACGAAGCAACTTCAGAGATCACTACCACGTAAGTCTTTTTGACTTACCTTTTTTTTCTTTTTAGTAAAAAAGAAGGAGGATAAAAAATGAAAGACGGATTAAGTGGTGGATCATCTGGTGAAGTTAAAGTAGATACTTTGACTGCAACTGACGATGTTAATATTACTGATAACTTGACTGTTACTGGTTTGGTAACTGTTGGTGAAACCTTAGATGTTACTGGAGTTTCAACTCTTACAGGGCAGTTGTATGCAACTAATGTTGTTAAGCAACAAACCATTACAAACTTCGATACTCAAAGTCCAACTTTGACTATTGCTAGTATGCTTGGTGGAATAGCACAACATACCTCAACTACAGGTGCAGGAGTAGCAACGCTAGATACTGGGACAGCAATGTCATCAGGAGTAGCAGGTGTAGCAGTTGGTTCAACTATTGAATGGATTTACTATAACGATGGTGACCAAACTTCAACTATTACCGCAGCAGCTGGACACACCATTGTTGGTGGAGTAGCAGCAGTAACTACAGGTAAATGGATGAAAGTTACAAGTGTAAATACAGCAACCAATACTTGGGTATCTTACTTACAAGTATTAATGTAGAATGAAACAATTTATTTATTTTTTTTTTATTTGAACACACAACGATGAGGTGAATGAAATGGCAGAAGATTTTGTGGATATAACTCCACCAATGTTAGGAAAGAAAAATGGAGGACAAGGAGTTGTCTTTCAAGATACGGAATGGTATCAAATTAATGAAAACCCAAGAGGGTTAACTAGAGAAGGAATTGAGAAGAGTATTGAACTCTGGAAGAAATCTAGCAATGGACATGTTGTTATTAAGTTTAAGACAATGTTGGCAAATTGTAAGAAGATTGCAGAAAGTGGGAAGACTAAAGCAGGGTTAATCATCTATGCACGTTCAGAAGATGGAGCAGCTAGTTGGGTTGAAAACGCTTCAATTAAAAAGAAAGAACAAGAATTAGAAGAAACAAAGGTCAAACCAAAAAAATAGGTTTGATGAGGCATGCTGTCACCTCTGTATAGCGGTCTTTACTTTGAAATCAAGGAGGTCTCAAAATGGGATATGAAAGTAGTTCAAAAACATGGGCAACCAACCAATTATTATGGAATGCCACGCACTTAGAAGATAGTGCATTAGTTTTAAATGATGGTAATACGAAGCCGATCACAATGATGGTTGGTGGGTTATATAGGAGTTCTGCACCAGCTTATACTACAGGGGATGTAGCAGTTATGCACTTTACCGCAGATGGTAAGTTAATGGTAGATACAGAACTTACAGTTGATGGAAATATTATAATTGATAATGTTGCTGTTTGGGCAACAAATATTGCTGATACAAGCACTACAAGTTTTGGACTTGTTGATGCAAATGGTCACCCACAAGTTGATGTTTTAACTATGCCAGGAAGTTTAACTGGTTATGCAGAAGATACAGCTCACACAACTGGTGATATTGGTTTAATGCCTTTAACTGTTAGACAAGATACACCAAGTGCTTTAGCTGGAACAGATGGAGATTATCAACCATTGTCAACAAATGATGCAGGAGCATTATATATTGAAAGTATTAATGTAGCCCAACACGATGTAGCAGCTTCTAATTTTGGAAATCAAGTAATGGTAGAAGCCAAAGATTATGATGGAAGTGCTTTATCAAATACAGTTGTAGAAGGAGATGCAATAAGACCAGCAGCAAGTTTAGCTGGAATTCAGTATAATATGCTCACTGATTCAACAGGTGGTTCAACACCAATAGTTGGACACGACTCTGTAATTAATGCAGCTAGTGGAGGAACTGCTGGAGTAATGACTATGTTAGATGCTCGAAGTTCTCAAATAACTGCAGTAACAAGTGGTGACGCAGCGAGACCAACAGCAAACCTATATGGTGAACAAGTAATGGCTGGTTACACTTGGTCAACTCAATCGTTAAGAACTGAAGAGATTGACCCAATTCCTGAGAAGTTTGTAAGTGAAACTTTAGCAGATGTAACAAATGCAACAGATGGAACATTCAACTACTATTTTGACATGAATGGATTTAGGTACTTCACCTTACAAATAGCATTAACACAAGATGCAGGAGCAGGAGCAGGAGATGTTTATTGTTATGCTACTGTTCAAGATGATGGAACTGCACCAGGAAGTTGCACTTATCAAGATGTAACTAATGCTTTGTTTGGAGTATCCAGTGTTCACACACAAAACGCAGCAACTCAAGTACTGACTGCTAGTGATATGTGGGTAGCAGATACACCAAATGGATTTAAGTATGTGAATGTAAAAGTAATAACAACAACTGGGAACACTTCAGATTGGACTATTTATTTGAAGAAGTTTTATTAGGAGGATAAAAAATGAAAAGAAGCTCAAGAGTTTTCGGAACACCCGTTTACTTAAATGGTAGTCCTTCAATGAGCCTTAATGGAGATAACAACATTGAGGTAGTTGATGGTAATGGTTCGTCGGTAGAATGTGTAGCTTTCAACGTAGAAAATACTTCTGTTAATAGAGTTGAAATTAACGCTACAGCAACAGGGAATTCACCTGGAATTGAAGTAACTGGGACTGATGCAGATATTAACATTTTGTTATCACCAAAAGGAACTGGTGTTACGGAAATGACAACTGATTTGAAGATTGCAGGAACAGACATCTTAGATACTAACGATAATGAATTGATTGGAATAAGTGCAACTGGTTCAGCGGTGAATAATATTCAGATTGCAAATGCGGCAACCGGGAATGCTCCTATAATATCGACTGTCGGTGGAGATGCAGATGTTGACATTGAAATTAGTCCTAAAGGGACAGGTGTTACAATTATTAATTCAGATACAGCAGTTGAAGGAGTTTTTTTATTAGACCCAGCTCAGAGTTATGGTGGTGGACCACTGATTGATAGCGGTGCAAGACAGACCGTAAATGATACTCCAACTCCAGTATGGACTTCGTTTGCCATTGAAGTTGGAGATGTTGTTAGCATTACTGCTGATGTGGTAGCAGTTGAAACAGATGAGACAAATCGGGCAGTTTACAAGATTCATGGATTGTTTTATAGGAATACAGCAGGGAATGTGACTCAACAAGGAGCAACAGTAAGTCTTAACACGATTGAAACAGATGCTACTTGGGCATGTGATTTTGCATTGGACATAGGAGCTCAAACTATTGAAGTTCAAGTGACTGGAGCAGCTGCAACGATCAATTGGAAATGTGCAATAGATGTCACTATTACAAAAAAAGCATGAGGTTAAAAGATGGTAATGGGATTTAAAGATGGAGAATTGATTGGGGCTACCAATATCCCTACTCCGACTGATAGTAGTGTGACTGGAAATGATGGAGATACTGTGTTGTTGATCATTGGAGACGGAACTCACGAGAGTACAACTTTTAATGACTTAAGTGCAAGTGATCATACCGTAACAGGGAATGGTCATGTTAAACATATGAGGACATTAAGACACGGAAATGTTAGTTCAATGTATTTTGACGAGGTTGAAGATTACTTAACTATTCCTAACCACGCAGATTTTAATTTGGGAGCAGGAGATTATACAGTTGAAGCTTGGATTTATTACACAGATGTTCCTTCTTCTACTGAGGTTTATCGGATTATGGCACAAGGAGAACTAGAAGATCATAATGGCGATTGGTGTTTTGGATTTGGACATACTGCTGTATGGGGAACAGGAGTAAGAATGAACTTAGCTATTAGGTCAGGTGGCTCAACTACTGATTATGTTACTCCAGATTTAGTCGTTCCAACTTTCGTTAAAGATTCTTGGCACCATTTAGCAATTAGTAGGGCGAGTGGAACTTTAAAGTTTTTTTACAATGGTGCAGAAGTTCATTCTGTATCTGATTCGTTAAGTATGACAAGTAGTAATTCAAGTGAGATAATGGTTGGTGCAAGAACTTGGGATGCAGGAAACCGTATTGAAGAATTGCAAGGGTTTATGGATGAGATAAGAGTTAGTAAAGTTGCAAGATATACTGCTGATTTCACACCCGTTATGAGACATAATGATTATGCAATTGAAAGCACTGTTGGTGGAAACACATATCAAATTGAAGGAAAATTAAAATTTTAGGAGTTGAAAAATGGTAACAGGATTTAAGGATGGAGGACAATAAAATGGCAGACGTAATTGATGAAGCTTTGTCCGATAAGAAATTATCAGACTTGCAAAGTGCTAAACTTAAAAGTGCAGCAGTTAAAGCATTAACTAAAGCTGATGTGGAAAAAGCAATTCCATTATTAAAAGAAGTGACGAAGAATAATGGTCATTCGGCTATTGCTCACAAACTTGGATTAACACAACAACAAGTGGCTAAGATTCATAAAAAGATGATGGCTAAAGTGAACGAACTAACACCGAGAGAAGCAATTGAATAAAATGAGCTTACTAACTAAGAACAGTACACCAGCTGAAAGAGGAAGAGGCTGTTTATTTGTGGAACAATTAATTGATGCAAATAGTGTTGCCGCTAATGGTGCAGCAATAACTGGAACTCCAACTTTCAGTAATGGACTGGTCTTAACTGGAAGTGAATGTTTATTGTATAATTACGCTCCTTGGGGTGATGTGGGTGATTATAGTGTTAATATTGATATAACCCATATTTCTGGAAGAGGGTCGGCTCAAGTAATAGCACATTGGGGAACTGGAATTAATGACGAAGCAGGATATATAAAAATTGATGCTGATGATACAATTAGAATGGGTGCGAATAATGCTCACCAACCATTTACTGGAACAGGAATTCCGTTAAGCAGTGGTCGTCATACAATTACTGTACGCTTTAATGGTGCTTCAGCCAGAAGTGTGTTTTTGGATGGAGTTCAATTAAGTGGTGGGAGTAGTGGAGGAGGAGCAGGAGTAACTGATACTGCAATTGCTATTGGTTCGGAAATTGGTGGAACTAATAAATATATTGGAACAATCCATAGTGTTAAAATGTTTAGTGAAATGTTAACATTACAAGAGCACACCGATATTTATAATGGAGAGGTTTATTCTTATCGTAATGAATCAATTGTGGATTTACCGATGGATTTTGCTAATAATGACCCAACTAATGGATTAGTTAAAGATGTAAGTGGAAATGGAAACGATGCAACAATGCCAGGTGGAACTTCAGACCCAATTAAGAACACACACATTAATGGGTATCGGTTTGATGGAGTTGATGATGGGCTAGATGTTCCTAATCTTGGTTTTTCAGCAAATGATGAATATACTGTTTCTATTATGGCCCAGTTTGATTCATATACATTAGACCAAGTATTCCTTATTTTGGGATATGATTATGGGAACGAAGAAGGTTGGGTTTTGGAAGCGAATCAACCTGCTGGTGGTTTTAGAGTCTATAATAAAGGTTCAGGTAGTATTATTATAAATGACATTTTTGTTCAACTTGGACAATGGTTTCATTTTGTAATAACACATGACGGAACTGATTTGCATGTTTATGTTAACGGACAGTATAGAGAAACAGAAAGTGCATTTAATTATGGATATGCTTCTGGTACTTCTTATAGGTTGGGAATTGAGAATTTCGACCCCCATAATCCATTTGCAGGTTCATTAACTTCTTTCAAAGTATGGAATTCTGAATTAACACCATTACAAATCCAAGACTTATACAATAACGAACTAAAAAGGGTGAATAACAAATGAGCATAATCCAACAATTAAAAACTGAAGGCGTATTAAAACTTTATATGGATTTTAGAAGTGGGACTTATAGCGATTGGAGTGGTAATGATAATCATGGAACTCCAACTGATGTTTATCTGGATAAAGCAGGAGTAAGGTTTGTAAACCCAGCTGCAGCTGGTACTAATTTAGTAAGCGTTCCAAACACGTCTGATTTTAATTTTGGAACTTCAACTGATTTTAGTATTTATATTTGGATTAAATCGGTTGACGATTTATCTGCTAGGAATTTAAGATTGTTTTCAAACAGTGACCTTACTGGTGGTTGTTTTGCAGATATTCAAAATAATTTGGTTAGAATATTTTTTGAAGCAGGAGCATCATATACATTAGCATTTGACAGTTCAGTAGAAACAACAATTCCTGCCCATTTATGTTGGACTTTTGATAGAGATGGAAGTGGACTTGGATATTATAATGGTGGATTGGTTGCAACTACAGCAACTAACCCTGGAGATATAAATGAAGATTTAGATACAAGTAATCCTTTACAAATTGGAAAGGTTCTAACTCAAACAGCCAATATGTTTGATGGGGACTGGAAATCATTTATAATTGTTAATAGAGTTTTAACCGCCACTGAAGTAAGTCAGATTAAAGCAGAATTAGAAAATACATCTTGGCCAACTAAATCGAAAGGTTCAAGAGGAAGTGATTACTTGATAGAACAAGACACTTCATTAGTTGGTGCTTATGATATGAAACCAACCGCTGGTGTTGTAGTTGATGAAAGTGGGAATAATAATGATATGAGCATTATTGGTGATGGATTTCATACTAGAACTCCTTTTGGAAATGGGATTGATTTCTTAACAGCAAATGGGAATTATCTTAACAAAGCATCATTTAACAATTTACCTTCAACAGCAATAACTGTTTCAGCTTGGACTAAAACTCACGCCAATGTTGATTGGAATGATATTGTTCAAACAGATAATTGGGATACTTCAGCAGGAACTTGGATATTATACACCAATTCTCTTGGAAGAGCAGACTTTGGAATTGCAGAAGCAGGTTCAGTTCAAAATTTAGCACAATCAGCAACTGGAAGAATTGTGGCAGGATTTTGGAATCACATAGTTGGAACTTATGATGGAACTACTGTTAAAGTTTATGTTGATGGAGTTATCGGACCAACAACTACAACAGTTACTCAGGCACTAGATACTACTGAAAATATTTCTATCGCACAAGATTGTCAACAAATAATCTCAAATGTTAAAATCTACAACGAGGCTAAAGACCAAGCTTGGGTTACTAAAGAATATGAAAACGGGGCTAAAACAGTTAGTTATAAAACTGATTGGTTCTCTTTAGAAATTGATGGTATTACTGCTGGACAAATAGGTGGAACTGATTTTAATGTTAAAAGTGGAACGTGGGATATTGAATATGATGAACCATTTAAAACTTTAGTTTGTGCAAGTTCAGGATATTGTACTGTACCACCAAGTGGATTTAATAGTAGTCCAACGGAAGCAGCTTATGGTACTTGGGAATTTACATTAAAGAAAGTTAATGGGTCTGGTGGATTCGTGTTTATGTTTTCAGCTAGTGATGACGATGATTGGAATGCTGGAACTCAAAATGGATATACACTTCATATTGACAGTAATGAAAGAGTTAGGCTTAGGAAAGTAACCAATGGGTCAGCTTCGGATTTGTTTTATACAGATGTTAGTTATATAGACTTAAACACTTTTTACACTTACAGAATAACGAGAACTAATTTAGGGGAATGGACTGCTTACATTAAAGGAGGAGCTTATGTTGGCTGGACTTTAATAACACCTTCCGTTGGAACAAACCCCGCAACAGAAAATACATTTACAACTGCCAATTATATTGTCTTTTCAGGAACAACTAATAATGTACTTGTATTGGGAGAGTTAGGAGGAGATAACGCAATTGTGAAAAGGGTTGGAGTTTATAATGGTTAAAGGGAAATTATGTTACACAAGTAAAGATAGAGAGATTGGTGAGATACATGCAGGAGTAACATATATTAAAGAATCATTAGATAAGTTAAATGGGGAAGTTAAAGAGAACACAAAGTTTAGGATTCAAGCAAAAGGAGTAATTGGTGCTGTTAGTTTTATATCTGCTATCCTCGGTGGGTTTTTCCTTTGGATAATAAAAAAAGTTTGGGGTTGATAAGAATGAAAGAGATTGATGGAATATGGGCAGTTAACACACAGAAAGGAACTATGATCAGGAATCCTGATATTGGAGAGTTGCCTGGATGTGTAGCTGTGCCAATAGATGAAAGGCAAAGATTAATTGCCAAACACTTGATTAATGTAAAAATAATCGAGAAGATTATGTTGGAGGATTAAAATGGTTGTAACATTAGCACAAGTAAGTGCAGATACTGGGGAAGTGTACGATGCTGTTGATGGTGGTACTACTGCAGTAAGTGCTATTATTACAAGAGCAGAAGAATTTGTCAAATTACAATCAGGAACAACTACTGCATATGATGCAATAATTAGGCCATTGACAGATGCAATGGTTGCAAATCATGTGATGGGTGGAGTTGATCCTGTTAACAAAACAATTGGTTCATTGTCCGTAGGGGCAAAAGATTTGAAGTCTATGCGAGATTATTTCCACGAAGAAGCAAGGAAAGCTTTTATCGTTAAAGGATATAGTATTGATGGACTAACAATTATATTCAAGGACTCGGAGCAATAAATAAAATGACTTTATCTACCAGCTTGAGAACAGCAGCAAGGAACTTGATTAATACCTTTGGGAATACAGGTTCTCTTTACACCTATAGCTCTGCGACTAAAACAGAAAGTGAGGAAGGAGATGTAGCAGTATCTAATTGGGGAAGTGCTACTTCTATTAAAGTAGTTGATGGAGATAATGTGACTGAAGAATTAAGTCAAGAGATGCAGGGAATGGAATCTCTTGGTGAAGATGAAAAGATTATTCGAGATGATGTGACTGTTGTTGTCAATGACCGATTAACAGTAGATTCGATTGAATATAGGGTTATTTCAATTAGACCCGTTAGAACTCAGGATACGCTTGTTGTGCAGATAATTACTGTATCACGGGAAGATGTCACTTCTCAATGGTGATACTGAGTTATAAATAAGACATACATCTTGTCTTATATGTCATTAATGTCATTTGGGACAAACCAAGTGAATTGGAGTTAAACTCATGGCGAAAGCAACTTTGAATACGGATGTTTGGGATAGTGTTTATACCTATCTGCAGACTACAAACGCAATTGGCACAAACAATATTTTTAGTGCATTTAATTCTACATTAATCAAAACAAAAGGGTATCCTCTTGTTATTATCTCTCCCCCTTCTAGCAGTATGAATAAACTTACTGTTGGTGGCCAACTCACTCAATCAGAGATTGTTATGACAATCGAAATTTATCACACTTCTTCAGCAAGTCTCAAATCGTTAAAAGATGATGTTGTTGCAAAACTTATTGCAGGTAGAGCAACATTTGCTTCAGCTGGGTATAAGCGAATGGAGATTAGTGGAGGAGATAATGATAGTTGGTCGGAGGGAAAGAAGAAGAGGCATCGAGCTACTTTTGATGTGACTTTCTTTTATGTTGCATGAGACTAGATATAAGGGGAGTTGGTATAGACAATTCCATTAAAATATATAATGGAATTAGGAAAAGGATGAAGACAGAGCCAAATAAGATGACTGATGCATTGGCACTTAGGTTTAAGCAAATTGTCTCTCGGAATATACCTTCACATAAACACCCAGATATTGGGTTAACTAATCACAATACTCCAACTCCTTTAAGGAGGAGGTTGCATAAAAAGAAATTTACTGGAGGACATAAAGTCTTTTTTGATGAGAGAGGAGATAAGTATGGTAAAATCTTACCTATAATTGTTGAGAAAGGAACAGAAAAATCTGATTATCATCAACCGAATAACCCCATTTTTAGTAAGAAACCACACCCTCAAAATAAACCGACAAATTTTTGGTCTAAATCGATGAGGCAGTTTAGAAGTGATACTAAACAAGTAGCAAGAGAATTTGAAAGAAGAATTGTATTTGGAAGAAAATGATGATTGACACGATAAAAAACAATATTAGGAGGATAATATAAAATGGCATTACCAGATCATTTTGAAGGAGAAGACGTAATAATTACGTTTGAAGAAAACGGCAAAGCATTAGTCTATAATGTAGAAGGAAAGATGCTGAGCTGGAATGTAAGTGGAGGAACATCATCAACAGATGAGGTTTTTGCATTTGGAAATAAAACATTTAACTTCCAGAAACCACGGGAGAAGTTTAGTTTATCATTTGAAGTAATGATTAACACAAGTGACTTTGACTATGTTCAATTTGGAAGTGGAACAAGTGGAGCTACAATAGGTGCTATGACTGGAAGAGTTGTTAGTTCAGACCAAGTACCTAGCCAATGGAGAATAATCTTTTGGTTCCAAAGTGCAGCTAGTCATTTGTCAACTGGAACAATTACTGTACCAGCTGTTGCTGCAAGTATTTATCGTATGGTATTTGTTGATTGTAAGGCAATTACTTTTGACAAAGAATTTAGTGCAGATGAATACTTTAAGGGAACTTTGAACTTTGAGTTCTCAGCTACTGATCCAGATGGATACCCAAACTACATTGAAGATGAAGGTGTAGGTGTAGGAACTTCAGCAGGAACAACTTTGGCAACAATGACTACTTCTTTAGGAAAAGGTTTAATTGACAAAGCAAGGGGAAGTTTGACTTGGTCAGTAACAACCACAAGAAGTTGGACTGGAGCGTATGTAACGTAAGCATTAAGCTTACATTTTTTTTTATTTTAATTTGGAGGAATTGAAGATGAATGAATGGCCTGACAAAAAACCAAATGTACCAGCTGATGAACACGGGTGGTTTCAAAAAGCAAATGAACAAGTGTTAAAAGCTTACCTTAATGACAAAACTAAGTTAGTTATTGAGTTAGGTTCTTGGCTAGGTAAATCAACCAGATTTATTGCAAAACAAGCACCGAATGCTACTGTTGTTGCAATAGACCACTGGGAAGGAAATCCTGGACATAAAGGGAGAGAAGATGTTAAAGATAAGTTATTAAATTTGTATGAAACATTTTTAGTTAATATGTGGGATTTCAAAGAAAGAGTTAAAGTATGTAGGATGAGTACAAAACAAGGGTTAAAAGAGTGTTATGAAATGAAGATGAAACCAGATGTCATTTATATTGACGCAGCTCACGATTACAATGGAGCAATGCATGACATAGTTGATTCAATGAAATATTTTCCTGACGCAGTGATTATTGGAGATGATTGGAATTGGCACAATAAATTAAGAGAATATACTGTTAGAAAAGCAGTAATTGATTATGCTTACAAAAATAACAAACACCTTCAAGTCTTTTCAAATGTGTGGTGGTTTGTATGAGCATTTCAAAAGTGGGAATATTGGATTTCCCATATCATGTACACAATGTGTGCGAGGTCAGGTCTTCTTCCCGTTCCACCATTGGAAACCCTCACACCCTTCCCTGCTACAAGGAACGGGATAAGACTGATTTAAATATGAAAAGGTGGAAAACGAAATGAAATTTAGTTTGATAGTTGGTGGAAATGAAGTACCAGAACATATTGCAAGAGCGTTAGAAGAACAACCTGCAAGGTCTGGAATGTTTAATTGGATATTTGCACATAGAGGAGAGATTAATGCATTTAACCAAATAAAAGATAATTTGGAAGATTATGACCAAGTTCAGGTTAATATGACTCCTGTTGATATGCCTTTTATTCCTGAGATAAGAAGGAGATTGAGGAATAGTTCAACGAAGTTAATATTGAATAATGATTATGTTCCTGAATGTTGGAACAGGTGGCAGATTGATCCATACAAGTATGACAACATACAAAGGATGGGCGATATGGTTTTTAGTACAGAATCACACCAAGTTTCCAATATGTTAGACGGTACTTTTACAATACCTCACCCTACCAACACAAAATATTTGAAGAGGATGGGAACAGACTTAGATGCTGGGTCTAAGTCTGTGGGGTTTCTTTATCATTGGTGGCACGGGGAAAGTTATATTCCTTCTCGTATGTTAAACAAGATGAAAGAAAAAGGACTGGTTGGTAAAACAACAGTTTATGCTTACAAAGAGTCTGCTGATTTAATGCGGAAATTTAACAGGTTTATGTTTGATAAGAAAGCAGAGCTTATGGATTTTCCAGATTACATGCAAAGACTTCAAGGAGAGAGTGTGATTTATGATCCATGTGCTTATCACACTTATGGAAGAAATGGTGTTGAGATGGCTTGTGTAGGTAAACCTGTTATTGGAAGCAACAGAGTTTGGTCATACAACAAACTTATGCCTGAGTTGACAGTTGACCCGTATGATTACAAAGACACTGAGAGGGTGTTCAAATTCGTTAGAGAACAACCTGACAAAGTAAAAGAAATTATGGCGAGAGCTAAGAAAGAAGTTGAATGGTTTAACTATGAAAATAGTGTGAAGAGATGGAAAGATGCTTGTGAAATAGCGTTTGATAGAGGTGGACACGAATGGTATCAAAAGCAGATATGATGAAAAGGATTATGAAATTAGAAAAAATTGAATTCCCAAAAAGAGAAGGGTTTAAAGGAGTGAAAAGATTAAACGAAGCAGGGAAAGAGAACATTATGATCCGATGCGAAGATACTTGTTACTATGAAATATGTGACCACTTTTTCCCATTAACAGAAGATTTCAAAATATTCAAAGATAAGACACAGCAGTTTTGGCTGGTCGAGGTGAAAAATGGGTGAAGTGAAAGAGAAGGTTGAGAATTTAACAACAATAAATTTTAGTATTACCAAATGTCCGTTAAAGATATTTAAGGCTTTTTCGGAATACTGTAAGAAAGAGACTAATGATAACTATGCTTTTGGGCTTAAATTATTGTTAGATGGGATGAAAGGGAATGCTAAAGAGTTAATGTTGTTTGAGCAGTACAATGAGTTGAAGGTAGAAGTAGAACAGCTTAAACAAACATTAGAAGAACAGAACGAAAAGAAAGCTCCTAAGACACTTGGGAGTGGAGGACAAAAATGAGTAGATTAAGTAAATTAATAGGGAAACCTGTAGAAGTTAAAATTGAAGGAGAATCATTATTGATTAAACCTTTAACAATGAAAGATATGGATGTAATTGTTAATTTGGGGAGCGAAGACTCTGCCAAACAAGCTAAGGCAATTACTTCATTGATAAAGCTTACTTTGAAGAATAGTGTTCCAGAAGCAACCGATGAAGAAATAGAAGGTGTGGCAATAGCACATTTTCAAGAACTTTCAGAAGCAATTATGAGAGTTAATGGTTTAGATGATGGAGTTGCGAAAAAGAATACACCGCTTAAAAAACAATAATTCAAATAAGTTAATTCATACAATGGTTATTGTTATGAAGGAAATGGGTTGGTCTTGGGAGCAAATGATGACCTTGCCCATTTCAGCTTATGGAGTTATTGTTGACGAGCTTAACAAGGAAGAAAAGAAACAAAGTAAAATGGCTAAAAAGAAATAGGAGACATTAAAAATGGGACTTGAGAGTAGATTGGGATTTTTTGTTACTGCTAATACTGCTGGTGCAATCAAAAATATTGACACACTTATTAGTAGGATGGCAAAGTTAAGGGATCTTTCTAAACTCAAGAATCCAATTTTTGATGTTGGTTTAAATAAATTTAGAGAATTTAACACCAGAGATATGCAAGCCCATTTAGATAAGGCTTCTGCAAAAGCAAGGCAAACAACCAAAGTATTTCAAGGTCTTCATAAAGTAACTACGAAAGGAGTGATGGGATCTTTAGGATTAACACAACTAATTCCTAAGATGAAGAAAGCAAGAAAAACTACAAATACCTTAACTGGTGCGTTTCAAAGATTCCGTATGGAGTTCCTTTCATTTATGTTTTTTGGTATGCAACTTCAAAGAATATTCACTTCTATAGCTAAGTCTGCTACTGCTTCATTTAAGAAAATTATGGAGAGTGCAAATATTCAAGGGACAGCTATCCAGCGATTAGGTGGGTGGTGGGAATATCTCAAATTTGTTATAGGTTCGGCAATTAATAGAGCACTTGGACCACTTATGCCTAAAATAGAAAGGATTGTTATGGCTGTTTCTAAGTGGGTTCAAAAAAACCCAAAGTTGGTAGCAGGGATAATTGCATTAGGGATTGCACTTGGAGCATTCATGTTCTTTGGTTCACAATTTGTATTACTATTCAATGGAATAGTTACTTTGTTTAAAGGTCCAGTAGGATTAGCAATTAAAGGATTGATTACTTCAATGGGTGGTCTTGGATCATCATTTTCAGCACTTCTTGTTCCATTAGGAATTATTGCCGCTGCAATTTTAGTAGCGATACTTCTGTGGAAAACAAACTTTGGTGGGTTTGCTGATTTTGTTAAAGATACATTTGGTGTTATTTCATCATTTGTAAAAGATGCTTTTGGGGGAGTAAAAACTATTGTTTCAGAAATATGGAAGTCATTAATTGATTTGCTTAATGGTGACTTTGATGGTTTTGTTGAACATATTACTAAAGCGGCATTAGCATTAACAAGATTAATGTATAAGATTATGTTAGGAGCAATCTTAGCAATAGCCAATGTATTACTCTTTATGAAAAACTTAACAAATGATATTGGTAAAATCTTTACTCAAGGATTAATTTGGCTTGTTGAGAAAGGAATAAACTTTTTGATTAGTAAAATAAACTCTGTTTTGAGTATTTATAACAAAGTGATGTCAGTAGTTGGTGGATCTACAATTGGAGATATTGGGAAAGTTGATTTTAGTGGAGCGAGAGAATATATTAGCAAGGAATTTGACAAAAACAAATTTGATTATTTTGGAAAAGATGATTACAATAAAGCCTCTAAAGTGATTGATTTGGTGATAAATATAGATACACTTGGAGATGCAAGACAATTAGCAGAACAGGTTGCTAAGGTAATTAATATGGAGGTTGCTAAGAATTAAAGATGGTTACAGCAGATATTTTGATTAAACACGCCAGTGTTAATAGTGGAACAGCAGTAGAGATGAATGGTGTTGATGTTACTTGGAGTTGGAAGAATAATATTAGTAAGAAACCAATATTGGGGACTTATGATATTAAAGAGACAAGTGCAGAAGGGTATGAAAATTCACCCATCATTATTAGAGGGATTATTGATGTTAACAATATTGGAACTAACACAATGAACCAAGATTTGATGGTTGATTTTGCAACATTAGTTAGCACGACTCCAATTACTTTAGTAATTCCAACTGGGAATTTGTATTCAGGAACAACAACATCTACTTCAGCAAGTAAACTGGTAGATTCAACTGCTTCATTTACTTCTAATGCTTCTGGTAAAATAGCAATAAATACAACAGATGGGACTTATGCAACAATTAGTGCAGTTGATAGTGGAACTATCTTATCTGTTGATACCGATATTTTTACGAGTGGAGAAGGATATGAAATTAAAACTGCTTTGAAAGGGAGACCAACAGCAGGATATGTTAAGACAGGGAGTAATACTTTGTTGAATACATTGAGTGTAGCAGTTGATAGTGCAGATATAAGTATTGCAACAGGAGATGAACAGTTTGGGGCAAGATGGAATTATACAATGACTTTTACTGAAACAGTATAAAATGGTAAATTATAGTCGTATGAGAGTACAGGTTAGGAAGAAAATAACTACAACTAATTCGTGGGCTACAGCAGCGAATGCTATTACTTTAGCTGATGCTGGAGACATAGAAGTAACAAGAGCAGTTGGTAAGAAGAAAGATACTTTTAATTTTGGTGTGTTAAATGCTAACAATAAGTATTTTGAAACCTTTTATGATGGAGATGGGGCAACTACTGCTTTTACATTAGATTTTGGGCCACTTCCAAGTCAACATGTTGATGGAACAGAACAGAAATGTTTTGTTTATGTTGGTGGTGTGTTACAAATTTACACTACTGAATACACTATTTCTGGATCAACATTAACTTTTGTGGGGGCTCCAACGACAGGTATAGGCAATATTAAAGTAGAATATCCTGTTATAGAAGCTGATGATTTAATTAGGATTTATAGAATAAAGAATACAGATACTTTTACTGATAGTGATATAATAGATGAAGGAATAATCTCTTCTATTAATGGTACTTTTAATTTTAACAGGAGAAGTTTGAGTGTTAGAGGAGAAAGTTTTATGTCTCAATTATTTAACGGGTTGGTATTTACTAAACCAGGAGTTTCATTGAATAATTCTCACGATTTTATTCAAGATGTTATTGGGCAACTAAATGAATTTAATCAAGATAGGACAATCTATGGGCAAGACTCAACAGAATGGACTAATATTGGTAATGATACAACTTCGGTTCAAGTTAACTACACTATGAGTTACAAAAGTGCGATTGAAGTTATTGATGATTTGTCTTCAGATAAACACACAGGCAATGGTCAATATATCTATTACATTGTTTATAATGCAACAGATGATAGGTATGAGTTCAATTGGAAAGCAAAACCTACTTCTTCTTCCGATACTATTGTTGAAGGAACAGATGCAATCACAGAAGTAAAACCAAAGAAAGATACAGAAGATGTGGTTAATGCGGCAATTTATAACGCTGGTTTTGATTGTGAAGGGAACGGAATGGAGTTTCCTTATTTTGATTGGACAAGTGGAGCAGGAAGTGGGAGTAAGTGGGAGTATATTACTTCAACAAATACAATAGGGGAAGCTTTGATTAACAATGAGTTTACTAATAATTCAGGTAATTGGGCAACACAATCACAAACAAGTGGGGTTTTAGTTAGGACTGCTAGTTATCCAACCAGTTATGCTGGACCTTATAGTATGCAATTTGATACAAGAAGTGCAGTTGGAGTTCCTTCAGGAACTGTAGCAACTGCTGGTACAGATACTGCTTTTAACAATAATATTTGGGATGAAGCACAATGGCAGGGTTGGTTTGCGGCAAAGAAAGTTATAGACCAAAAGAATAAACCACGATACAAAATAACAGTAACTATGGATTATGGATCAGATGCAAACACTTATGCCTTAGGAGATATTTATACTGTTACTGTTGGTAGTTTTGGTATTTCAGGTAAAAAATTAAGATTAACAGAAATTGAATATTCTGTTGATGAAACAAGATTAAATTTAGAAGAAGACGAGGTGACCCTTGGCAGTTAAAGAACTTGGAAAAACTATTGGTAAATCTGTTACTGATAAGAAGAGTATGCAGACAGAGTTAATTAAACCGGGAACTCTTAATACAAGATTTGTTTTTGGTAGTTATGAACTTACTGTTAAAAATACAAGAATACTAGTTGAAAGTCAAGTTATTGGTTCTGCAATGATTTGGGGAAATCCAAGTAAAGGGGTGTATGGTACTTCCACATGGGGTGGATCTCTTCCTTCTTATTCCACAGTTGAAACAATTACTGTTGCTCAATCAGTTACAAATGCTGGGAGAGTAGAAATTGCTAAATGGTTAGGTGGAGAAGCAGCAACTGCTCCCTCTCACTTTGGGTTTGGTACAGGAAGCACAGCTTATACTGTTGATGATACTGCTTTAGAAACAGCAGTTGGAAGAAAGGCGATTGATAGTAGGACTCTTTCAACTAATTCAGTAACTACAAAAATTTGTATTGTTAATTCAATTGATACTTCTTTGCATGGTTCAGCTATGAGGGAAGTAGGTGTTTTTAATGCAGCGGCAAGTGGAGATTTATATTCTCGTTATATTATTACTAGCTTAACAATGACCAATGCCAATAATTATAGATTTACTGTTGATACTACTTGGTATGATACTACTCCCGGAAGAGGTATTTGGACAACAGTAGGACTTAATGAAATGAGGGATTGGTTGGGTGCAGCTTCAGCAACAGCCCCAATAGAGACTGCGTGGGGAACAGGGACAACAAATCCAGCAATAGCAGATACAACATTAGAAGGAGAACAAGAGAGGAATGCTTTTACAACAACGAGTAGAGTCAACACAGTGGTAACTTATGAAGCATTGTTAGCTGCAAGTGAAGCAACAAGTCAAGATTTATACAAATCTGGATTGTTCAATGCAGCGGCAAGTGGAGATTTATTTGTTGAACAAAAGTTCGCTAAAATATCTAAAACTGCATTGTTCCAAGTATATGAGTATGATGTAATAACTGTCTTATGAGGTAAATTAAAATGGCAATAACAAATGGTTTAAAATTTTTTGAGAATGGAGACACAGCTTCAGCTGATGATGTGTTAAGTAACGCAAGTTTTATGTTAAGTAATATGATTAATTTTGGGTTGGATGGTGAAACAACAACAAGTCAAAATAATTTAAAATTAGATTTATTTGGTTCGAACACAGCACAATATCTAACTTTTATGGAGTATAATTCAGGAACTGATTTATATGAGTGTCAAGATACATCAACAACTTATTATCTATTTATTGAAGCAACAAGCACAACTGCTTCTTCAGCAGGAAATGTTACAATTGCACAAGTTTCTGCTGGTAAATGGATTGTTTTTGCTAGTGCAGGAACTTTAGAAGTTAACAGAGCTGAGGTGATGGAATGGCTATGGTTGCCAACTAATACAGCGGATGCAACAACTGCAAAAGTAATGAATAATTTTGTTTCTATTACTGCAATTAAATCAGCAGATTCTAGAGATATTGGAAAAAGATGTACATATGTAAATGGTCCAGGAAGTTCGGGTTATTCATCAGGTCAGGATTATTCAGGTACTAAAGTTGGAACACTGGGAGGAACTTCTAATAATAGTAGTTGTTGGTCGGCGTGTAGTTCTTCTTCTTGTGGTTCATCAGGCACAGTTGGTTATTCTAATATAGAATTTCCAACAAGTTCATCAGTTAATGTTGCTAGTTGTAATGGATTGACTACACCAGCTTCATCTGATGAATACGGGGATGATACAAGTGCGGAAGAAGCAAACTTTGTATTAAATGATACAATTACAATTAACGGTAGAGCAAAACATTTGACATATTCTTGTGCTAAAGGAGGTTCAACAAACGCAATCTTCTTAGTAGCTACAACAATCAGTTGGGCAGCAGGAACGGGCAGTGGAAACTTCTCTTGGAGTGGAGAATATGATTATGATTTCTTTGCTACTGGGTCAATCCCATTAATCACAGCAGCAACAGAATCAGATTTAACTTGTAGTATAACAACCGATTCAACAACAATAACTACCAATGAAACAGTTGGTATTGTTAAAGCAAATTATACTTTAACCGCTGGAAATACTATTGCTTATGAAATTAGTTTTGATGGTGGTACTAATTGGTTAGCTGTTACTGAAGGTGTTTTAGCAGAAGTATCTAACACTGGAACAAGTTTTAGGGTTAGAATGACTATAACTAGGGCTAATGATACTGAACAAGATAGCATAACTTCTTATGGGGCTTATTACGGATGATAACTAAACTCAAACATTGGATACACGCAATTAAGAACTATGATTTGTTAGTTGCAACTCACGAGTATCTGAAGGGCGAGTGGAAGAAACAGTTTGAAAATATCAAATTGATAAAAAAAGAGAGAGATGGTTTTAAGAAGGAAGCTGAGTTATGTAAAGAGAAGAGGAGAGTGGACAAAGTTGAGGAGTTTTGGATTAACAAACATCCTAAGAAGAATATAAATTATGTAAGGCATGAGACAGATGGGACTTATCAAGTTGATGTAAGATCCTTTTGTATGCCTGATTATATTTATCCAAAATTTACTGGGAGTAATGATACCAAGATGAGAAGGATTCTTATCTGGGTCATTGAAAACATAAAATATATTTCAGATACCTCTGAGTATAAGACTGAAGAGTATTGGGCTTACCCTTACCAAACATTGAAACACGGTAAAGGAGATTGTGAAGACGGAGCAATTTTAATCTGGGCTATTGCTATGGCAAACAACATTCCTTATTGGCGAGTGAGGTTGAATGCGGGAGATGTAAGAGAACCTTATGGTGGGACAGTTGGACACGCTTATGTGTCATATTTTAGGGAATTTGATGATGAGGCCATCGTTTTAGACTGGTGTTATTATCCTTCGTATGCAAAGATTGCAGAAAGAAGGACACACAAAGAGGAGCGTGATTATTATGAAATTTGGTGGTCAACTGATACGAAGCAAAGTTATGGTAATAAAAGGTATATGGGAACAATGCCTAAAGAAGTTTTTGAAGTGGATAGAGGAGAAGTATGAAGAAGATGTCTATTTGTGCAGAGACCCAAAGACCGGTAAGTGGAGAAGAGGCGGCTTACTATGATAAAGATTTTAAAAAACATGCTCACATGTTTGAATTACTTAAAGATAGTTATGTGGAGAATAGGCATAGGTGGATTTTTAGAGCTATTAATAAAAATGATAGTGTACTTGATTGTGGCTGCTGGTGTGGTATATTTTTATACCAACTTAGAAAGCATAAATCTATTGTTGCAACGGGTTTTGATATAAGTAAATGTGCAGTTGAGTTTTGTAATGAAAGATTAGACAACAATGTTTCTGTTGGAAATATCCTTGACATTGATGCTAAAGATGGAGAGTTTGATGTAGTGGTGGCTAGTCAAGTGTTAGAGCATTTGGAACAACCTTACTTGGCTTTGGCTGAGATGCTTAGGGTTGCTAAAAAAAAAGTATTATTTACTGTTCCAATTGAAAGAAATTTATGGTGTCCAGGACATCTTCACTTTTTTACGTTAACAGAATTAATGAGTAATATCAAGGAGTTAGTGGGACACGAGAATTTTAAGATTGATAGTTTAAGTAAAATTGAAATGGTTGGAGATCATAACTGTTTCGCTGTTGAAATAAACAAGGAGGAATAAAATGGCAAAGAAAAAAGAAATTAAGAAAATTTGGTGGCATTCCAAAACTGTATGGGTTAATGGACTTGCTTTGTTAGGTGGTTTGTTTTTAGCATTTAGTGGTCATTTAGCTGCTGGTGGAATAATCACTGTTGGTTCAGCTGCGAATTTAGTTTTGAGAGTTGTTACTAAACAAGCTGTTAAGTGGTAGTTGCACAAAATTCATGAAAGACGAAACCCAAATAAGTGGACAAGAATTTGTTAATTTGATAATGACGGCACCGATAATCTTAGCTTTTGTTATCTTAGGAATACTTATAATTTGGAAAACAACTACAAATCCAGTAGAAGTTGCACCTCATTTGGATATTATTCTTGTAGCGTTTGCAATATTTTCAAACCCCGTGAGTATAATAATTGGGGCAGTTGCACAAAATATGTTAAAGGGGACTAAAAATGGTAAGAAAAAAGAAAACAAGACTACCAAAAATTAGTGGTATTTTTAAAACACTTACTGCAAACAAGGTGTTAATGTGGATGTTAGGAGTAGTAATTCTCTCATTCATTGGATTATTTTGTTTAATATTCTTTTCACCTGATGAATATATATTCTTCCCAAAAGCTGGTATTTATGATGTTAAATATGCACAAGATTTAGGGGAAGAAGTATTAAATGGTGGGTTTAAAGATGATAACCTTACTCAACATACTCAAACATTAAATTTGTTAATAGGTGGTGGAAGGATAAACAATTTTTATTTTGAAGATATTGAAGTTGGTAAACAGTCAGGGTTGACTGAAGCATTTTTACTAACAGGAGGAAATTATTATTTAACCTGTGAAACTCTAATCCTTGACGGTTTAGAAACGCCAGAATTAATTATTCAGAACGGTTCTGCATACTCTTTAATTATTCAAAATAATGAAGCAGACGGTAATTCATTCAGTTCAACATTAACTTCATCAATACCTGATTATAAGTTTGGTTCAACAAGAGGAACCATAGATATTCCTCACATCTCAAGTTCAGATTTTGATAGAATAATAATTGATAGTACCGCTGGTGATTCTATCTGTAATACTTTCACTCTGAAAGATATTCATTCTTATGGTGCAGGAATTATCATCTCAAACTTTAAAGTAGGCACATTAAAGATTATTAACAGTTATATTGGTAATGGTAGTGGAATTGATACACCAAACTTCATTATTGGGGGTTCTGTTAATGCAACAACATTACTATTTACAAACAATAGTGAACTACCAATTAATGTAAAATAAATGAAAAGACGCTATGAACTGGAGAACATAGTTCAGCGTATGAACTATCAAATCGCAATTTGTGTTCAGAACAAAACACATCGGGTGGTAACTAAAAATAAGGCTGGTAAGTTTGATGCTTATTGTACTTACCATTTTCTTAATGAACAACCACCCGTTATTTGCCCTTATCGTGGGGATATGATGATGGTTAAAAAAAAGCAAGGTGAATTCTTTAATTGGGTTACTTATTATAGATGTGGGAGATGAGTAAGTGGGAAAGAATTAATAAGTGGAGAAAAGTGGAGTGTTCTTGTTGTAGTTTTGTGACTGTGGTAGATCGAGAACTAGAAGAGAAAGGTTTTATTTTTTATTGTGTTTTCTGTAAGGTTCAAAAATTGGTGAACCATAGGTGATTATTTCTGTCTTATTTGTCATATATGTCATATACCCAAATTTCACTGAGAAGTGGGCTCAAAACCTTTATATATAAGTACGTATACCTAAATAATCCTATGAAAGGAAAAATAATTAAAATCTCAGCGGAAAATCATCAAAGGTTGCTAGATCTTGGAAGCAAAGGCGAATCTTTCAATACACTTGTTACAAATTTACTAAACTATTATTGTGAACAAAACAAATAAAAAAACTGGAATAGATAAGCAGAAGACATATTTTGAACTGCTGGTTGATGTGACTGACTCGCCCTTGTCTGTGGCTAAGAACTGGAGACGAGGGAATGACTTTGGGCCTGGTAAAAGACATCTATTAGGGAAAGCACCTTTTGGGTTACCTCCTTTGGATCACAGGACAATTTCTAAGAACGAAGTTATAGGAGAACTAGATGCTAAAAGTTATGCCCAAAATGCCCGTTATGGAAAACTGATAGTAACAGTTCTAAAAGAGTTAAACATCCCACACTATTGTTTTTGGAGTGGAAATAAGTCGATTCATATCCATGTATTTCTGAAGTTGGAAGTGAACTCTCCTTCTGTTAAAAGATTGGTTAAAGAGTGTTTAGAGGAAGGAATCAACATTTATGCAGCTATCAGAATTGCTTTTATGGAAGAGATATTGGAACAAGCAGGGTTGAGTAAACATTTGATTGGGAATGGAAAGATTGTTGATTTAGCCAAGCTTAAATGGGATGACATTGGTGGGAAGTCCACTTTGATTAGATGTGCAGGTGGGGCTAACATAAAAATTCAAGATGATAATAAATTGGTTAAAGGGTTTAAGACATATTTAGAGAATATACCTGATAAGAAGCCGAAGATGGCTGATTTTGAGGAAGTTAATTATCCAGAGAAATTAGAAAAGTATGTTTTGCCTCAGGATCAGTTGGCCGATATTTGTGAGAAAGAGTTGAAGAAAGCTAAAAGTAAAAGTCTGGTTAAAAAGATTAAATATGAAGGGAAATTTAGTGAGTTCCCTTGTATTCAAAAGATTAGGGAAGGGTTAAAGCCTGGAATTAGGAATGTTGGAGCAAAGGTTTTGGCTATTGCTTCAAGATTAGATGGGTTAACAGTTGATGAATCTAAAGAATTAGTAATGGAATTTGCTGATTCTTGCTCTCAAATTAAACCATTTACCCCAGATGAAGCGTTTAGATGGGTTGAATGGATCTATAAAGAAACAGAACCATTTTGGAATTGTTGCCACGCTAAAAATATTGGGGCTTGTGAAAGATTGGATTGTCCTTACTTCCAACAACAACACGAAGAAGATTTGGAATTTTTTAACCAAGACCAACCATTAGCAGAAATTAAGAAAGCGTTGGACATTTCTATTGTTGGAGAAAATACACTTAAAATGCAATTATTCTTGTTATTTTTAACAAAGAATTTCAACCCAGAGTGGTGTATTATAATAGATGGACCAGCAGCTTCAGGAAAAACTCATGTTATGAAGAAAGTTGCTGAATTGTTTGGAGAAGAGAATGATGAGTTTTTTGTGTACTCTCGGTTAACAACATCAAGTTTGAACCACATGGAAGATTTAGCTAAAGAATGGGCAGGTAAAATTGTGATTATTGAAGAGTTGCAAGGTGCTAAGAATGTGGTTGAGCAGCTCAGAGTTGCCATCTCAGAAGGGAAATTGATATTAGCTGAAACAACAGAAGTAATGGAAAAAGGTCAGAAGAAGTTTGTAACAAAGCCTAAAACTGTTTACTTTAAAGATGTTTTATTTGTTACTTGTAACGCAGAAGAATTTGATGAGGGTGAGCAGTTGAAGAGTAGGGCTTGGATATTGAATACTGACCAAACCAATATCCAAACAAATATGATTGTTGACCATTATTTGAATGAGTTTGGGAAAGAGATAAGTAGGGAAATTCCTAACTTGGAAAGGATCAGGCACTCTTTAAGATTGTTAGAAACACCTCACGAAGTTGTATTCCCTTTCGCTAGTTTGCTTAAAGGTATTGTTCCTACTAACACAGTTAGAGGTAGGAGAGATGTTAAGAAGTTTATTTCATTGATTAAAGCAGTAGCCTATCTTCATCAACATAAAAGAAATTGGTTTACTGAAGATGGAAAGAAGTATTTGGTAGCTGACTGGAGAGATGCAAGAATGGCTCTTGGATTTGCAGGTGAATCCCTTAACGCTTCAACTCAAGGAGTTGGGGCTAGAGATTTACATTATTATGATAAGATTGCTCCACATATGAGTACCCAGTTCCATACTGGGATTGGATCGTGTTCAATTAGTGAAGTGTGTGATTGGTGCAAAATAACACCAGATTCAGCTAGAAAGTTGATGTCTTCGTTATGTGGAGGTGGTTTTTTTGAGAATACTACCACTCCACCTAACCCTGCAAAGTACATAATGTGCGATGTAAAGCCATTTCATTACAAAGATTTGGATGGACACATGAAAGAAATGCAGGAAAATCAAGAAAAACCTTTGCAAGAATGGATAAAAAACTTGCGAATTTCGGAAAATAAGGAGAAAAAGTTACTATGATGTACTATACCGAACTGAACCGAACTATACCCTACTGTGAATGGACTGTGAAAAACAGCTCTCTACCACGACAAAATCAGGTACTGTTCTACTATACCCTGAAACCGAGCCCTGGGTTTTTCGGCACGCTTTTCAAAGCCCGAAAATGGGTGGGCTCTATTTTGGAGAAAAACCTATTATTTTGGGGTTTCTACCACGCTAAAAGGGAAATTTCACAGTACATTCACAGTAGGGTATTGTTCGGTTCAGTAGAGTATAGTAAATACAGTTCAAAATGGGCTTTAAATCGCCAACGGAGGTCAAAATGGACTTGAATGAGTTTGTAACAGACATCAAATATGACATAGAAGTACCAATTACACTAAGAGTAACAGCTAAAAATGGGGTTGTTTATGAATATTCAGATGAGACAAAGTTGGAACTTGTTAAGGAATGGAAGTGGGAAGACTTCAAAAAAACTGTTCCAGATGGCGAATTTCTGGAATATAACCATAAAGGAGAGATATTTGTTAGGTATTCGGGGCATAGGAATTGGAAATGTAGTCATCCTAACCAATTTAGAGTTAAATTTACAGAAGAATCAATAGGTGGACCAGAAGTGGTTATTAAACACCAATGTGCGTTTTGTGGGGAAGATTTCAATGAATGATTTAATTACACAACCTAATTTAAAAAATGAATTTAAGTTTTATTATATTGAGTGGCAAACTTCAAATGATAAAGGGACAGTATGGTGTCAGGGGTTATACCCAATAAAGGAGTTTTTGAACCCAGCAAATTATAGTAAAAAAGACTCATTTAAGAAAAGATTAACCAAATTTATGTTTTTAATGAATACACAAAAAAATAATTTTCAAGATTATAAAATTGGTTGGGATATGTTAAGGAGGATACCAAGCAAATTTTATACAACAGAAATGATAGAAGAAATATCAATTGATAATAGAATAATATTAAAATTTTATTCAAGGAATGTTAGAGAATCGATCATTTCTTATTTAGAACAGAAAGAGAAATTACATCTTTCTAATGCGTTAAAAAAAATGGCAAGTAAAACAGGAGGAGTGGGATTAAATGAGTATTGTTCAGATTGGGCAAAAAGATTACTTTATGATTGTGGTCAAGTTTGACCTTTAAAAATACCAGATGCGAACTCTGAGAGTGAGCACGGTGGAGAACTATAAAATGGGAACAGTAGATTGGGAGGATATGACCTCCGGAAGTTTTGTGAAGTTAGTGAACGGACAACCTATAAAGATGGGTATTCGTAACTGGAGACCGCAAGATAAGTTCAAAGATGATAACACCGGAGAACTTAGGAAAGGATTAACCTTTGATGTATTTGCGGAAGAAGGTAAAGGTGAAGTGACTAAAGAATGGACAGTAACTAGTATGCGTGCAATGGGTAAACTAAGACCAATCTGTGAGAAAGCAGAAGCTGAAGGTAGGGCAGATGTCTTTGTTAGTGTTACTCGAGCAGGTGAGGGAAAGGCTACTGTATATGAAATAACCGAGGTGGAAGCTTTTTAGCTTCCCTTTTTTTTTAACGAGGTAAACAAAATGGATATTGCTGAAATATTACAAGAGTACAATGACAGATGTAGTGGTTCAAAAGAATTTAAGGTTCGTCTTTTGCCAGATTTAACAATAGATCAATTTATTGAGTTAAAGAAACTTGAAATGTTAACAAAGATAAAGGATATACTGAATACGAGGCTAAGATGACTTATGCTCGTGGACCATTTCCTAACATAATAGCTAAGGAAATGAGAAAATGTAGGAAGTGTACTAAGAAATTTGAGGTTAAAAAAAAGTTCAACTGGACTTGTAAGAAATGCAGAGACAAAGATGATAAAAAAAAGTGATTGTACTGCCTGTGAAATGAACAAAGAATGTATTGCAATTTATTTTGGGTGTTATCCACTCGGAAATTGTTGTTTGTTCCTTGAACGGAAAATAGGTAGAAGATATACTTGGAAACAGCTAGTCCAGATTAACAAAGGTGAAATAGATGAAGTGCAAAATATGTCAAAAAGAGATGAAGAACCAAAGAGGAATTAATACACATATTAGGTTTAAACATAAAGATTGGACTGTTGAAAAATATTACCTTTCTTTTATGCCTAATTATTGTATTGAATGTGGTAATCTTATCCCTTTCAATGGTGAAAAATATCTTCAAGCTAAGTTTTGTAATCAAAAGTGTTTGGCTAAAAGGTTTTCACAAAAAATTCCTACAAATAAAGGGCAGTTAAAATACAATAAAAATTATTTAATACAGATACTACAAGAAATTCATGAAAAATATAAAGGGGCAGTAACTCAGCAGCTAGTGAGGTTAGATGGGAGAGTTAATTTCCAAATTTACCATAAATATTTTGGATCATTTACTGCGGCGTGTCAAGAAGCTAAAATTCCTTTTTTTAGTTGGTCTTGTCCAAAAGATAAATTTGTAGCTAGTGCTTTCCCTTTAACAGTAATTATTGATTCAAGAGAAAAGAAACCATATCCTTTTGAGGATTTTATTATTAAAAAATTAGATGTAGGGGATTATCAATTACAAGGTGTTGATAATATTGTTATTGAAAGGAAAGATAAAGGCGATTTAAAAAGCTGTGTGTTCACTAAGAGATTTTGGAAAGAACTAGAAAGAGCAAGAGAACAAAAAATCTATGTTGTTGTGCTTGTTGATTGTACTATTAAAAGATTTATGAAAGATAAAAATTTTGGTGTAAGAAGCAACAAACAAATAATGCATAGAGTTAAAGAGATGGGAAGTATTTTTGCTGATACGTCTCAGTTTTTGTTTACAGGAAGTAGAAAAAATAGTGCAGAATTGGTTTATAAATTAAGCATTTTAGAACCAATCGCATTAAAGGGGGCTGACTTACAAGAAATATGGGACAAAAACAAATTTGAAGAATATTTTTTTGGTAAAAATGGAAATTAAAATAGTTAGAATACCTGATATGGTTCAGATACTAGAATATATTGACAAAGAAAAAAGATGGTTGACTGTTAAACAAATTCAACTAAAATTCAAGATTAAATACTCTCAGAATCTGAGCAAAAGGCTGATGAAACTTTATAAGTTTGGCTTTATTGAGCTTAGAGAAGAGAAAAACCTGTATTTAATAAGGAGGAAATAAAATGGAATTAGTAAAAGATGAGATAAATGTAACCTTTGTGGAAGGTAAATTCCACGTAACAAGGAATATTGTTGAAAGTTTTGATGCAGAAGAATATTTGAGAAGACTTCAACAATTGGATCAACAAAAACAACAAGGAAGTAAACAAGTAGAAGAGATTACTAAGATGGAAGAAAAGTATGGTGCGTTAAAAGCTGAAGCAGAGAAAGTTGCAGCCGATGCACAAGAGAAGATGAAACAAGAAAGAGATGCAGCAAACGCAGAAGAAGAGAAAAAAGCAGATGGAAATCCAAATTAAAAGGGTTGATAATACTGTTGGAGTTTTTAAGAACCTGAAGGACGTGAAAGAAAGAGGAGAAATCTCTCACGTTCTGATGGAACTTGAACTCATCAAACAAGAATTACTTGTAATGTGGCATAGTATGGAAAATTAGAATGAATGAATTGTGTGAAGATTGTTGGAAATGGAAAGAGTTTGGTAAGAAGTGTAGGTTCTTCTGGCCAGATAAACACAAGTGTTCACAATTCACAATTTCTGAAAATGCTACAGAACAATTAGTTTCTGTTGATAGTTTTGACGAATGGTTGGGAGAAGTGAAGAGGATAGTAAATCGATTGGTAGAGAGTAGTAACCGCAAGGACTAACGGGGGGACTCACTTATCATCTATTTTCTAGTTGTTTCTTTTTGAAACACCTCTCCTCTTTTTTGATGCCAATCAAAAATGGTTTGCCCTCACATCACTTTTCCCAATGTGTCTTAACCAATTTTTTCTTTTCTTTTTGTCCCAATGAACTCAGTATCAAGTTTGTTATGTCATTAGGCATATCATCTGTGTCTTTGAACAGATAGTTGTTTGGATAAATATTCCTCAACGATTGTTCGGTACACCCATCTATCCCAATCCCAATCACACTTATCCCCATATTCTCTGATTGTTGAACTGCTTTTTTAGTATCTTCTATTCCATTCTTATACGCTGGTTGTCCATCGGAAATAACCACCATTATCTTCTTCATATTCCTAAACTTCAACAATCTATTCGCTGACTCTCTTATATTATACCCATCAGCATTAGCATTGTCTGCTTGCAGTTTATTCAACTTCTTAAAGTCAATTCTCCTATCTCTGAACTTCTTAATGATTATATCTGTTACTCCATTTGCTGCTTGAAATCCAGTCAAGGCATAGTGAACATTTGGTATTCCATCAAGAGCGTGTCCCAATGTAGCAAATAACTGTTTTGCTGCTGACATCTTGTGTCCATTCATAGATCCACTACAATCAACCAACACTTCTATTGCCCATTCTCCACCACGAGTAAAAGAATTATTTCTTTCGAATACACTTTCCTTGTAAATTCTTCCTGCCATACTTACTTGTCTTCTTACCTCATCCAAGTCAATCCGACCACTTCTATGTCTTTTCTCATAGTCATCTTGTAAGGCAATCTTCCTTTTCAACATTCTGTTAATAATCTTACCTTTCTTATAGGCTTCTTTGTCATCATAGTCAATGTTTTCTTCTCCACCAGGCTCCATCTGTAACACAACTTGGTCATTTTCTATGTTAGAACAACCCCAACCACCACCAGATGAATCATTTACTTTTTCTTTAGCTTCTTTTAATCTCTCTTTTAACTCTTCCAAAGTTAACTTATTATAATTCTCTTCTTTTGGTTTTGGAACTTTTCTCACTCCAACCACTTTGTCTTTGAACTTTGCTCTGTTACCTGCGGCTTTCTTAATCTCTGCATTCTTTGCTTTGATATCCTCATTAGTTGCCCCATTCTTAATCAAATCACCTAACTCTTTCATCAAGTTATTAATATCGTGCTGTTTTTCTTTCTGTTGTTGGTGAAGCTTACACCACTGACGATAAACTTCTCTGGTAAATTTTACCAATTCATCGCCAGTAGCTTCAGCTATCCCTTGTTTGTGAAATTCTTGTGAGGTAGTCTCAACAAACTTTTTGAGTATGGGATTGTAATCTTTTGGATACTCTGGTTTGAGATCCGAAATCTTTTCACATCGCATTAATATCTGCATAAAAGGGTTATCTGATTTTAAAAGCTCTGGTTTCTTACTAACAAGAACTGTTGTTTTGTCTGCAAGTGGCTTTTTCAAATGTGGCCATAGCTGAACTACTTTCCACTCATTATTGACATCAGCGAACACATTGAAGAACTCAGCTTCTTCTTGTTCTTTGGTGTCAAAATCTGGAGCGAATAAAACGTGTCCTGCTTCGTGAACCACAATTCCTCTTCCTAAATGAAATGATTCTTCTTCATTAGAAGCCCAACTAATTTCTGTTGGCATTCTGACCACATTATCAGTTGGATCAAAATGTGGACAAGTCTGCTCGTGCAGTTCAACTCCAACATCTGAAAGACCACTCATAGAACCTACAACTCTCTTATAGATTCCTTTTAGTGTATCTTGTTTATATTTCATTAACAATAACCTCCACAGTTTAAACAGTATGTTTGTATTTCAAAATCATCTCCATAGTGAATAAAATTGAAAGAATCCCTCACATCACAAACACATTCTTCCCCAAATTCTGGAAGTTCTTGAATTGTATTATGTAATTGTTCTTCTGCTCTTTCAAATTCTACATACGCTTTAGTCATCTTCCTTTGTATCTTTGTCATTTTTTCCTCCCGAAAGGCTTAATGCTCACATTCCCACCTTTCAACTTATCCTGATAAATTTCTTCCATTTCCAAGAAGTCATTTATCTTTCGTTGAGCGTTCCGGGGACTTTGATTCAAAGCCAACGCTATCTCTTTAGCCAGTTCTTTCCTAACAATTGTTCCTTCTCCAACCAAATCTCTTACAAACTTCCTAATCCAAGTTTCTTGATGCATTCCAAAGACCCGTTGAACCTGACCTTTCCATTCTTCGTTACCTTCTCCATACATTCTTTTACAGCTGCTATAAACATTGAAGCTCAAGAACAATCTACGAAAAGATACATCCATTCGAGAATTTGTATAATCCTCAATTTCTTTTACAATAATCATCTTCTCGTGTTCCAATAATCCTCCTGCTTCACTAGCTGCCACTTTATAGAACGCTTCAAAAATCTCTTTCCTGCTAAATTTCAACTCCACAGGTGGAGCTCTGTCCATAACTGCTTTAACATTTGGATTCTTCTTATCCATTGTGTTAAAAGCAAATATCATTCTCCCACTGAAAATAAATTCTTTGGGTACTCCAGGAGCTAAGACTCCCTTAGAACGATAATGAAGAACCCTATCTCTTGAACTCAAATTAAGAGCTTGTTTCAACATTTCCATTATTTCCACATTGTTAACTACTTGACTGACATCATCAAAGAATATCAAAGAATCCATATTCTCATAAAGATACTCATAGATTCCTGCACAAGTAATGTGCCCACCATAGGTTTTATACTTTGCTCCAAGTTCATCAAGAATTTTATGAACAATGTGTGTTTTACCCATTCCCGGTGGACCAATCAATGTGCAACCAAGTAGGTCACCCATTCCAACCATCTGAACAAAATGTTCTGCGGAAGTGACGGTTGGATTATCAAATACAACGTGCGTATCTGCCATTTTATTTCCTCCAAATCAATCATTTCGTTTTCTTAAACTCGCCTAGCTTATGCCTGCAAGCCAAACAAGTATGTTTCATTTGTAACATTTCAAAATAATCAAAGTACGCAGGGATTTCCCTCTCCTTAATCTTTCGCATGCAAATGTTACAATGTACGTTTACTTTGGGCATATTAACTTTCCCTCCTTAATGAAAATTACCGTTCCTTTTGGTAATTCCTTAAAATCCTCAGGAAAGAATAATCCCTCTTCAATCTTTTCACTCACAACTTCTTCATTCTTCATCTTCAATCATCCCACGACAACTTTTACACCAAGAATAACATTCTCCATCAAATTCTTCTTTCAAGCAAATGTAATCTTCCCTATCGCAAGGTTCTGCAAATTCAATCACTTGTTTGTGGTAATCCTCATCTTCCATAGGCAAATGATCTAAATAAGCATTTGCTTCGGCTTCTGTTTTAAACTCTGCCACAGTCCTTTCCTCAACTACTTTCCATACCATTTTA
>Ga0098033_1000131_pt1 | contig 38230 bp, 45 predicted proteins | sample 1_EtaG_FD_75049 | JGI IMG/M metagenome (GOLD analysis project Ga0098033, IMG submission 75049) | Marine viral communities from the Subarctic Pacific Ocean - 1_ETSP_OMZ_AT15124 metaG | ecosystem: Environmental > Aquatic > Marine > Oceanic | place: Pacific Ocean | collected 2015-01-07
ATGAAAAAACACTACTACAATGTAGACAACTCATATTACATACATTACTAAATCTTAATTCAATATGTCTGCACCCTTTCGGGTCCATAAAACCAGAAGAAGGATCATAATAATCATAAACATAATTATCTGTTTCATGCTCAAAAATTCCATTTTCAAACAAATAATCTTGTCTCATAGAAAGTGATTTTGGATTCTTTTCAACATCTTGACACAAATGACATCCAGACGGCCACTCACCATTGCATAATTGTTTTCTAATGTTTTTAAAGTTTTGAGAATTATAAATTTTTGAAGGCAATATTGATTCTGAAAACCTAATCAACCTATCAGAATTTATAGCACAAGAAGTTACAAATTGATTTTTATAATTTAGTCCTGTTAAAGAGTAATAACAAATATTATTCATAGATATACGGTTCATCAATTATTTGATCTACTGTAAAAAATTCTGGAAAATTTCTATCATTATTAAAAAATTTTTTTATTATATCACTTAAAATTATATGATTTTTATAAAGTAAATGATTCCGTAAAAAAACATTACTTACACCTTGTTTGGACGAAACTTCTTCATGAAAATCTTTTGGATAGGTAAAATAATTTTCAGAATTTAAACTATTAATAAAATTCCAAAAAGAAGGAGATTTTTCATGCAATATGAAACAAATCATTTGAATTTTATAAAAATCTGACAAAAACCTTAAAAAAGATAAATCTCTATAAACAGAAAAAGCAAATGTTTCTTTCACAGAATCAAATAATATATCATATTCATAACCCCACTTCATATTAATTTTATGTTCTCCAAATTCTCCAGTCTTCGATTCTTTCTTTCGATATTTTTCTATATACTTTAATGCAACTTCAGATTCTATACCTTTTGAAAAAGAAGCGGGTATTCTATATTTACTTGATAAGAAAAAAACAACTTTTTTAACATCTGAATTCAGTTCCCTACTATTAAGATGCAAGGATGTAGTCAATAAAGACAAAGAATAAGCTGGACCACTTGCTCTCTTACCATAATTTAAAACTTCTTCATCCAACATATCATACCATGCATTTTCCTGTTCATGCGGCATAGGATCTGCATAACTATCTCCAAAAATATGAATAGTCATTTATTTTCTTCTTTTAAATATATTTTCCAAAAGCCCAAAATCTTTCTTGACACCACCAACACTTTTCGCAATGTTGCGTGTGTGTTTTAGTGTCTTCTGCCGTTCCTTCACAGCTATAAGTAAGAGGAAACAATTTATCAGTTAGTTTGAGTTGATCATAAATCATTCTCAATTCTCTTTTGTTTATGCAAAAAAATGGATTCATATAATAACGTATACCATTAAATGTTTTTAACGGTCTCTTTGTGTCTTCATCTCTAGAACGTTCTTTATTTTTAGAAATACTCTTATCATCAGAAGGAGGATTACATGTTATACCAGAATATAATACTTGAAACAAGTCATCTTTAAAATTTATATCATCTTTTTCTTTAAAAACTTCTATTTCTCTATAATGCTCATCATCCATTGGAGGATAATATATAATATGATCATTCATTTTAAAATTTAAATCTTCTTCAATAAAATCGATAACATTACCAGCATATATCGGATTATTAGGCCTTCCTCTTCTGACAGATAACGGTTGCAATTTAATCCTCAATTTTTCATCTTTAATTTTTTTTGCAAGTACATATGCTAATAATGAACTATCTGCTCCACCCGACATCCATATACCAATCGTATTTACTTTTTTCTCATAATGATCTTTTTGTTCATAATCTTGTATCTTATGATAAATTTCATTTGAAGAATAATTGCTATAAAGATATTCTATTATTTCAGATTTCAATTTTGGTACAACAGATGGTATACTGACATTAACCACTTTATCATCTAAACTAAATGTTTCTTTTACTTTTAGAAAATCGTCACTCTCTTTTAAAATCATGCTCCTCCTGTCAATTCCTCATGAATAAAAATATCCTGTTTTGCTTGTTTACAAGTATTCCAACATCTTTCCATGGGTTTTGAACTCCATGAATTAATAATTTGACGAAACAAATCACCATCAATAACTTCTGATGGACTAATATATTTTAAATTATTAAACAAAATTCCACCAGTTTTTTCATATGCATGATCAAACATTGTTTTCGACTCATTGCCAGCATAAATTTGTAAATGTTCAGAATTAAAAAAACAACAAGGTAGCAATGCTCCAGTATGATTTATAAATATTCTTTTCTGATTACCATATTTACATACAATTTCATGTTTCTCTTTTCGTTTTACTTTTTTTTCGTCACTACCTTCTCTATGAGAATAGATAGTTCTAAAATGTTTAAAACCTTCTTCTTTAGATATTTTTTTTGCCTCATCAATTAAATGTTCATTATGATCAAATACGATAAATTGCCAAGTTGCTTGACCCCCCGCTTCGATAAATGTTCTATAATTTTTCTGTACTTTTTTAAAATTACTACCAATTCTATATTTCTCAAGAGATTTTTGATCAGTTCCATCTATACCAAAAAATACAGATATACCATATGTTCCTAACGTTTTCCAAAAATATTTTGTTTTTGTTGATCCATTTGTTGATATATTAATGTTGCATATTTTTGAAAAATAATCAACAATTTTTAATATTTCAGGGTGTAATGTAGGCTCATCAATTGATCCGCAAAAATTTAAAAGATTAAGATTAGGAAATTCTTGCTTTGTTATCCATTTCTTCAATTCTTTGAAAGATAAACTCTTGCTATTCAATATATCACTAACTTTATTTCGTTTAACTTGTCGAAAACAACCAGGACAATCAATATTACAAAATGATGTTAATTCTACATCTATCCATTCAACTGTGTCGCTAGACCACATAAACTCATTCTCCAATTTGTATTACGAGCCATATCTAAATCATCCAAATAATTTATTAACATATTATCCCAACCATCTTTCTCAAACATATGATTTATATAAAATGGTAAAACCTCTTTTGCTTTTTCATCAAACAAATATGAATCAATTTTTGTTTTTATATGCTCTTTTGTTTTTATAGGTAAATTTTGTACAGACATATGATACGGTTCAGTAACATGATTTTCAAAAAGAAATCTTATATTAGGAAACTTTTCACGTAAATAATCATAAGTATCTACTAGATAAAACATACTTACATTACTACACGTCCACTGAAAAGAAACATCAAAATTTGATGGAAAATTTTTAATGTTATTACACCAATCATCCCAATTTATACCAAATCTAAAATATTCTCCCGCTTCTTCAACACAATCAACAGATAATCTCAATCTTACCTTTTTAAAGTTTTCCATGTTTTCAAACTTTAAAGAACCATTGCTAACATATGCTATTTCAATATCTTTAGCATACGAACTTTCATTCAATTTTTTTATAAACTCATTATGTTTTTTATTATAAAAACTCTCACCACCTAAAAAATTATATCGTTTAATTTGACTTATATCTAAACTATTCCAAAAATGAGTATCTTGTGCTATCCATTTATTATCAATTTCTCTGTATTCAGTACCATATTTTTTTGCTATTTCCTTATCTTCCACCCATCGTGAACTTACGGCTGGACTACAATGAATACATTTAAAATTACAAACTGTACCTGTTCTAACATCTATATGTGGAGGTTGATAATCAACATTTTCTTTTATTAAATGTTTGTATTTATCATACCACATATGATTTTCTCTCATACGTTTGCTTACTCCCCCCTGTTCTTCTACATGCTTACATCTACTACAGTTTTCGGGCCATTCATTATTTAAAAATGATTTACGTATTTCTGTAAAATATGTGTTATTCCATTCTTTTTCTATTGAACTATTTTCTAATGTATATTCTGTTATGAAATTTTCAGAAGGCGGCCACTTCATAATACTTTTAAGTTGTGATTCTATATCTGAATATCCACACACTCTTGGTCTACCAAAAGTATTCGTTCCAAAATTTATCCATGGTAAAATACAAGGTTTCATAATGCTCTTATTAATGATCTAATCCCAACAGGTCTATGACCATCCATTGCAATGTGATTTGCTTTTGTGGGTTTTAAATTAAAATCATTACAAACTTTGTAATAACGATCTTCATATTTTTTCCAAAAATATTCTGGACCAAAATCTGTCATAAATTTTGCACCAACATACATCAAAGGTTCTTGATTCATTTTGAAGTTATTCATTAATGTAATTGATCCCTCAGGTTCTTTTCGGGCAAATCTAACTCCAATTCTATTATTTCCAATACCAGCTTTACTCAAACTTACAGCAAATGTTTTAATAGCAGGATGGTTAAAATCAAATTCAATATCTCGAATACAACCTATCCAAGCAGAATCAATATGTACAGGAATATTTAATCTTTCACACTCATCAAGAATTCTATACATCTCTGGGTGAACATCACCATAATACGGAAATGGCATTGATATTAAAAGTTCTTTATTAGAATCCAGCTTATTAATTATAGCATATTCAATATTATTATTCAACCTCCAATGATATTTGTAATCATTTTTAAATATTTGAATATTACAACATCTCTGATAAAGATCATCAATAAAATGAGTAACTCCTTGTATTACATGTATTATCGGAAATGCTTCTATTCCTGTAAAATTACTCAACTCGTGTTTACTCAACCATTCAACAAATGTCTTTTTAAAAACATCATCTATATTAACAATTGGTTTTATTTTAAAAATATTTCTATAAAAAACATTAATGCTCTCATCATACATGGGTTGCTGTCTCTCATACTGCAACCATTCTCTTGTATATTGTCGCTTATCACTATCTCTCATATTTCTTTTTTAATAACTGCACGTTTACCACCATCACCACACGCTAGATAACATCTCGGTAAATGTAAGGGATGTTTTTTGTTCCAACTTTCTTCTAACAAAGTTTTATACCATAAACTATTTGTTATTTCTTCTATACTTCTTTTTTCTAAATTATTAAAATCCCTACCATTATAATTTAATATCTTTTGCATATCTTGTGTTTTTTGTGCAACATATTCATCATGCAAATGACAACATGGCCATAATTTTCTATTTGCTGATATAAAATATTCATTTTTAATTTTATGTCTGCATTCAATATCTTCAGTAGAATAGTTTTGTTCAACAAATATTTTTTTTTGTAATTCCTCATATGTTCTTGAATCTATATTTTTTGATGCTTGAGATTTAAATTTTGCTTGATCTGCATTATTTCTCCAACTTTTTCTAATGAATAATTTAACACCCATTTCTGTTGCTTTTTTCTTTGCTAAAGATATTTCATTTTTATTATAATCAAATTCAATATACTGCCATATTAAATGACCACCATTATCTTTATAAGTCTTAAAATTATTCCAAGTTTTATTTAAATTTACATTTTCTCTATAATCATTTCTTGTAACTCCGTCAATTGCCCAATGTATTTCCATTCTACCGTTTGAATATTTTGAAAGTTCAGCCATATTAATCCAAAACTTCTTTGTTCTAACACCGCCATTAGTTGATATTTCAATATTTTTTACGTTTTTTTGGTATAATAAATAATCTAAAATATCTTCTAATTCTGGATTTATTATTGGATCACCGAGGACACCACAAAGTTTTATTTTTGTTTCTTTTAGTTTAAGAGGAGTAAACCATTTTACGATTTCATTATATGAAATATTTCCTTTATAATAATCTATTCCTTTATTATCCAGCATTGTTCTCATACAACCACTGCATTTCGCATTGCATAAACTTGACAACTCTATTTCAAAAATTCTGGAGAAATTCATGAGAGACTTTACACATATAGATGAAAATAATTTAATTAATAACGGTTTTATAATTTTAGATTATGATGAAAACTTAAATGAGTTGTTATTATCATATGACACAAACACTTTTAAAAATATTCATTTACCCCTTTCCTCTTGGAAATGCAAAATTAAAAAGTTAAAACAGGGAAAATTATTTGAAATTTTAATGAAATATGAAAAATTAGCATTTAAACTTTATGAGGACATATTAAAAATAGATTTAGAACAACAACATTATAATTCGGATGAAAGTTTGTCTAGTATTATATATTATGACAATAATTCAGGATATCATGGCGAACATACAGATTATGGACTTTTCAATGTAATTTTAAATAACAATAGCATGAATTGTATGTATTATGAAGAGAATGGTAATTGGAAGTTATTTGAATCTAAAAATAAAATGATAATTATGAATGGCGATGAAATAGAAAAAATATCTAATGGAAAACTAAAGGCAGTTAACCATAAAGTCATAAAACCCCGTGGTTTTGAAAGATATATATCTACTAAAATATGTTATCCTAAAAATCAAAGAAATGAATTATTAAAAAAGAATAGTTGGCTTAATGTCTAATAAAGAAACATTTTTAAAACTAAACGAAATTATTTTATGGTAGCATATGAAAATTACAATCTTTACCAGTGGAACTACAGGAAAACAAAAACGTATTACTCACGATGAGAATGATTTTTATAAGCCAGCACAATTTTTATGTGACAAATGGAAATTAACATCTGATGATGTTATTCTAAATCCCTTTCCTAGTTGGACTATAGCGAATTGGGCTTTTTGTATTATTCCTGCTCAAATAGTTGGATGTGAAGTAATAAATGTTAAGATGGATCCTTTTAATTTTTGGGATATAGTAGAAGAAGTGAAACCTACTATTTTGACTTTAGCAATAGGAACTTTTAGAACGTTATATAAACGAAAAAAACCAAACTTAAATTTTATTAGAAATTTTAGTACAGGATCTGCTCCAATTACTGATTCAGATATTCAACAAATGAAATCAACAGGAGCTAAAAATATCTGGAATATTTATGGTTCTACTGAAAGAATACCTCCTGTAATGATGTCTAACAATACTGAATTTAATTTTAAAGATACACCTTATTATTTGGAATATCATGATTCATTGATAGTTGATGGTTTTGATACAGAAGATAAATTTGAATATAATCGTTGTATTGGTAGATTAATACAGAAAAAAACATGGAAAAGTTAATAATATAACTCTTTTAATTCAGGAAAAGTAGAAAGAAAATCTGTATTTCTCAACTCATCAAATTTTAATATACTCTCACTAAATCTCCAATGCATTTCTTCAAGCTCTTTATCTTTAACAGGTTCTTTCATATAATCTAATACATATTCATATTTTCTAAAACGTTTTCCATGAGTCTCTAAAATAGACATTGCTTGATCATATAATTTAGGAACTTTTCTAATATATTTTGCTGAATATGCGGGGGGCCAGGTCCATAAACTTAAACTAGGTGTAACTTGTAATTGATCATCATACCAATCTGCCATTTTTTCCAAATCTAAACAATTGAAAATATTATAACACACTTGAACATCTGTTTTAATTCCTGATTCTGTAAACTTCTTATAATTTCTTAACCAAACATTTTGCTTCAATCCATATCTTACATATTCTCCCTTGTCACCTATTCCATCGTGACTCATTACAATAAGTGATTTACATCCAAGTTCATGCTCATCATGGTTATGGTCTTTATCACATATATCAAATGGTTTTATAAGATCAACAATATTTTTTCCTTTATATTTCGAAATACTTCCATTAGTATGAGCCCAAATTCCTATATGTGTTAAATTAAGTTCTATCAATCGTTCTAGTAAATCATAAAAACCTTCTTGCATTAAAGGCTCACCCCCATTTAGATGTATTGATTTTATTGTTTTTATATTTTTTAAAATATAATCTATTCTATTTTGTTGTTCATCTTTAGAATTCCATTCATAATTTGCATCTATATCATTAAAGAGATCAACTATATCAACTGCTGATTTATATTTTAACATAAATGAACTAATTCTAGGATTACATCCCATACAAGCAAAATTACATTTATTAGACCACAAAAGGTCTAAAAAAACTGGTTCGTAATGATCTACTGTAAAATTTTCATTAGAAGATTTACATTGTGCTGTTGTCTCTTCACGCACTCTTCTTGGGCATCTACTACATTCCTCAGGTATTTTGTTTGCTAAAAAACTTCTTCTTAATTTTTTTATTTTTTCGTCATGAACTGCTTCTTCATAATTATTGTTATCAATCAATACTGGTGCTTGACAACAAACGGATATTTTTCCATCTAATCCTTGATAAAATCCTCTAAAAGGAGCTGAACAAAAATTATCCATTTAAAATTCCTCTATCAGTATTTCGTTTAATATCTAAAGCAAGAAGATATGTTTCCATTTTTTTATTCATTTTTTTATCGTATTTGTAATTATCAATTACATATTGTGCTACATCATTTAAATGTGTTAAGGGATATCTATATTTTTTATGTTTAGCATAAAATTTTTCTATTTCATTTGGTTTTAAAGAATTAATATGTAATAATGTAGGTTCTTCAACAAAATTTGCTACATACAAATATTCATTATTAGATAACCAATCAAATAAATCAAAAATAGTATTTAAATTTAAGCAACTAATTGTAATATTAAATGCTACACTTCTTTTACATGAAAACAAGTCTTCTAATATTTTTGGTTTATCAGACAAGTCATAAATTATTTTAACTCCTTTTAGAAAATCTTTCCATTTAGAAGGATATCTAATATAATCATTAATCTCTTCAATGCCTTCAACTGAAATAGTAAATTCTATTTTTTCAAACTTATTTAAAAGTTTTAAAACTTTATTATTTTCATCAATAATAGCATTTGTGTTTATTCTTATTTTAGTATTTTTTCGATTAAAGTCTCTTTCTGATAATTTCAATAAACAATCATAAACTTCTTTCATGTAAAATGGTTCTCCACCCGCAAAATATATTTCTAATGCATCATCAAAGTTTAATTCTTCAATTACATGAGGAGTATCATTTGTTTTATTAACATATTTTTCAAATATATTTTTATCTTCATTCCATTTTGTAGATAAATGAGGACCACACATTACACATTTTAAATTACATGTAATACCCAATCTTAGATCATATGTTTTTATGCCCGAATCAATATCGTGATCTGAAAACCTAGTATTAAAATGTTGTCTCTTACTTAAAATATTATTATCTTCTTTTCTCCAACATTCGGAACATCCTTCGGGTCTTTCATTATTTAAAAATTTTTTCTGAACATCAAAAATTGATTCCTGTCCTTGAAAAATACAACAAGGTTTTTCACTTGCATCAACGAAATTAATATATTTGTGTAAAAAGGGAAGTTTGCATAAATTGTTCATTTTGAAAATATAAAATATGTATGTTCCAAGTGGGGGTCTAGATGACTAAAATTTAAATCATATTTTTTAACATTAAATCTTCTTTGCTGTAAAAAAGATATAACTTCTTCTCTTGTATGATTTTTTTTTGCTAAATTTTTTTCTATCAATTGTGCAACAATCAAAACATCTTCTTGTAAATATGTGTTATCAAACAATTTTAAAATTTCAAAATCAGTTGACATACAAGGTAAAATGATAATTTTTGCACCATTTAATTCATGATCTGGTATTTTATGATCAACAAATTTACCAATAGAATCACCAAACATATCAAATGATCCGTGATTATTATTTTCGACAGGTCTCATATAAGCATCATAAGAAGCAACTACATTATTATAAATTTCTACGTCAATATCGCCAATATTATGTATTAAGCATTCTACATTATCGATGGAAGGTTCATATAAATATCCTTTAAATTTTAAACCTTCCTTTTTTGCTCGTTCTGATATTCGAATAGCCCACAAACCTAAATGAGTACCTATATCCAATAAAGTCACTTCTGTGTGTTTAGACACGTCCACATTGTCAAATATGATATCAGCATATGCATCTTTAGAAATATCAAACCAATTTGTAGATAGCATTTTTTGTATGACAAAATCATCATCATTTATGTAAATGTTTTTTTCTAGGATCATTAGGGTTCTCAAAAAAATAGATAGATGTGCGATAATGTAATCTATCACCAGTGTAAGGATGTCTTTTATGTAAAGAATGTTGTATATCATTTATTGCTATATCACCCTGTTCCCAAACATGCTTATATCTATATTCAGGGTTTTCACACTCTTCCCGCAAAATATTTAATAAATATTGATCATCGGGAAACAATCGAAATATCGCATCATGGGCAAACATAAATCCCTTTTTACCAGTGATGGTATTAGTAGTGACTAAAGGTTTATATTTAAGTTCTTTATTTATTAACGGCACATCATCAATATCGGTCATATGTTCAAAATTCCAACCACCCTCACCCTGAATAGCATCATCATCCCATTCTGTCCAAGGATTATAATGATCGTCATTTTCGGGGGTTTCCCAATAATACCTATTTGTCCAATCTACTTGCATTTCATCAAATTCAGGATATTTTTTAATAAGACGATCATACATAGTTGTTTGATCCATAATTGATGTTTCGCCACCTGTGTCTGCTAATCTTTCAACGGCAAAACATACTACATCATCATGAGTGTCCCTGTTCATCGATTCATTATGCCACCCTACAATACCCGTATCATTTTTACCAGCAAATAGTCCAGGAGGACCATACCCAGATATAACTTTATTTCTCATTGGTACAAGTTCTCTATACCCATCACAATATTCATCTAAATACTCTTTATGAATATATTGTGTACCAAAAGTTACACAATCACCCAAACTTCGATAAAATTCAACTAATTCTTTTTTAGGAACGGTGTGCTTATTTTTTATTAGAATTAATCTAGAATCATTTAATGATTCTATAACTTGTTCTCTAGTTACTGTATCTAAATTATATAATACAACAACGTTACATAATTTACCCATAATACTCCTTTTGTAATCGGTCTAAACAGTTATTCAAATACCATATAGCAGAAGATTTCAATGTACCTGTATAATTATTTTTGATATAATTTAACACAAATGAAAAATCATCTATTTTATCTAAAGACATTGCATATTTAGGATTAAGATGATCAGGTGTACTAACATATAATGTACGTAATTCTCTAAAACCTAATGGTAACACATCAAGATAGCAATTTTTAAGATCCTGCATTTGATGTGTAGTAAGACTCATAGTACCATCAATATTGATATTCATTTCATGAGCATGTTTAATATTATTCAATAGAATATTCCAATCACCCCCTCTAAATGTAGAATAAAGTTGTTCTCCTCCATCAACTGATACCACCATATAAACTTCTTTAAATTTTTGAAATATAGTTCCTAATAAATCAAAATCTATCATTTTACCTGGATTTAAATTAGTATGAAATGATATACGTATCTCACTAGCACATGGATGTTCTGATAAAAGTTGCACACATTTATAAAAATTCTTATTTATTAAAGGTTCACCTCCCGATAATACTATTCTGCGAATTGTAGGTATTTGTTTTAAATCTTCACATATCTTTATAATTTGTTCTGAAGTTAATCCTAATATCTCACCAGTATAGTTTAATTTTTTAGCCCATAAACTGGAATATTCAGGTCCACAATGTAAACAAGCCATATTACATGCATTAGAAAATCTAATTTCAACTCTCTCTAAATCAGAATGTTCTATAGTATATTCTAGTCTAGTCGATTTTAAATTATTAGATTCCGGGATTCTACAATGATCGCACCCTGACGGCCAATTATTGTTGTCTAATATTTTTTTAGTTTTAATATATCCTTTAGACTTTACAATTTCGGACGGCAATATGGTATCTTTAAATGTACAAATAGGATCTAATTGAAATGCACAATATGTAGAATATTGCTGTTTAAAACTAATAGAACAATGACTGTAGTAGCAACTCATAACCATTCTACAAGTTTAGGGTGTAAATAATCTTTATAATTTTGATTTCTAGATTTATCAAACATTAATATTTCACTTAATACCTTTTCTCTATTTTTCCATAAATGTTTAACACTTATTCCACGGTTTTCAGGAAACACTTTAACATAACCAACATTATCTGTGGGCAACCATTCTTTAAGTGATTCTAAGTCGAGAACATTTAATATTGAAACTACGACATTAAATGCTAAATCTTTTAGGTTTGTGCTTTTTTGCATAAAATATTTAACATTAAAATCGAATTCTTCAAACGTACCAGGATAACGAATATAATGATATAATTTACCAACCGCTTCAATTGAAAAGTTTACATACACTCCCTTAAACTGATTCAATAATTCAACATGATTAGATATCTCCAATCCATTTGTATAAAAACTTAAATTTATATCTTTACTTTTTCCATCTTTTACCATTTTTTGAAATAAAGAGATAACGGACTTATTTACTAAAGGTTCGCCTCCTGCTAATTTGAGACCACCAATTTTATCTATATTCTGCATAATCCATTTCCATTGTATTGATTGTATAGGTTTGGGATCAAGTTCAATAGTAAAAAAATCATCAGTTGGAGTTTTACAATCAATTTTATTATTTATAAAAAAATCATAATCTTTTTTAAGTTTTCTACTCAAGCCAGGACCACACATTCTACAAGCCAAATTACAAACATTACCACAATTTATGTCTATAATATATTTTTCACTATCTTGTAAAAACTTATCTGGTTTTTGTCTATAAGAAGTTTTGCCTTTATCCTCTTTGTCCCAACAAACTTTACACATTTCATGTCGTTCACCTTTGTTCATACTATCTCGTACATCCTGATAAAGTTCAAATCCTTCCTCAGGGGTAAGATTAAGTTTACCTTTTGTGGGTCTAACAGTACAAGCATCTTCCACTTCTGTTTTCATTATGTGTGAACACGGAAGAAATCTCGTACAACCATCACCATCAAAATCTTTCATGGTTATCTGTTTAAACGGTAAACTACAATAATACATAGACCTCTTGTTCTACATTAAAATAATTCATTGTACTATAATATGAAAAACAATTCATTCGTTTTACTGCATTAATCATTTTACTGCTCTTGCTTCCTATTTTAGAATCTATATTAAATGTAACATAAAATTCTGAATTATGATTTTGTAAATATGCCCATTCTTGTTTCAGGGGAACTTGTTCAAAATTTAAAAATTTCGAACTAATCCCTGGTAATGTAGCACCTCTAAACATTATCCTAAATGCATTTTTATTAATTTCTGGAAATTTATGAATACCGCTCATAGAAACGAGTGTATTGTTTTTAAATGTTCCTACCCATTGAACTTCTTTCCAATACCATTTCATAGAATCGAATGAATCATTATTAACATAATTCAATTCTTTACATTTATTGCAAAAGTCTAAAACAAGATCATCATGTATTTTTGAATAGAGGTATTTAGAGTACATTGTTTATTATAAATTCACATTCTAGGGGAAGAGATTTTTGTTGTTCTAAAAACATACAATATTTTACAAAAGTCCTCATTATTTCACTATCATATTTATTCGAATACATGAAATTCACTATCATATCTCTCTTACCATTTAAATTAAAATCTAATTTTTCTTCTATTATCTTTTTTAAATGATCAGGTAAATAAGATAAATTAATATAAATTGGTTCTTTTAAAAAATCTACTTCTAATTTTTGTTTTTTTATATGATCTACTTCAATTTCAAATCCCAAATTTTCTAAATATTTTATTGTAGATTTTAAATTCAATACATTTAACGAATGAACCACAAAGTTAAATTTGATATTAATGTTTGAATGTTTTTCAGATAATTTTTTCCATTGAATTAAATTTTGAGTAAATTTTTTAAAATTCATTCCGGATCTAACAAACTCTCCAACTTCATTAATACCGTCTAAACTTATATGAAGATTTAAAATTTTTACTCTTAAAATATATTCAATCCATTTTTTAGGAAATACGGAATTATTGGTAATTAATGCTAATTCTAAATTTTCTAAATGTAACTTTTTTAAAATATCAATATACTTATCATTTATAAATGGTTCTCCTCCAATTAATTTTAAATAATTTAATTCTGATAAATCTAAATCATCTAAATTATTAACATTTCTAACGATCTTCTTTTTAGTTTCTATTGCTTGTGAAAATCTTGGTATTTCTGCTTCTATTAATTTTAAATCATCTTTATACCACAATGAACTAAAACGAGAACTACATGTAACACATTTAAAATTACAAGTATTATCAAGTGCGAATTCTAACTCTCTTATTTTTGGCTTTTCGATTGTTGAAAGATCATATTTCGTATTAAAATGTTCTCTATACGAAAATTTATTTAAACTTTCATATAAATCACACTTTTGACATCCCTTAATGGTTTCACCATTTAACATTCGGGCCCTCAATTTTGTATTTTCAGGACCATCAAATGCTTCTTGCAAATTATCATATTTTTTATGATACATTGTTGGTGAAAACATACAACAAGGATTAACAACTCCCTCTGCATTAATTTGAATATGATTCCACGGTGCTTTACAAAGCATTAAAAAACCTTTTTATTGTTTGGTTAAAATCTTTTTCATCTTCTCATTTTGTTCTTCTTCTTTTCTCAATTTAGGATATAAAGGGATTGAAAAAATATTATTCATAAATTCTTTGCCACACTATTATAAATTATTTCAGATTCGTCTGGTAATGGAAGCATTCTAGTTGATTCAAGATAATTACAATACTTTAAAAATTTTTCACACTCGTCTTTATCAGTTTCTTTTGTCCAAATATATTTTAAAACACTTTCATTAACTATACGTTCTTCAATTAATTTCTTTGTCTCTTTAGGTAATAATGCAACATCTAAATGCTTTGGATATTTACAATTATCAACTGTCATTATTTGAAAATTCCAAGGAATACCATTATATTCTTCAATGTACCAATCATATTGACCGGCATCAAACCCCATTTCTTTTATATAATTTTCCGTCTTATCAATATTTAATACATTCAAGGAATGAGAAACATAATTAAAACTGACAATTATTTTTTTTCCAGAAAGGTTTTTCCATTTCTTGAGATTTCTTGTTATTTTATTCATTTTCATATGATATCGAACAAATTCACCAACTTTATCAACACCATCAAGACTAACAATTAATCTAAATCGTTTTAATTGTTGTATTGTAGAGATCCATTTGGTAGGAAAAATAGAATTATTAGTATTAATGTATACTACTAATTCTGATAAATTCAAAGACTGTATAAATTCAAGTATTTTTTTAGTTAAGAATGGTTCACCCCCCGCAAATCTTACTTTTTTCAATTCACTAAAATCATTTTTAGTTAAATCTGTTAGATTGTCTACCGCCCTCACAGGATTTCTATCAAAACCTAATTTTTGTAATGCAACATCATCTTCATATAACAATCTACTGAACTTAGATTCACAAGTTACACATTTAAAATTACAAGTATTATCGAATGATATTTCTATATCTCGTAATTTTGGTTTATCTCTATTATAAACATCAAAATCCTTTTTAATAGTACAACCACGACATCCTATAATATCTTCGTCTTTGAGCATTCGTTCTCGCAAATTCAAAGTTTCTTTGCCTTCAAATGCTTCTTGTAATGAATTATATTTTGAATATATGTCTTCTCCAAAAACACAACATGGTTTAATTTTACCAGTAGTTTCTTGCCAAAGATGATTCCACGGAGCGTTACATAACATTTTCAAATAATCTTTTTACTGTTAAATCTATGTTCCAATTACTTTCTTTTTGAGAAACAATTTCATAATTCAATTGTTCTTTAACATGTCTGTTAAACATTTCATCTATATTATCGTTAGTCTTTGTTATACACATTCCACATCCACAAAATGTTTTTGGACATGTAATCATTGGAACTTTCTTTTGATATAAATTATCAGCAAGATCATCTATAATTTTATCAAATTCTGAAATTTTACCTAATGGTGCGACTTTTCCGTCCAAATTCACACCACATGTTTGATGAGTATAAACAACATCTGCTTCTGAATTTAAAAAGAGAAAGTACCAATTAACCATACAATTCCAACCCAAAAAATTAGTATCAGGCAAAAAATAACTGTCCACACCGTCTGCTTTGAAGCATCTTCCTCCACAACACGGTCTTCCCAATCCTTTTTGTGTGTTTCCTTCTTCTGTGACATTTTGTCCCTTCTGTTTCCAGTAATTACGAAACCATTTCATTTGATCTCTAGTATAGCGGTGAGTATATCCCAATTCAATTGATTTTTTATCGTCTGGATTATCATCTCCTATAATTCTCGGAACATAGTCTACACTATTTTTTTCTAAAGTTTCACACACATCTATACACTCTTCAAAATAATCTTTATGAAACATTACATTACATTTATATTTTTCTCTTAAAACTATTGCATTTGATACTACTTGTTTTTTCTGTTTCGTTGTTGATTCGCAATGATATGATAACGTACCGCCCGTAGTCAAAGACAATACTTTATCTAATACAGAGTTTTTGAACCAACCATTGGTCGTAAGACCTCTACTAAATTCGGGATATTCATTTTTTGCATATTTTAAAAACTTAAAAAAATCAGGATGAACTGTCGGTTCTCCTCCTGTAAAACTCAGTTTTTTTAAAGCAGGTTCCCTTCTAAATGTATCATAAAGCAACGCATATTCTGCGACACTATTCATAGATTTACATAAGGTTTCATAGCTTACAAATGATGATGTTTTATTATTTCTATGAGGAGGACAATATGTACATGCATAAGAACATCTTCTACCAAGATCCCATATTATCTGATAACGATTAGACCGATCTTCTATTTTCATTTATAACATCTCCATGACCATAGGGATTTGAAGTTGAATCAAAAATAATACCAATATTTTCATTAACATTATTCTTTATGGGCACATACTTTGGCTCACCATCTAGGTGCGAATAATCTACACCAATAAATTTATTTAAATCTAGTTTTAATATTTCATTTAAACATACTTCTATTGATTTTTTAGGAATTTTATTATGAATTTCAAGATATGTTCCATCGTTTATAGGTGTATCATTTATAAAATCGCAAAAATGATTCCAACTTTTAGACGGTATAAGAGCATGCCAAAAATTAACTAAATGTAAAAGTTTTAATGATTGTCTATTGTTTATAAATGCTAACAAAAAATTCATAGTATTAGGATTATCTATTGCTTTATCAATTAATTTATAATCTAAACACAATACTTCATCCATAAAATCAATATCACCAAATAACGGATCATAATGATCAACATCTGTACAATCTCTATAATAACTTATATTTTTAAGACCGCTCTCGGGAAACTTGTAACCTATCGGGTTTATTTTATGATCATAATCAGCATAAGGACAAACCATTAGTCTATGCTCTTTAAAAGTATGTTCTATTGGAACAATATCACTATATCGCTTACAATATTTTTTTATAGGTGCCACTCTAACCATTCCATATCAGGAAATATTTTTATAAAATCTAAATTTCTTGTCTTTGCAATTGTAAAACACCATTCAGCAGTTTCAGGTAGTCGCTCAGACCAATCTTCAGAGTTCATAAAAGACACAAGGCCCTCAAGTCTTTTTATACCATACGGTAATTCTCTCCACTCTTTGAAGTCGATATTTTCGACCTCAACCCCATTACATTTTTTCCAATTCTCTTCAAGCCAGGGATAAAACTCTTCAAATTTATCAGTTACATCTTGTTTAAACCATTTCGGTAATACTTTACAATTTAACTGTGGGGGCCAATATGCAAGATGTAAATCAATCATACCCGCACCAGCAGGAAATTTATTAAGCAGTTTCCAATCTTCTTCTAATTTCCAACTTATAAATTCTGGCAAATAAAAAATATTAAGAGCAGTAATTGTAGTTGCTGTGGTTAATCTAAGATTGCCATGGGGATAATCATCTAACTCATGCATCTGTTTTACAATTCTTTTCCAACGAGAAGGATATCGAATAAAATGATTTTTGTCTCCATATGAATCTACACTAAAATGAAAAATTACGTTTCTAAATTCTTTCCACAGATCAAATAAATGAGGTTCCCACTCAAACCCATTTGAATTATAACGAACTTCTATATCTTTAGCATAACCCATTTCAATAATCTTCTCAAGCACCATATAATGCTCTTTCATTATTAATGCTTCGCCGCCAGCCCAATATAACTGTCTCAAAGTCGGTACTTGTGTCCAAAACTCATCCCAAAATGTAGGATTCGATTTATGCCATGCATATGATCCACCAGATCGAGCCAATTTTCCAGTATCTTTTTCCCAAACTTGAGAAAATCGTAATCTTTCATTTTTTAATGTAGGAAATATTTCTTTATATTCTTTTACCCACTTGGAAGAATCATGAGGACTACACATAACACATGCAAGTTGACATTTACTACCAAGCCGAAGATCAATGTATCGTACTTTTGGAGGAACACTTCCATCCTCTGAAGTTTCTCCTATAACTTCTTCAAGTCCAAGTTCATGAACCCATTTAGCGGTTTCCCATTGTCTTTTTGAACGATGTCCAGCATCTTCCTCCTTAAAACATTTTAAACAAGATGCAGGACGCTCTCCTCTAAGCATCATTCTTCGCACGGACTTCATATATTCATTATTCCATGCATCTAGTAAACTTGTTGTTGCTAAATTAGCAGGTTTTCCATCATCTCTTCTAAGAACACCTGCTTCTGGTATTGTTTTATTTGTTGAATCTTTATCTTGTACTGTAGATGCATTTGCAGTACAACATACACGCATATGTCCATTGGGCCTTGTTGATATATGCATCCAAGGCAATGCACAAAATGTACTAGATGGCAAATTTTCTGGATCTTTATCTATTATCATATTTTTACAATTTCCATATTACATTTCCAATCATGTGATCTAGTTAATTTTTAATTCTTCTATCGTTTTATAACTATCAACATTCAATGCAATAAAAAAATGATATACATTATCATCAAATGCAAATGCATCGTGCCACTTTAAACTATCGTGCAAATATAATCGTCCTGCTTGAACACCTTGAGCTGGTGCATATTTTTCAAATTTATTTGTCAATTTATTTTCAACATATCCATTATCTCCGACCTTGTATCGCAATTTCATTTTTTCAGGATGTGTTGTACCCCAAAGTCTCAACCATTTTGTAGGATGCCATGTATCAAAATGAGGTACAAGATGACCCATTGAATGCCATTTAAAAATACATGAACGAATCATATATTTTTTAATGGGTTCTAATACTTCTAAACTTTTCAAATTCATCACTTCGGTATGCTTTTTAAAATCTGTTTCAAATAAAATATCATTATTTTTTTCAAAATGACTCATATTAAACAGAAAATTTGTAAAATTTTCTGCATTGTCTTCTAAGCCAGTTTGTAAAAAATCCCATCTATCCAACGGATAACACGCCGGCTCTGGATCATTATCCAACCTCCCATTCAAATTTATTAAAGGTATTGCATACCTAGGATATTCTTTATACTTGTCTCCCCATCTAAAAAAATTATCATTATATCTTTCAATTTCTAATAAAAAAGAATCAACATTAATTTTAATATCTAATGGAATTAAATCAGCAGTATGTAAATCATAATATTGATCTTTCGTTAATACACTATCATGTATTTCATAAGGTTCAGAAACATCATAACTTATATTCTTCGATTCAAACAATTTTTTCTGCTCACTTCTTAAATGAACACTTTTGCGATATTCTTCTTTTGTTTGATATATGTGATTTAATACTCCTATATTCGGCAATTCAAATATTAAATAAAAAAATCCATCACCGTATTTTTTCATCAATTCAAAATTATAAACACGCAATGGATCTGTCTGCTCAGGAACAACATTAGAAACACAATAATTTTTCCAGTCTTTCTTAAAACAAAATTCTTTATCGTGAACTGTAATCCGAGTATCAACTTTTATCATTATTTTCCTTTACTTTCTGTTTAATTAATTCGTGATTAAAATCTAATTTGTATTGAATGCTATCTATTTTAGTTTTTAAATCTTCAATAGGTAATTCTAAAATTTGTTTTATTTGAAACATAAGAGAATTGAATCTAACTTTAAAAGACCCTCTATCAAAACTATAATCAAAAAGTTCAGTATACAAATAAAAACCTTCTTCTTCTAAAAAAGTATGATATCCCCTACTTGCCATGACTATGAACGGTTTTTTATAAAATAACGGTCTTAAAATTTTTTCAGTTAAACAACAGCCCTTATCTGTATAACTTTCGCCAACCAGTTCAATTCCAGAATGATAATATTCCTCAGGCATATCACCTAATATGTTTATATCTTTTCTATCTGTCAATTCTTTTTTAATAGATGTACACCAGGAACCCTTTCTAAATACGAAGTTAGGTGCGATCACATCCGAATTGGTCTTTATATCATTTACTTGTATATTATCATCAGCTAAAAAATTAAGTTGAGTTATAGGAAACGGATCTGTTATTCTGGGGTTTCTATTGGAATAAGCAAAATTGTCATACTCATGAAGTTCATTCAATATCATAAGTCTATTTAATCTTTGTTCGCCACACATAAAAATGACATTATATATTATTTCTTTATTTACATCTTTAAAAACAAATTCGCCTCTTTTAAAACCTCTGCAAACAGTATACCATGGAAAATTTTTAACATTAATGCTTCCATTTACTTGCATTAATTTTTTTACTTGATTATGATTGTGTTCTAAATTAATATCATTATTATAAAAATAAGTATTCTTATAATTTTTTATGTGAAGATTTTTATAGATGTGATATAGACTATTAAATTTCCATAATTGAGTAGTGGAGTAGGGATAATAATGACCAGCTTCATTCAAATCTAAAAAAATAATTTGTTTTAAGGTGGGATACTTTATAAAATCATAATCTAATAATAAATCTTGAATAGTATGATATTTGATACGGTCAATCTCTATTCTGATCATAATATTTCTCTTATTCAAGTACTGGATTCGTCCATTCTGTCATAGGCGTGTCGCCGGCGGTGGATTGGGCACTAGTCCATGCCGCATCATCAACATAAGAAAAGCGGACAACATCCCATCCAGTTGTAGTATCTATTAACGATTTAACTTCATTTAATGTAGAGTTGTCAGTAAAATCTGCTCTAACAAATGTCGTATCATCAATATAACACTCAACAGCCGTCATTAGTTCAGCTTTTATTGTAGTATCTAGTAAAGTAATAATATCGTTACCAACATTATCACTACCAATATAATGACTATCTTTAAAAGATAATAAATCGTCCCACGCAACAAGGGATGTTTCCAAAGCATCCAATTCTTCTTGAAAGTTAGGACTAATATTTACGGCAACATGTTCTATTTTTAAGTTTAAATAAGCCATATCTTCATTCTCCTTACAAAACAACTATTTTCGTTTTAGTTTCAAAATTTTTAGCATCTAATTCAGTATTTATTATAGGTTCTCCCTTAATATTTAAAGAAGTATTCAATAACATTGGACAACCTGTTTCTTTTTTCCATTCTTCAAGCAATGTTCTATGGGGGTCTTCTGTCACTTCTTGAACTCTAGATGTACCATCTAAATGGACTATACACGGATATTTATGCTGAGTTAAAGGTTTCGCCTTTCTAACAGTATTCATAAATGGTGATGGAATGCCTTCTTCAAAATAACTATTCACATCTTCTTTCAGAATCATTGGCGCAAACGGCCTAAATTCTTCTCGACCTTTTACTTTATTTACTCTATCTTTCATGTCAAGAATCGATGGATCAGCAAGCAAAGACCTATTACCTAATGCTCTCGGACCAAATTCTGCTTTTCCTTTTGCTACACCAGCTATTCCCGTTTCTTTCAATTCTTTAATAATCTCTGTGACAGGATATTTTCCTGCAATTTCGTAGCCAAGATATGCATTTGATTCAATTTTATGATTCAATACACATCCAATAGCAGACCCACCATCACCTGGATTGCACGGTATGAATGTGTTATATTTTGTGAGAAAACGATTTGCAGATACGTTTAAAGCACATCCTCCAACAAAAACAAGATTTTCATCATCAATTTCAGCTATAATTTTTTGAAACTCTTCTTCATATATGTCTTGTGCAATAGCGGCTATCTCAAACGTATCAATATTTCCCACTATATCTATTCCTTGATGAAAATTTTCACCAACATCCCACATTGATTTAATATATTGATAATCATGTATATTATAGTCTTTTACAACTGCTGATGCTCCCATCAAAATATATTCTTCTTCATTTGGCTTCCAACCAGCCCTCTGAGTCATTGCGGAATAAAACAAACCAAGTGATTTAGGATAATCCCATTTTTTAATTAATGTAAAATCATCATCTTTTACTTTCCATTGAGTCATTGTATTCCACTCACCAATGGCATCTATTACTAAAACTGTACAATCTATAAAAGGAGAAGTGTAATATCCATATCGAGCATGAGATTCATGATGATTACAATATGTAATGGGATATTTAAAAAACAATTCATCAAGGGGTTTCTGTCCTGCAAATTTTCTTCGTTTCTCTTTAAGATCAAAGTCTTCATAAAAATATACTATTTCAGGAACGCCCCATTTATTCTCTGCAAATTCTATCAATCTACCTGGAATGATAGGATCATTCTTTTTTCTTGACCACCGTTCTGCATCAGAAGCAAATACAAGTTCATCATCTACAAAAACTGCTAATGCTCCATCATGAGAACCAAATGTTGTTCCCCATTTTATCATATGTGGCTCACATCATCATAATTTTTATTAGTTGCAATTGGTTCATGTTTAGTTCCTTTTAATTTACGTAAGTTTTCTAAACCTATAATTGCTGTTTCAGGCGGCATATAATAATGATATCCACACAAAGTTGGTTTATCATCTTTTATCATTTTATTTTTATCACGACCATCATATATCATAAGTCTTGCCCATTCTTCAAACTCTTTGTCATCCGTCAAAATCATACCACCTCGTATTGTAGATAAAGTTTTGCGATGATGAAAACTCAGACAATGATAATTTTCTTTAATATATGTTTTTTCTGAAAAATGACAAGCAGAATCAACTGTCATGGATCCAAATATATTATATGATCCTTCCCAAGCCTCATCATAATAATAAATTTTCAATCCTAAATGTCTGCATGTCTGTGGCACACTAATATAAGTTTGACTAGGAAGCCCAACTTTTTTCAAGCCATGTTGTTCTTTTTGCCATAAAAGAGAAATAAAAATTGCATGAGTACAACAGTCTGTGGCAATGCCATAAGGAGCCCCAATAATTTCTTTAATTGTATTTTCAAATGTTGTTACGTAGTTCCACATTGCGAGTTTGTTGGCATTTGTTTTTCAGGATTATACCATTTTTTTTCAGGATTATACCAATATAATGATTGATGTGGTTTATCACAAGAATCATAATAATTATCTTTTTGACCACTAGCATAACCTCTATAATAAAATTGTCTAATCGCATATCGTTCACCTTCTATTACAGGTTTTACTCCATGAGATATAGTTTCACTATGTTCTATTAATATTGCAGAATTGTGTTTGGGTTCTTTACAAAATATTTCATTTTGATCAGGATCTAATACATAATATTCTCCTCCTTGACATTCTCCAACATAAATTAATAAATTAACTGCACGATGCATTTTAATTCTATTATTCCAATTAAAATCTATATGTGCATCAAGCATATCATCTTGTTTCATTAATGATGCTCCTTCACCCGTACCTTGAACATCAACAACCAAACCCTCAACACCTAATTCATTTTCAACCCATTCAATACATTCTTTTGAATGTAAATATTGTCTTATTCTATTAATAAATCTACTTCCATCATAATATTCTAGCATATGACTATTATTACGATTAAAACTTTTCCAATCTTTAATAGTCTTTAACTCACTTTGTAACAAAAGATCCAGATTATCTTTTAAAAAGTTGTTATAATATTTCATACAAAAAACCTCTCCGCTCTTCTGCCCCACCACAAACATTCTCTTGCATATTTTTCTAAATTTCCATCATATACAAGAAACGGATCGAGCATTTTATTTGCTTGTTTTTTTACTAATTTAGGATATCTACTATTATATGTATTATCCAAAAAATCACCGATTTCATTATAAAATCTTTTTTTCTCTTTTGCAATATGAATACCGGTTGCTTCTTCATACTCCCAATAAATATCAGAAGCTCCTTCTACTTCTCTTCCCCAAGGTATTTTATTTTTAAACACATTATCTAATAAACCCATTGTCTCATGATATTCTTTGTACAATAAAGTAGAGGGGTTTTCTATAAACCAATTAAACAAATCATTATAAAATTGTCTATGAATAATATTATATTTTTTCTTTAAATCAATTGCAAGAATTCTTAACCAACCAAGAAAATGAACAGATATCATATACCATTTCCAACCACATGCTTTTAAATAATCATCATAAGACATAACGTTTGAACCAACAACAACATCATTAGTATCTTCCATAAGTTTTTCTGGAGGATGTTCATGATGAAAAAAACAAGGAGCAGTTTTAACTATCTTTACTCCATATTTTTTTAAATATTCGGGATCACCAAATGGTGTATTTGGTAACGCTACCATAGTATAAATTCCAATATAATTATGATATCCTATATCATCAATCAATCTATATAATCCTTCTTTAAAACTACTTAAAGTCTCTTCTGGTAATCCTAAAATAGTCTCAATATACGCAGGCATTCCTTTCTTTTTTAAATAAGCTATAACCTGTTCCAAATTTGTATTTTCATTTGCTCGTTCAACTGCTTTAAGAGTAGAAGAATTAGTGGACTGTAAGGCAAGAGTTACACTTTTATTTAATCCTACTTTCCACAAATCTTTGGCAATATCAAAAAGATAAGGTTTTTTATGTTTCGCCCAAGTAATATTTAATGCATTTGGATAACCTTTTGTTTCTAATTTATCAATCAATAAATCTGATATAATTTTATGTTCTTTATACATTCCAAAATTATTGTCGATTAAATGTAGATAATCAATTTTATGATCTGAAATCCAATTTATTTCTTTAACCATCTTGTCATAATCTTGTTTAATAACTTTAGTCCAATGTCTATCTCCAACTTCACAAAAAGTACAAGTATATGGACACCCTCGTTCAAGTTCAATTAAACTTTCCCATTTATAATCATGATCTCTGATAGCAACTAATTTATCAAAGAGGCCATCAAGATATGGACTAGGCATTTCAGAAATATTTTTTATTCTATTTTCAAGAGGAGTTTGAAAAGAATGAGTTGTAATACCATTAACTGTAGACCAATCATCATTTTTTAAAAGATTTGCGAAAACCTTTTCTCCTTCATTATGTACAATAGCATCAATATATGGCCGATCATTCAAAAATTCTTGACATCTACCATACTTAGGTGTACCTAATCCTCCATATATTATTTTACAATCAGGATTAAATCTTTTAACTTCATCACAAATCCTGTCACTTGTATGAGTATTCCATACGAAATAAGAAACGCCTACTATATCACACTCAGCAAGTTTCCTAGCTGTGGATGAAACATTAAACTTCCCGTCAAGTATATAATGCCAATCATGAACATCAAAATCATAATTATTTGTAATTTCTTCATCTGTTCTACAATAGCTCCAAACACATCCCGTAGAATATGGTAATTTTACTTGATTTGTGAAAATGTGAGAAAGTTCAAGAAATGCTATCTTATGTTTCATTTTTTAAACTATAAAATATGGACCGGCTGTAAATTCAGCCTTTAACTTTCCATTTGCAGTAACAAATATATCAATCATAGATAAATCCTAATTTATTCTCAACTAAGTATTGATCATTAATTTTTGAATGATCTATACTCTTCTTAGGTCTAATGTAACACAATGAAAGCCTCCTCCTAATGTTCTAGCGTGTTTCATAGACAAGGGTATACTTTCTATTTTGTATTGTTCTAAAATTTTTATTAATGGTTTTTGATTTTCATCAACAATAACTAAATTAGGATTAATGCTTAATAAATTTAATCCAATTGAATCGCTTGATATTCCAGAATCTTCAGCATCAGTTGTAACTATATCAGTAAAAAATATTTTTTCCCAGTTCTTAAAAAATTTAGGATAATTATCTTGATTACATCTTAATCCATTTAATAATACAAGTCCCTCTCTTAAAGGAATTATTGTACTATCAAAATGTGCGCCAGAATATGCATCACGTTCAATGTGAACATTATATTCAGGAAACATTCTTTGTAACCACTCAGCACCTTTTTCATTTCCACTATTACTTATTTGAAAAATCAAATCATTATTAATTCTTATTACATTAGGAGCATCAAAAAGAATCTCATTATTCATTAATGTTGATTTTGACAAATCTGAAAAATCGAAACTATTGTTTTCAATAATTTGTTTTGGTGCAGAAAACCATTTCGCTCCATCATCAAACGCTCTTTGCAGAATTTTATTATAAGACCAAGTTTCAAATATTCTACTTCTCATCACGCTAGGAACTTCAACAATATTATTTCCCAAAACCAAAAAAATATCTCTGGGACAATAATTATGCCAACCAGTAGTTCTCCATTTTGGAGTCTGTATTTGAAGATGGGAAAACTGTCTCTCTGGTCGATGAACTATAACTCCACAATCTTCCAATACTTCAGATAAAATATCAAGATCCTCTTTTGCTTCTTCAAGAATATTTTGATTATATGGTCCAACATGTTTTTTTATTTCATCTTTTGACAAATGAGCATACATGAAATTTTTCATTGAAGAATCTAATGGGGGAATACGTGCAAAATCTGCACGTCCTACAATTATTTCTTCAAGAGAATCCCAACTATTATGTGAATTAATTATCACTACATCTCCATATAATAATGTTTTGTACTATACCAATCATTTTGTTTAAATTCTTGACCCCTCTTTAAAATTATTTTATCACTTAACATAGTTTCATCATAATCCTCTACTGCTAAACCCTTAAAGTCCAACGAACATCTAGTATGAGAAGATTTATTATGTACATGATTTCCATGTATCACATCACCACTAAAAACCAACAGTTCATTCACACGTATATCTGCTCTTCGATATGAATCATTTTCATCTTGATAATAAAAATCATTTAAATAATTACATTCTATCAACGGTATCCAAAAATTACTTTCGAATGTAGGATGATAATAAGGAGGAGAATCCTCTAAATGCTTATTATATCCATCGGTTGTCTTTTCAACATACTTTATAGAATATCCTGCAGGAAATATTCTAAAAGAAGGAAGTTTTTGAATATAGATGCCCTTATTATCAAAATATGGCTTAATAACTTCTTTAATGAATTCAATCCATAGCTTATTAAAACTAGAAGTCTTAATAACATTCGTATATGTCTTCGAAACCACTTCAAACTCTTCAGTTCCTCCAGTCATATCAGAAAACTCACGTTCAAAATGAATCTTTTTATGTAATTTAGTTAAATCTTCTTCAAAATATTCTTGAAAAATTTTAGCAAAATTATATTTTTTAGTATTATATTCTATTGTTTTAATCATTTGTCTCTCCCTGTTCTATTCGTAAATAAATTTTCCAGTCTTAGTATTCCGTGTTTTACCAAAACTTGCTGAATGATCCATCTCCTTAGTGAAAGGTGATGGATTATAATCATTATTAATAAATTTTTTTATATTCTCATATAAAATTGTATGATTTTCTTGTGAAAGATGATTTCTTCTAAGATCCACAAAATCATAACTCTGTTCTCTAAACCTCTCTACATCAATACATTCTTCCTGAGAAATGTGTCCTAATTCAACAGGATATGTATAAAAATTTGGGCTATTAAGTTTTTCAACATCTAAAAAAGAACCCATTCTACTTAATACTTTAATACCATAAGTACAAAACACTATCGTTTTCATATTTAATAATAAAGAATTCATGTAAAGAAATCCTAAATTTTTAAAATTAGACCATTTCAATTCATCATGCATTGTTAAAAACATAAATTCTATTTCAGATTTGAATGATTCATAATATATTTTCTCTTTCTTCAAGTCTTCGTTTTCTGCCCACCAACTTTCTTTTTTATCAAAATCCCAATTAATATGTGTAATTGTTGCAGGATTTGCATAGGGAAAATGAATTCTGTCCTCTCCGCTTAAGAAAAAAATACAAATATAATCTTCTTTTTTCTCATCACTAGAAATAAAATTATAATATTCTTTAAATGACCAATGAGGACCTGTTCCAGCCAATGCATGGTTTGTTATTTCATAATCATGATTTAAATGTTCATACCAGGCTGTTATTTGTTTATTTTCAACTTGCCTATCTTCAGGATCTGCAAAACTATCTCCAAAAATTATTATTTTTTTAGTCTGCATAAACTTCCACAACATTCAGGTAAGGTTTCTTCTTTTTTCCAAAATTCGGGCTTAATGTGTTCTCTCCATATTTTTAAAATATCTTTTAATTTATATTTCTTCAAATTATTCCAGTATTTATCCAAATTATCTAATTTTTTATCTTGAAAGGTTTTATTTAATTGTTTCTGTGCATGTAAAGCACAACAGGGATATACAGAAAAATCCGATGCTATTTCAACTTCTTCCCAAGTATTTCTCTGATGCCATCCTATACAATAAACCAAATCTTTAAACTTTTCAGGCAAATTATGTTTGTTGTTATTTATTTTTTCTGGCAAACTTTCATACAAAGGGGTGGACATGTCTTTTCGTTCTTCCAAATTTTTTCATTTAATACTTTATCATATTCTGAAAAAATATGATTTAAAGAATTAGTTTTAAGATTATTATCTATATGACTAATACGTTCATTAATTTTTCCAAATTCCATATAATCTGTATAATAATGACAACATGGATACACATTTAAATCTAAATCTATTTCATATTGATGCCACTGATGGGCTCTATAATTATAAAAATCACATTTTATTTGCATACGTAATAATATATATTATTTTTTTTAAGCGATTCTTCACAAATAAATATATTTTCATCATCAAGTTTATTAAATTCTCGACCATTAAATCTACACAATAATTTCATATTTCTTCCATTTTTTCTTGAAAACTTTATCACATCGGGTAATTCATGATAATTATGATTAAATATAGTATAATCCCATCTAGTTATTCTATGTTTTGCAGATTCAACCATATTTTTTAATGCAATATCAGTTCTTACATTAACTCTATATATTTGATTTGTTACATCCGTTAATCCATCAATACCAAATACAAAACTAGTTTTTTTATATCGTGTAAGTATTTTTTTTATCCATTTTGGACCTCTAATACCGCCATTCGTATAAATCTCAACGTTATCAAATACAGTTTCGGCTATACAGATTAATTGTTCAATATTGGGATGTAATAAAGGATCACCTACTTCACCACAAAATTTTGCAAGCAAGTTTTCATGTTGATTATTTTTAAAAAATTTTATATTGTGTAATATTAAAAATTCAAAATCTTCAATTTTTAAATGTCTGGTAGATGGTAGACTTTCTTTGTAAAGTGTTCTAAAACAACTAGGACAATCAGCATTACAGTATGATGTGATTTCAAAATTAAATATACACTCACCAGTTGTCATCAATTCCCCAAAACAAGGTTACTTAATTCAAATTTATTTTTTTCATATTGGTTAATAACACTAGGTATTAGTCTCTCTTTAATTCTAAATTTAGGTCGAGTATTTATTTTTATAACAATAGGTATATTATATAATTTTGCAAAATCTAAAACTTCTGGTACTTCAAACCAATTATGTTCGAAAATAATATATTGCCAAGACACCATTGAAGGATCTCTTCTTGATCCAAACCTACTATCCGAAAATGCAATCATATTGTCAATTGCTTTTTGAGTGTTCACCTTTCTTCTATATAATCCATTTAAATCATCGTGTAGTCCATCTATAGAAAACATGATTTCCAAATTCTTATACGTATCTCCTAAATCTCTGAAAAATTTTGAAGTTCTTATACCACCGTTAGTGACCACTCTTAACGATTTAAAAATTCCCGCACCAAGGTCAATAAAAGATTTTATGTGTGGATGAACCATGGGGTCTCCCAATTCACCCTCATATGTTATATATTTGTTTGTAAATAAATCAATATCTCTTTCGATAATAAATTTAAACATATCAAAATCCATATGAATTTGATTTAATCCTGGGTGTAGAGGTTCGTTAGGAATATCAATTGGCTTGTTATTACTTTCATATCTTTTACAAGAAGGACACGCGGCATTGCAATAACTGCTTATTGTAAAATCATAATTCGGATATACAACCGTACTCATAAATCAAACCCTAAACAAATATTTTTTATAACATTAAAATCGCTTTCACTTAAATGTTCCTTATAAGAACGTTCTTGAGAAAGATAAACATGATTAAATAGATGATAAAATTTATTCAAATCCGGATTGGTATAATTATCAATAGTTTTATCTATACGTGTTATCCAATCAATATACGTTTTTCTATTATGTATTAGTTTATGTTCAATTATTTCAAGTTTTTCTTTAAATGCTGATACTTCCCAATCTAAATATTTTTCTATTTGTGACCAAAAACCCTTTAACCTTATTAGAGGATTTTCTTCCAAATCAAAGCTGTAATCAAAAATCTCATCATATAATTCAAATCCTAAATTTAATAAACTATGATTACTACCTTTTACACCTATAGAAATAAAAGGTTTTTCATATAAAAATTGCTTCCATGTTTTCTCAGTAAAATAAGTGGGCCCCGCCAAATAAGTTTCTAATACTACATCACAACAGGAGTTAAAACTTTCCACTGGAGGAAAGGTATTAAAAATAAGTTTATTTACTTCGATGTTATCGATAATCATCTTTTCTGAATTGTCACCTGTATGTTGTTCATTAATGTAACTCTTGGCCAATTCTAATTCATTAAGTAGTTTAAAATCTTCTCCTGCATCAAAGCCATTTTTAAATATATTTTCTTCGATATTTAGTAATTGTCCATTACAGGTCCCCATTGAAAACCAAGCAGGCACATTCCAATGGTTTAGGTGACCACCGTGGTGATGAAATTGAGGAACATAAGAATACTCATAATTCTTATGTGTGTAGTAACGGTCAACCGTTGCTAATCTTGGTGTGGCAGGAGAACATATTAATTGACAAAAATTTTTTGTTTTTTTATTTTTTTTTAATTCATCAAGATGTTCTTGAAGGTAAGAGGGGTACCGTTTTGAGTAAAGAGAATCAACAAGACCTCTTACAGTAAAAGGAAAACATAATACCTTACATTTTTCTTTAACTCCTATTTGTTTACACCATTTTGAATATCTTTCTTTTATATTTAAATCTGAACACAAAAACCAAACATCATATTCATGCTTATATAAAATTTTATGTATTTTAGAAAATAAACGATACCTAAGCGAATCATCATCATCGCAACCTGTAATAATACCAAATAATTCTTCACGTTCCACGGGATCATCTTTAATTTCAAGTAAGCCTTCAATATAAGAAGAAGAATCTAATGGAAAAAGTCTAGATCCTTCTGGTAGATCATAAAGAAGTATAGAATCTTTTTCAAATTTTAATTCATATGCTTGAAATAATAATTCAGGATTGAGAATAATTGTATCTAAATTAACTGTTATCATAATTATTTCTGATTTCTATAAACTTATCAATCCAATTATCTCTATGCTCAATAAAAATCTGTGGTACTTCATCTGCTACAGCAATAATTATTGCGATATAAGGTATAGATACACCAGTCATTTCTTCCCACATAACAGAATATGCTGAACCCTGCATAAAATAATTATCAATCCATTCTTCTTTCTTGGGTTTGCTTGAAGTTTTAAAATCAATTATGTGTTTTTTTCCACGAAATACACCAACACAATCAACTCTTCCCCCCACTCTTAAATGATTTGAAAATAATGTACGTTCTTGGCCATAAACCAACTCTATTTCATCCAAAATAGATTGAATACTTTTAAACATAACAACATTGTCAGGAGTATAATCGTCAAATGACAATTCATTATTCAAATAATCTTCACAAAGTTTATGAACTTTTGTACCGCGGCGGGATGCTTGAGTGGAAATTTTATTGGCTTGTTTTTCACCAACACGTTTTCTCCATTTGATTATACCTTCTTTTTTATAATCTGAAAGTACAGTAGTAACAGAAGGATATTTTTCACCATCAGGAGTTACATAACATCTTTTTCCGTTTTCATTTGAAGTTTTTAGTTCTAAATCTCCAAGAACATTTTCGTGTATAAACATTATTCTATTCAATTATAGGTACGGTACTATACTTATGGGCTTTCTTTATTTCTCTTAGCTTATCATTAAAGGCCGCATCTGGTTTCTTTGGTCCAATATTATCATAAGCAAATCCCGGAGCAGAAACTAATTGTGTTATTTCACCACCACAAGTCTCAAAGCCATGATCAGTAGGATTCTCATCATATAGAATTTGTTCCACACATGTTGATTCTGTTGGAATCTTTCTGTCAGCTATTTTTAATTCTTTTTCAAAGACTTTTTCGCATTTTGTACATTTATAGTCATATATTGGCATAATAATCCTTCTACATTTTATGAATACTAGCCATACCTTTTGATTCTGCGATTGACAAATATTCTCTTGGGGTATTAATAAATCGAACTGAAGTATTATCTACTATTACATTAATATCATCTAATTGTTTTGGAATGATATCATCAAACAAATGTCTATCTTTCTTTTTAAATTTATCAAAAATCGCTGGACTTAAATAACACGCTCCTGATGTTGCTAAAAGTTCTTTAGTCATTTTATAATCAGGTCTAACCGAAATCTTTTCTATTTTATCAGAGCCGTTTTTATATTTAATAAAATTTTTATATTTACTATCTCCCATAGACATATGAGATAAGATAGAAATGGGTTTCCCATTATTTTTGTGGATTTTATAATAGTTTTCTATATCAAAATCATATAAATTACCACCATGCAAAAATAAAAAAACATCTTCATCAAATTTATAACTTAATTGATTTAAAGATTGTGCAGTTCCAACACTACCTTTTTGCTTATGAACATTAATACTAAAATTAGTTTCACTAAAATTTTCAAATTGAAATTTTTTTAATGCTAATTCAATTTGATTATGATAATAACTTGTTGTAATAACTACTTCACTAATATCGAATTTTTTTAACCATTCAAGATTGTGAAACAGTATCGGTTTCGCCTTCACTGGCAATAAACACTTTGGCATCATATCCGTAAAGGGCCTTAACTCTGTATTCATGCCAGCACAGGCCATCAATACTTTCATTTTTTTGCTTTCTTTTTCGCTTTAGATTTTTTGGTGCTTGTAAAACGGCCCTGATTATCCCTAGTAGGTTCGGGTTCGGGTTGTTGAAGATACTCCGGAAAAGAGTTATAAGCCACGTGATGAGTAATCTTGTCATATTTTTTTTGAAGTTCTTTTTCCTTCATATGCCAAAGATCATCAGCTTCAGATGGGGCTAAGGAATTAACCAATTCGATCCACAAAGTTTCACGCTTTGCGCTGGTTAACGTTGGATGTCCCCCCTCAATAAACAAATATAATCGTCTTACTTCATAATTTAAGGTGGCACCATCATCAATAGGCCCAATATTTGGAAGATAACTGTTTTGTGGTTTAAAATCCATATCATCAGGTGTCGATGTTAAATCTGGTCTCCCCTTAGGAAGTAAAAACTTTATATCTTTATTAAAATTATGCCGCAACAATTCCCTTACTGCTTTTGTTTGATTTTGTCGTAAATAATTAACACGTTCCTCATCAGACTGTAATCCATTCGCTACAGCAAAAATTTCACTTGTCATTTTAGCGGCCATAGTTGCTCCTAAAATTCATTTATATGCTCCATTAAATTTTTAAGTTTATGTTTTACGAAATAGTTAAAAAGTTTAGTTCTACCAATTTCAGGTTGACTATCATATTCAACCACAATATTAGTTTGCAACCATTCAGGAATGTTTGTTAAATCGATTAACATTTCATTTCTACGATAGTTACGCAACTGTTCACCTTGACAAAATACATCAGGCTCAAGCTCGGACCAAACTGAAACTTTTTTCTTTGATAATGGCGTTTGTCTTTTATCCATAACAACAAATGTATCATCACTAGACAAAAAATTAGGAACACCATCGCTTACATCACCCCTAAGAATATGTTCTCTTAAAAAATTTTCTGGATTATCAGTATTAAGAAATTTCTTCGTAAGAGGCGAATATTGATCCACATTTGGATATTTTTGTAACTGAACAAAATCTTTATCACTTGATAATATTAAAACGGGTTCTTGTTCAACAAATAATTCTTCAATGCCAGTAACAGATTCATTATTATTCTCTTGCCACAATTTTTTCGCTTTTTGTTCTCGTTTCATTACAATAGTAGCAATAATGTCGTCTGCCTCTGCTTTATCTATGTATATAACCTTATAAGGAAAGTTTTCACTTATTTCTTCTCGTACTATATGCAATATTCTGTATAATTCAACCCAATCAAAATCAGATTTATCTCTTGTTGTTTTTCTTTGAGCTTTATAATATTTGAATGCATCCTTTCGCCAATTGTCTTTTGCATCACAACAAACAACCAGATCACCATATTCATCACTAAATTTATGATGATACATTCTTATGGTATTTAAAACCGCATGTCTAACAAAATCTTCAGACATTGATTTCTTATTCATCATTACATTTGCAATAACGATTTGTGAATAATCAAGTAATATCATTTTACAACTTTAAGCAGTATAGTTTCATTATTAATACGACCCGTTAAATCCTTTTCTTTAGAATTAATAGATTCATATTGTCTTTTAATAGCAATTTTACCACCAGAAAGCATTTTTGTCAATACTTCTTCTGGCTTTCTTACTTTTTTACATTTAGAAAGTGATGTATCAAATCCTCGGAGAGTACTTCCTTTTACAGATAGTCCTGCATGACCTTCTGCTTGATACACACCAAGTTTACGATACTTTGAATTAAATATATACAATCGATCAGCACCAACAATCTCAGATGGATTGATAGATGCTATTTTATATTCGTTATCTTGTTTTTTGTAATTTAATTTAGCAATTTGTTTCGAAACTGAAACAGGTTTTTTCTTTCGTGGTTTTCTTTGTTGCTTACTAAAATTAGCAGAGTATCTTTCGCAATCATCAATAATTGTTTGTATATAATTCTCATAACTAGCAAGTTGCTTCTTCTTCATATGAGCAAATGCTTCTGCTAAATCTTCATCTGTCGGAATTAATCTTATTTCTTCTATATAAGGTTCAAATTCTTTTGCTATCTTTTTTGCGATTAATCCTTTAACTTGTTTACTAACCAACCAATCATATACGCTTATAGTTGGCTTATAGTCATTATCAAAGAAATCATCTATAGATTCTTCTATTTCAGAAGCATATAAAGAGACTTGTTCTTTTATATGATCTTGTATAGATGGCTTATCATTTCCGTTAATTTCTTTTTCAGCAGATTTTTCTTTTGAAACAAGTTCGCCTCTTTTCTTACTGTAGTCAATAAGGTAACTAATTTTCTCTACATACTCTTTGGGAAAATGTTCATATCCTCTCATAATCATTCTAGCAAGAAAACCTCCTCCCTTCAAATGAACAACGTTTGGTCCATCAACAAGAAGTCCACCTTTTCCCCATGGAAAGGATCTTACTTTCTGAATATCTTCTTTACTATATCCAGAATGTTTCATGTATTCCAGCATCCATTTTTTAGATTGATCTGCTTCATGAAAATGACTATACCAATTCAATCCATGCATGATATCAGTTGGAGTAGAAGTTTCATCAAAGATCGGTTCAGAACCCATCTTCTGTTCATCAAAGGTTCTTCCCGAACCAATAATTTGTTTAGGCTTTCTTGTTAATCGTGATATTTTTTTTAACTTCTTCTTCGGCATAATCAAGTTCATATGATAGGTTATCAAGAAAATCAGTCCATTGATTGATACGTTTATCCCAACTATAATGAGTATGTGAATATTCTAATGCATTGTCAAGATTTTTTTGAACATCTTTTGTCCAATATGAATCCATAACATCTTCAAGAGTATCAGCAAATCTTTCAACATGCTTATTTTTATCCTCTGTATAATTGTACATATAAGCAAAATCGCCACATGTTTCGGGTAAAGCACCATAATTAGAAGTAACAATAGCACAACGGGCCGACATTGCTTCCATGGCTACTCTACATGAAGTTTCTAGCCAAGTAGATGGATATGCTAATATATGCATATTTTTCCAATGTTCCCTTAATTCATCATAAGGAACCGCACCATAATAAGTTACTCTTGGATCTTTTTCACACATTTCAAATAAAGGCTTATATGGCTCATCATTTTTTTCCCAACCATATAATTTATAGCTAGAAAAAATATGTAAATGAAAATCACTTCTATCTATTAAATTTAAAGAATTCACAAGAACATCAAGACCTCGCTGAGGTGTTGAAGCATATATTAATTGAAGATCCTTTGTTTCAGTTTCTTCGTGTTTTGGAATAGGATCTATAGCATTTTTAATAACTGTTCCACGATCATATGGTATATTCAATAATGTATTAAATTGCTGTTGTTGCCAATGACTAACAAAAATCAATTTATTAAAAAGGTCTAATTGAGTTTTAAGAATATTATATGCAGGATCTTGTGCAAGATCATGAATCCAAAAAAGTCTACGTTTATTTTCTTCTATAGAATGGACTCTTGAAATCACAAATTGAAATTTGTCTTTATATTCCTTAGGTAATCTGCGGAATAATTCCATTGAAAGAAGTTCTGTTCCTCCTAAAGAATTCTCCGCAAGATTTCCTTCTTCATGCTGAGGTATTTTCACATCTGCATTATCTATCATAATTCACTTTCTAAAAATTATAACTACGTTTATAAAAAATATGATCATCAATTGTTACATTTTTTCGATATTGCTTTGACCAGTGAGGATATTTTTCCATCCAATTAGCATGATAATGCGTTGCGCCATCTGTTATATCCATAAGTCTATCTTTATGATCATAAAACCATTTAGCTATCGATTGTGAGTTTCTCCATCCATTTCCTTCTCTTGGAACATCACCCATTCCATCACAATACCATGAAAATTGGCATCGATCTCTTTTTGGATGTCCTGAAGACCAATGGAGCCCTTCATATATTACATCACAAAATGAATTAGGAAAGTGGTGTGAATCTACTCTATTTTTTGTTACAAAAGCAACTGCTAGTTTTCCTGCAGTCGATTGGGTTGCCGCTTCAAAGTAAATATTTTTAGCCAAACACGTAACTTGTTCTTTGTTTTGCACGATTAAACCTAAGTTAGGATTTTTTACAGATTGTGTTTTGACTATTGATATTGTTGAAACTGATGGTAGTTGTGGAATGACTCTATATGCATTTGCGCTTGACTTTCCAAGTGGTACTCCTACAACTCCGGGTATCAGTATTGTTGCGGCAATTACCATCAAAAAAGCATAACCCTTTTTTAACATGTAATTCTCCGTTTGTTAACGATTTCATTATTAAATTAATTATTCAATCGTATGTTCTATATTTATAACATTCTTTTTTTAGTGTTTTCGATTGTTTTCTTTACTCGTTCAATCTTTTTCTTTCTAATAGACTCTACTTTGTCCTTAGAGCCGGTAGAAAGTGCTTTCTCCTTCATAATAGCAACTGTTAATTCTGCATTCGCTTCATGCATTTTAAGGGTATTTTCAAGTCTTTTAATTGCCCCCCGTTGTCTTTCACGTTTATTTTTTGTCATTTTTCCCCTTTGATCTAATTTTTACTGTGTGTCCTGTATAACCATCTTTTGTTTTATACGTTAATACAGTTTCGATATAAAAATCTTTTTCATGTGAAAGTTTGATAATTTGTTTTTGTGTTGTTTCTTTATACCAGATGTGAACCATCCGTTTTTATAGAAGTATGATATCCCCGTTTTTCCATTGATTTAGCAAAGGTAATAGCGGCTTCTCTTGATTGACAAAATCTTTTATATATAAATTCTGGTTCAGGTTCAACA
>Ga0098033_1000134_pt1 | contig 37611 bp, 21 predicted proteins | sample 1_EtaG_FD_75049 | JGI IMG/M metagenome (GOLD analysis project Ga0098033, IMG submission 75049) | Marine viral communities from the Subarctic Pacific Ocean - 1_ETSP_OMZ_AT15124 metaG | ecosystem: Environmental > Aquatic > Marine > Oceanic | place: Pacific Ocean | collected 2015-01-07
AAACCTATCAGTGCTGCCCGATATCCTATCGATATTCATCTCGTAGAGACTTGCGTACCCTGAAGTAATAGGGACGGGTGAACCGCCTTGAGGTATATCTAAATCGCCGCCATGCTCCGATGCATTGTATCCTATGTTATAAGTTCCCGAAATCTCCGGAGTGTTGTTGTAATAGACATTCCCATCAAAAACGAAAAACTCACAACTAGGGTGAGTTTTCATTGTGTTCAGAAGTACATCTCTGGGTCGGAACTTCTTAATGGACATTTTAGTAGTCCAGTCTAACGCGCAGTGTCACCTCGTTTGATGGATCCTTCTTCAAGGGCTCAGATAGTTTTGCAACCGCCATGAGTTCATTGCTGGCATTATATAGGCCAATTGTTGTTATGAATGATACCGGGGTGTCTGTTGAGACGTTTTTTACTCTTATTTTACTACCAGTAGTGTAAGTGGTATTAGTACTATAGTTGAACTTGTTAGAAGACGCCCTGCAGAAATAAATGGTAGAGTTGATTTCTGTGGTGTTATTATAAGAGAGGTTGTAGACTCTCCGTCTAATAGCATCACATGACGAGGAAATCGGAAGATCGGTCCAAGAACCTGTAATACCATACATGGTACCGTTGTTATCATTAAACTGGTCTTGACTACCAGATGCTGGTGTGCTAGCATTCGCTACTGAAGCGCTGGCAAAAATAGATGCTGTGACAACTGCCACTCCTGCTTGATAAAAAACAACTCCTACCGCCGATGCGGTAAAGGGCGAGTGATAGAGCAAACCATAATCACCACTCACAATTGTTGAATTAGTTCCCTGAGTATCAGAGGCGGATAAATCAGTAAGGGTAACTCCCACGGGGGCTATAACAAAAGGATCTGACCACGAGCCCGTTCCAATTTGAAGGCTGAAGGATCCCTTTTTAACTTGGTCTTTGGTCAATAATCTCGAAAAGTTAAGGAAAAATACTTCACGCATTTGACCACTATCGTCCGCGGTGTTAAGATCGTTTTCAAAAACTTCAATAGCACCAGTCAAATCATAACCCAATAAAGTTTGAGCCATTTCATTATAAATGTTAATCTTCTTGGCATTCTGTTCGTTTGAAGAACTACTCAAAGGAGAATTATTAGAATACCCCATTGTAATATCAAAAATATGATTAGAAGAAGAACTCAAATAAGCATAATCATATACCGATTGAAACATTCCATGAGAATAGTTTTTAATATTAGTCTCGCCTGTGGCTGTGTAATCTTCAAAATAAGTTCCAGAGACAATTGCACCAGTAAGAGGAATTGCTTCGTGTAACAATGTTCTAGTGGTAGTTACATCGGTATTGGTATTAAGTGTTTCGTAATTCTTGACTGCCATTCATTTTCTCCAAATATTTAGGTGTCTCTTTTAATAAGGGTAATTGGAATACTTATTGTTGCGGCGCTACTATTTGTAGTAATTTCTAACTCAAGCGCTATTGTAGAATAAGTTCTAGTTGCGCTAAGTCCCGTGATTGTTACGCCGGTGTTTCCAAACTTTGTCCACTTCGTAGAAGCGGTTTGGTCTTTGGTAGTAGTAAGTGCCGGATCTATAGAAACGTTAAGATATGCCATACTACCCACGACGCCGGCCGATTGTATGAAAGTGGTCACATCCGTTGTGCCTTCTGCCGGCGTGAAAATATTTGCGCGGCTCATGGGCCCTATTGCTGTGCTATAGCCCGTTCTCGCAGCCGGAGATACACTTGTTAATGACTGCAGAGGGCCCGTAGTGCCGGTCCATGATCCGTCGGTGCCTGTGGAAAATGAAGTTTTGCCAGATGAAACCATTGGGAATGTAATGAAATTGTTGTCAAAAGTCACTTTCATGTTTGTATCTAACATATTTTTACTCACAATATATGTACTTTGATTTGCTCGAGTCATAGGAATATCGCTGTTATCCATGCACGATTCTATAGTGATAAATGAAGCGCCACCGCGCTGGCCGGCTAGCAGGGCATAGCCAGAGCCAAATCCAACGCTAGAATTATCGAGACTTGCCTTGGTTTGTGAATTAACAGCAATGTAAATTGTATTGTTTTGTCTCTTGACTGCGGTGTCTAATTTTTCATTTAACAATAACGACGGCATATATAAGATATCATTATTAGCTATTGTCATTAATGAGGAATTCAGTCCAACTTGAGTTGCTGATTCCATTATCGGAGTTTGCAAAATTTCTAAATCAGCATATGCGGTGCCAGAAGGATGGTTAAGATTATATAAACTATAGTCAATTTCATCATCTCCTAAAGCAAATTTTACAATTTTAAAGTTGCCCTCGGCCATCTTACGGCGGCCGGTTTCTGTTAGGACGGCGTCTAAAATAATGTCGCCCGAGTTATCTAAAAAAGCCATTTATGTACCTCTCTCCTCTAAATAGTTTGTGTTTTTTTTAATTGCTTTCTCTTTCATATTTATAAGTAACATTTAGATCCATTTTTCTGCCTGTCTTTTTGGATGTGAGCCGGATCTTAAACGTCTTTCCCCAAATTAATTCATCCGCATCTCCTAAGCTCATATTGCCTATTTGTTCGGATGCTAATAAATTATAATCTATGAGTTCATCATTTAAAGCCACTTGAGACATATTTGGTTGTAATTGAATTAATTTTTTAAAAGAAATGGATGGATTAGTAAATGTTTCTTCTTGTAAGTCTTCCTCAAAGAGAACTTCAAAGTTGGGATAAGTGTAGCCTCCATCATTAATTAACTCTGCTTCGTAAATTTCAGACAACCATCCGGGCATCAAATTTTCATTCAACACTCTAAACACATAATAATATTTGTGATTAGTTTTTATCATATCATAAAATATAGAATTTGATAAGGTATAGATAGAATCTTTAAGTTTTAAATCAATTGTGCTTATAAGGCTTCCGTCAAAATCTTCAAAAGAGGTGGGAATTTCATCTACACGGTAAGCCTGCAAAAATCTTTGTTGAGAGATTGATTTATTTGTTAAGATATCTCCATCGAGAAGGTTTTTAGTATTTAAGTATTCTTCTTCTAAGGCAACATCTGCTGAGGAGATGGTTTTAGGATATGGTTGTTCCACAAACGCTTCTTGGTTCGCTTCATATCCGATAGTTTGTGATGCATCAAGAAGGAAAAAGGGGTTTATTGTTAATTTATTAGGGGGGTTATCCAATACTTTTAAAGTTTTGGTGCCCATGGGCACCTCAAATATTTTAAGTTTTGGTTGATAAGTGATACGCATCTGCGCCTGAGCCGGGTCGTAAGATTCATCAATACTACCAGGAAGGTCTTCCTCGCGTTCGTAGTAATCCTCCGATACAAGTTGATCTGCAGTCTCGCCAGTCGTCGGATTATAATATTCTAAACACCATGGCGTAGATGCATCTTCGTTAAAATTTATCTGCCGGCTGAGCCTTAAATCGCTCGTTCTATATTCTACACCCAATGAGACAATATATGCATAAATATTATAGGTATATTCTTTTCCATACACAACTTGTGAATCATATAAATTTATGGTGGATTCATTTAGTGAGTTAAAAATCCAATAATTTTGCAATACTTTGGGGGTTTGTAAGATGCCAGACGGATTGGCGGCCACTTTCTCTATTCTATATGCTATCGTTTCATTATATTTGCTGGATTCAGTTTCTGGATCCAGCAAATTAGTCCAACCGTTCAGGATATAGTAAAGATTGCTGGTTGCACCCATAGGAGAAATATCTTCATTCCGCATAACATTAAGTGTCTGTTCAAGAACACCCAATGTGCTTTTAGAATTTAAATAAGCATAAGATTCATTTGTTCCCATTGCTGTTTCTCTCTCTATCAATCTTTCTCCTACAAAATAACAATTGTTGTTGGTAGATTTATAATTTTTATAACCATATATTAATAAATCAATATAATCTATAGTTTGAAATGAGGTGTTCTCTGTGCTAACAATTATAGAATCTATAATTTCATCTTCTGAGGCCTCTTGATAGTTTTGCGACAAAACATACTCTTGTGTTTGTGGGAGTAAAGTTTCTATTTCTCCGCTAAAAGCTTCCTTTAAAAGCATAAGAATTTTAGAAGAATAATTATTATAAGTTAGAGATTCAACTAGATAGGTGTGGTGCCCGGAGTCTGATGGATTGGTGCCGGCAGCCGCCGCTTGGAGCGCTGCAGTTTTTTCTGCCGTTCCGCCGGCGCCGGCCATCATCGGGAAACTAATATCGACATAATAAGGAAACAGAGCTTTGGTGTCTGTTATATCAAAAATTGATAGAGTGGTGCCCCCTCCTGTCATTGAATATTCATCAAAAAATATATTTTGCAAAGCATTTTTAACATATTCGTTGGTAGATGCGGATAATGGATTTAATGGTGCTGATTGAGAAAGATATCCATGTAAAACATAATCAGGTATTTCTTCGCCCCATGATGTATTAATATCCGCTAATAGTTCATTAATATTGCCGAGAGGAGAGTCATCGGTAGTTGTATTATATATTCCTTCTAAACTAACGAAATTTTGTATTGTGGAGTCAAATATTCGCGATGTAGTACTATCGACGGAAGTTAATAGGCCTTCAGGATCCGTCACATCCGATAGAGTGACACTATTAAACATTTCAATCAAATACATATTAGGAATAAGTAATTCAGAATCCATGGACGCGGCAAATTCTTGATATTGAGGAAGGTAGTAATTATATTGAGACGAAATATTTAAAATGTTAACAACACTATCTTTCTCAATAAGAACATTAGCTTCTATTTGAGAATATGGAAGAGTTGTTTCAAACCAATAATCATCCCATACCGTTTCATTATAAATCGTAGGATAAATTACATCCCCATGAGATCCTCCAAGCCAATAAGTTTTCCAGTGATTGTCATCAATATAGGTATCTGGATCGGCCAAAAACACCGCTACATAAGTGTAGTTGGGAACCACCACAGTGGTGGAGCTTGGGCCATGAGTGTCGGTGACCGCGGTCGAAGCATCGGTGACTTGTTGTAATATAAAAGGCGAAAGCATAGGGCCGTTGAAAAGGGAGGCGTCGGTGTACTTTTGAAAAATGGGTTCTTCTCCTACGGTGGTGAGCAGCGCGGAGTCGCTGGCTAGCTCGAAGTCGGTTTCTACCATCTCAAAATACCCTCCTAAAGCTGTACGGAAGGTGTCGGCCGAGCCTGAAAATAAGTTTAAATCTATTATTTTTGCTTCTTTTTCTTCAATAGACATTTTTAAATTTTTCCTTGTTAATAAGAAGTAATGCTAGTAGTAGCAGTTGTCATAGTGGTAGATACACTTACTATTTTGGCTTGGGCGCTTTCTATATCTTTTGTATCAAAAACCGAGAACATACTTTCATCTAATTTAGCATGTGCAAGTTTCTTAAAAGTAAACACTTGGGCATTCGCAAGACCACTCGTCAACGTAGAGGGAACTGCGTTTTGAACAGCAGCATCAAATATCAATGTCATTTGCTCCAGACTGGGAGAAGTTGTATAACCTTCGGCACTAAAATCTCCACCGAAGGTCGCTCTTAGTTGAACCACTTCGCCGCCGGCGCTGTCGGCCGGCCCATTTGAGTAATTAATCGTCGAACCACCGTCACTTGATTCCAGCGTTAAAGATGTGATTCCAGAGGGAGTTATTGGATAATAATATCTGATAATAGTAGTGGTATCCTCCTCATCGCCCCAAGCATCGCCCATATATTCATACACCAGACTTACGTTTCCGGTGAGCATATCTAGCGCTTCGCTGGCACCGGCCAGATCTGTGACGCTGTACGACGTCGACATATCCCAGGCGCTTAACCGCCACCCTGGACTCAGTTTAGAAAAAAGAAATGAGTTATCTACTGTCTCATACGGCGTCGTCATGCTGTACCAGACGGCGTCGCCAGATTCTACTTCGTACTCTTCTTCATAAAGCGGGTCGCATGCGTCTTCGTGGGACCATGCGCTATAACCAGATCTCAAACCATACCCAGAATCACAATCACATGTGCCATATGATTCCGTAGCTATTCCGTCGCCGTTAGCGTCATAAGTAGTATAATCGTTTACCTGGAGAGTGGAATGGGCGGCTGCACAATATAAGCAGTCGAAGTTGCCGGCGACGTCCAAGTTCAAGTAGTTGCATGCGTCATAGGTTCCCGCGGGGAATCCTTTTCCTGGCCCATAAGTAAAGCTATCATTATCACCGCACAGATCGTTGAGTTCTTCCTCCCAATCCAGCATCAGATTATATGCATCACTAATATCATAACCCCACCTTCCATCGTCAATTCCAAGATTTGTTATAGCGCAAGAAACAAAGTCGCATGGAGATCCCATAATACACTTATAAAATGTGTCATGACTGCCGCCGGCACCATCGGATCCACCGATGAGCGGGCCACCGTCGATCTGATCCACACAAGCGGCCAGTCCATTTATGCACCTATAGGCCTCAAAACAATCACAATCGCCGCCATTTACATAGCCGGCACCAGGGGTGGACGTTGAGGTAAAGTTGGCATTCACAGTGTTATTGCAGTAATAGTCTGCACATTCAGTGGGATAGTAGTCAAAACAAGTACCCAGTTCATCATCGGTGGGAGCCGCGGCCGCTCCAGCATAATAAGTGACACACTCATCAAAAGTTGCAAAAGCGGGCTCTGTCCATGCACAGGAGCCTTGGCTACCACCGGTACCAGTGCAATACCACCCACCAAATTCCGGATTGGACGCGTCATAAAGGCCGGCTCCATCGGTGTCACAGGCGCCATCACCTTCACAACAGGACGGAGCGTCACATGTGACGTCCTCCCATTCTTCGTCCGCTGCATCGGCGCCGCCCCAAGTATCTTCCTCCTCCACGACGTCACAGTTGCCGTCGGAGTTGTAAGTGCCCGTAATCCCGTCGTCGTCGGTGCAACCACCTCCAACGGTGAAGGTCTCTTCGTCGAGCACAAGGTCGCGGTGACAGAGATGTGAGCTTGAATCCCAATCGGCGCCGGTGTCGGCGCACACACAGTCGGTGCCTTCGATACGATCCACATCCGCGGCGGTGCCAGACCAGGTGACCGTATCTCCGTACTCTTCGATGCACTCGGCCTCATTCGATGGTACCCACCCGTCGGAGCAGCGGGCCTCCGGTGTCGCCGAGGTGCACATGAAGAAATCCCCCCCCCAAGTGCATGCTTCAGAAGGAGTCTTATAAAAATCGAATGGCAGCCAACCGAACACATCTTCGCAACCAGGACATCTATCTAAATCGCGCCGATCGGTGCAGGTCTCGCCGCCAACGAGCCAGCGGGTTTCCAAACAGCAGACAAGGTTCTCATCCGCGTAAGAATTAAAATCAACGTCGTAAGGGTCTAATTCTTCATACACGTAGGCTTTGAGGGTTTGGTCGGCATCACCCGAATGGCAATAATAATAGCCGTCGTGGAAACCACCGGTGTTGCAATAAATATCGGAGCAAAAACAATCCTTTATAACGCTTTCTAGTTGATCAGCGTATGTTGCAGCAAACGCTGATTCTTGGTCGCGCCAATACGAATTCCAACAAGTTTCTGTAATCCCCTCCTCTCTCTCTTCGTCGGTGAGACCGCACATGGCGGCGGCAGAGTCGATGGCGTCGGTCCCAAGAATACTCAGAGATTCTTTTTGATAATCGGTGAAGTCAAAGATGCAATTTTCAAGATTGGAGAGTTGGTCATCAGTGCAAGGCATCTATTTTTTCCTTCATCGTTGGCTTCGCATAAGAGTTATAGCTGTTCTTATATAACTAGGGACTGCCTCGGCCGAGGCATCGGCTTGTTCTACTTGGTATCCCTCTGGAAGCTCATCATCAAGTTGATAAAATGGATCTTTAACGTCTGGAAAGCTTTCAATCGCTGGGATCTCTTGTGGCTCAAGTTTCTTATAACGTTCTTCATCCATTATATTTTCATTGTCAAGGGTTTCAGTTTGATCATCGCTCAAACTGAAATCAAACTTTTCTCCAGACACACCGCAGTCATATTCAGCCAAAAGCATTAAGGCTGCCTCGTTTGTAGAGATGCTCGTGCTTATTTTTAAATTTCGTTGTTTTAAGCCTATCTGTATCGCCGCACTATCGGATGTTTGTTCATATATTTTGCCGTTAATTACGATCTTCCCCCTCTGTTGTCGAAGACGATTGGACTTGTCCGTCTGGGGCGCGCCTTTGGTGGTTATAGTATCTTCTGGTGGCATTGTGGTTTTCTCTATTTATACGACTACTGTACGCGCATATGGTAAATCTGTTGTTCCGGGGCTCGAGGGTAGTTGATATATTGAAACGGCATCCGCGTTTAGAGAGCACGTAAACACATGCTCTATGGCGGCGTCTGTGATGCCGGCCTTCATGGTACTTACGGCATTGTTTAATTCGATCATCTGATCATTAAAAGCCTCTAATTGAGGAATATTTCCAGTTATTGGGCTAATATTTTGGCCAGTGGCTTCGGCCGATGCCGTGACAATAGCTATATCGCCGCCATGAACATTATACAAAATGTCCATAAAATAATGATAAGCAGTGGCAGCTTTCACCCATGGGGCGGCCGCAAGATTACTGCCGTAAAGTGCTTCCATTTCATCAACAAAAAATTGATTAAAGGTCTCATCAATATTATTCCAAGCACAAATTTCTTTTGCAGTATCATAATACGTATCAAACTCACCTTTGTTGTTCTCAAATGCAGTTAAAATAGCCGATATAACATTGGACGTGCTATCTTCCATAGTCACAGTAGCAGTATAAGTATATGCTTCTATTGGGCTATCGAGGGTGGGTTCATGAAGGAGCGCTTGAGCATCATAACTCATGAGATCTTGAAATTCAAAGGCCATCAGACGAAAGGCGCCGGCGCCTACATATCCCCAGCCGTCTACGCCATCATCATTAGACGCGTCGTAGGCGTATCTATCACTCAATCGGATGGGGCTGTAGGCATACCCGGGTTCGTAATTACGTAAAGCCAAAAAAGAGTGGACGCGTACATCGCCATCCACAATTCTATCGCCGCGGTCGTCTGTCATATCACTTGTAGTTCCTATGACAGTATAAGCGGTTGAATCTACTGCGGGATAATTATTACTGTAAGTGTAAGAGGTAACCATACGCATACCATTCTCGCCGTCGGGATCCATACGCTCTAATTCTACAGATTTGAGTTGATAGGCAACATTAAAAAGGCCGACCCCAAAACTTTCGATAAGTTTTTGTACATCTGCGATAGCCACGGCGGCCGCTGTATAATAAAAAGCTTTGTCATAATCAAAGAAAAACCATCCATAACTTGATCCATAATCAAATTCTTCGTCACCTGACGTGGCCACCTGAAAAACAGTGCGATTTAATATGGGCGTGCCGTAAGAGGCAACTGTAAAGCTAATAATTTCACACTCAGCGCATGTTGACGGTAGCTCGTCGCCTTCGGTGCACCAATCGGTCGGGACACTAGGCGGTACATATACATCCGTGTTGAATAACCTTAAATCGATGATTTTAGATCCAGTAACTTCTTTCTTATGAAGTATGTTTCCAAGCAACACAACATCATTGGCAGAATATATTTTCTTTCTATATTTAAGATATAATTGTCCAGTCGTGGTGGCGCTCGTCTTACTGGGAAACGCTTTTCTATATTCATTCAATCTAGGCAATAGATCGACAGCTTCTCCATAAGTTATAAGAATATAAGAAATATTATTGATAGAATCAAGCAAAGCTTCATCTGTGGTGGCCACCACCGAACCTTCGTATTCATCCAATAATTCCTGAAAAGAACTAACAATTTTATCATGTGTAAGTTTGTCTGGCTCGTGATATGAACCCTGAATAGCTTGAAGAGGAGTATTTCCATATACAGCTTCACTATTATCCATCCACACCACGTCCTCGGGAATGACTACGACTCCGCCGGCTAACACTGGCTCATAGGATATATCACTTGATTCGGTACTTACAAAATTTAGCCAAGAATGATATGTGAGATCATCTGGGTTTTGCATGGCCGTGGCCGTCGCGTCGTAGTCCTGGTCCCAGGCGGCGACACCTGGTGACCAGTTGATGTCGGGAGTAAAGAAATCTTCAGCGCTACTCCAGGTGTATGCATAAATGTTAGTATACGCGCTCCCGAGACTACTCCACGTCATCGATGAATGAACCCATTCTCCCTTATAAGTGAATTTTAATACCCTGTCTCCATTTTCATCATAAAATACGTCATATCCGGGTCCATCGCCGGCATCATTCATTATAAAAGAATTGTCTTCATTCTCCACTTCCCAAAAAGTTGTCGTCGACGACCCGGCGATCAGCGAGCCGTCGACCATGGCAGACCATACTGATTTGCCATTCACATAATCCTCTGGTGTATAATCAAGACCGACGCCCCACCAAAATCGAAGAGCACTTAAATTGTTTATAAGAGTAAGTTCATCGGTTTCTTCGGTTGCTTTAAGAAAAATGTTTATTTCAATTGCCATTTTGGCATAACCGGTAGTGCCATCTTCTTCTATAGAAATTTTATCAATATATGGGTCAGGTAAATATTTCCCAAAATTGACAGTTGTATCTCCTTCAAAAATTAACTTTGACATATCTCAGGCTCCGTAACACTTCCATAAATATCATAAAACACAGTTTCTCCAGCTTCGTCTGCGCACTCAAAATCAAAATCAATATAATAACCTTTTTTCTCCAGCACACGAGATGCTTCGCAAGCTATTAACTGATTAATAGATTTATCTGTTAGGACATCAAAATAATATTCTACACTTGAAGTAGTTAAAGTTGCAATATCGTTTGTAGGAGGTATTTCAGTTAACATAAACCCATTTTTAATTTGAGGATTTGTTTTTTCAAAATATTGACGTTGCAACGTTGGGCTATAAAAACCTCCTGCTGTTCCACTAAGAACCTCAAAAACTTCAATTTCAAAGTTCTCGGTAAGTAGTTGAGTATTAACTTCATTAAAATATATCACAGGATCTACCGCTTCCAAGCGTATAACTTTTTTATCCACAAACATGGGACTTTCATCCAACGCCTCTCGAGCGCTCTGCGGATCAAAAACGAATTCTGGATCTGCCACTTTTAAGGTGTATTTTGCCTGAATGTTTATTTGGGGTATTGCCGAATTAACCAGTACACCAGGAGCATCGAGCCGTTCAGATGTAGGGCTGGTACGATAAACTGAGGAAGAAATATTGCTATCCAACATCAGCACTTGCCATGCGGGCGCTGCATTGTTGGTTTCGCCATCTAGATAAGCGTCTCCAATGACTGCATTAAACTTGAATACATCTGTATCGGGAGTGATTTTAGTAGGAGTAATGTTAATATCTAAAAAATTAATCGTTTCTCCTGCATTATTGGTAATAAATTCTTCCACATCTCGAAACAACACCTGGCTTCCCATATAAACGGTCTCTTCTTTAATTCGTTTATTAATATTATTTTGACTTTCTTTTGGTGCTGTATCACCATCAACAGTAGGACCACTTCCGGCTCTATAGCGTCCATCATACAAAACATTATCATCAAAAAATGCATAATAACTTGGTTTAAATGTACCTATAGAAAGTAAATATCTTCCGTACGGAGTTAACTTAAGATCAAACACTTGTTCTTTTTTGTCGAGAAATTTAGTCATTTTAAAATCTTTTTTGTCTCATTATAAATATAACGTTCAGTTAATTCTTATATAAAATCTGTACATCTAGTTTGGCCATTTCTACAATAGAAATATAATCATAAGGCCAGTTAAACATCACTTCATATTCCTTTTCCTGGGTTGTTTCCTTATTAAAAATATTTTCGGACGATTCTCCTACTTGAGTTACAATTTTATCATAATAATTGCTCGATGCTCTCTGTTTAATTTTGAATACCATCCAACGAAGATTTTCTTTCTCCAAAATAGATGTATCCAAAAGCTCTGTATTTATTAGTTCATGAGCTACACTATAGCTTTCTAACGAAATCTTTTGGTAGTCGCGGGGTGCTAAATTTTGCCAAATATATGCAAGGTCATCTTGGTCTAACTCATATTCAAATTCAAACATATACATGACCATCGGACGAATGTCGGGATTATTAATGAAATCAAATTGTGGAGGTAACACATAGCGGCCCATCTTCTGTACTAATTCTCGAATAGAAATTCCTGCAGCATCTAAGGAATCTCCAGTAGCAGTATTTTTACTCATAGCAGCTTGGAATCTTTCTTTGGGGATACTTATAAACTTTTTGCGCTGGGAAGCTTGTTCGCCAGATATGGAGCTTATTTGACTTTGTATAATATTCTCGGTTGTATACGGTACTGCCACTACAGCTTCTCTAATTATTTGTTGTGAAGCTAGCTCTCCTAACCTAGTTTTAGATTCGTTTCGTTCAAAACCCGTTAGTTGTGCTAGCGACTTCAGTTTCTTATGAAGCCTCTTTCCATTCACGCCGGCATTATTATCGTTATAAATGGTATCATTAGTAATAACATCATAATGATATTTCAACCAATTAGTGGGAATATCTCCAATCTTAAGGAAGATTCCATTATCAGTTTCAGTGGGGGGTACGCCAAATTGGTGCCACATTCCTCGAGGTACGGATGCTGAACCATAAGTGGGTAATGTTAATGTAGAATTTGCTGTCGAAATGGGATGGACCGGATCATTATCACTAAAATTCATCATCGGTGTTTCAAATTTGGACTGAATAACCCATTTTTTCCCTACAGATTTATTAGTATCCATTATTAAATTGCCAAATTCATCCAGCGTCTGCTCTGTTACTCTTTCCACGCCAAAGATATTAACACTAGCGCTTAACTGCATGGCATTTGCGTTGACATTGGCGCCCCCATAGGGCGGGCCCGGATCATTGCTACCTGTGGCTCCTTTTGGAATCAAGGCATATTTGGTGACATTGGATGCATAAAGCTCTACACCGGGGTCGGCGCGCCAGTAGGCAGCACTTGTTTCTGATAAAATGCGCTCCAAGGAGTAGGTTTCCCCCGCAGTGGGCCTAAAGATCAAATCACACCAAGCCTCTCCATAAAAATAGGGAGGAGTATAAGCCCACGCATGCCCATTGGCAAAATCTCGAACGCCATTTGCATCCCCTTCACGGGCGATAAGAACGGTAGCATCACCATCCGCCCCCCACGCTGGGCGCCCAGCAACAGGCGGGCCGTACGCAGTGGGACGAGTATAAGGAACGAACAGGGGCTTAAATTTCACATTCTTAATAGGATCTTGAGGAAGAGGATAAGAGCCGCGCAATGCCCGGGCCGCGGCTCCGGAACCACTGTAGGCCAGGGCGCCCATTTTAGTAAAGCTAGCATTACTTCCATTAGAACCCGATTCGCTACCATAAGTTCTATCACCATCCCATGCGCGCTGCATTACAATTCTGGCGCCAAAAATATCGCCCCTTTCAAATTTTAAATCATCAGTGATAATGCCAGATTTTAACGTAGAAAACTCTTGGTTCTTGAGAAAGAAATTAGCAATCTCACCAAAAAAGTTAGTTGACATCTTGGAATATATGCCATCAGATTCACCTGCAAATGATGAACTAACATCTAAGCTCACCGATGGATGAGGTTCACAATCAATAAAGGCAACATCTTTTATATGAGATTCGGGTTCAAGAATGGCTTCAAATGGTATCCTTAAATCATACCACTCACCTCCATTATACCCTTCAGTTGTTTCTTCTGCGTTAGTCGCATTAGCATGTAAAAGCGCCCAATCGTTTGTAGTTTCCGAAGAACCTGTCCATCCTATCGGAATAAACCGAGTGGCATCGATAAGAGTGGGATAATCAACAGCTATTCCACCTTTCATAGTGTTATATAAGATACCCGGCGCAAACAATGGTTGTATTAACGGCCTCAATAAAGATCCGGACTTTTTGAGCAGAGAAGTCCCTTTAACAACAGAACCACCCTGTTTTTTACCCATCAGCCCAGCACCATAAGATTTAGAAAATTGAGTAACCAGATTCATACTTCTTTGTGCTGGATAAAATCCCTTATACGGATTGAATCTAATTGCAGCACTCATTACAAGACGTATTTCTGAGGCTTTTAGTCTGGTTTCGCTTGGCACATTACTAAACTCCTTCATAAATTCGGAGTTAGAATAATCTTTATAGAAATTGTCTTGCGTGCTGTTCAATGTGGTTCCGGGGATTTCGAATGTATTTGTTTGATTTAATATTCCATAGTTAATATAATCATCTACATGTTCACTAATTCTAAACTCAGGGATAATAGAATAATCTTTTGCAAGAAGTTTTAAATCATATCGAAAGTCATCATAAGTACCAAACCAAGGTTTTGAGGACGTAACCTCAAAATGCACCTGAGAGCCACTCTTAATTACTCTTCCCGCTTGTGTGTCAGCTTCCCACAAAGCTTCTCCGGCATAAGGCTCGGGTACAATTCCTTCCATCGACGCTGTTGAAAACTCTCCAATATTAGGATTGCTTCCAGTTTCAGGAATGTTAGTCCACGGACTCACAGATTTAGGCGATTGTAGCATATGCTTTCTCGCATATAAAGCACTAGGAGATAACACTTGATATTTATTTTCCACAGGGCCGCCAGTTGAATACTCAGTATCCCAATAGAAGAAATAGTTATTTTGCATTTCGCCTGCGGCGCCGGAGATAATCAACCCATGATCATAACCAGGAGAAGAAGAAGAGTTCCAACTCGGCGTAGGAAGGGTGGTTGCCGTTCGTGTTAAGAAATTGTCCTGCGCATCAATAGCCCAACAACTTTGTGAGACAGAACGACTAAAGGAGTTGTTGATAGCATTTCCCACTGTGGCTCTTGAATTTGTCCCCGTACGGATGTTCCTCCAAAATTCATTATTATAATCCGTTCGAGTGGTGGTGCGAGAAAGCATTTCATTTGGATCTGAAGGATATACTCCTTGTGAATAGAGAACCCATTGTAAACTATAAGCTCTGTTTCTCTTAAAAGCTCTTGTTAATCCATCATAGGCAGTTGGAATCCTTATTTTAGGATCTATTAAGTGATTATCCAATTCGATGTTATTAAAATAAATATGCCTGTTATTGTCTGATGCCTTAAGTGTAAGATTATTACCTGCTTGCGGCCTTTTATATGCTGTGGAAGCGGGTGCATCAATATTCATCAAAACTGGGCGCCCTTTCAAAGAAACTGCCCCCACACTATAGCTAGAAAGCACACTCTTGCCGGGATTTTTAGTTAAACTTAGTGTGGATCCTGTGGCTTCTGCAACCAAAATAGGATGATCGTTCTGGCGAAGCTTCTGCCAATTCCATCCATACGTATTGCCGCGGCGCGTCATTAAAAGATTGAAATAATTGGCGCTTGACCCGGTAACTGTATTCGAATCAGCAGCAGATAGTTTTTCAATTAACTGTGAGTTAAAATAAGCTGTGCCCGCCGAGGTGGAAGGGTATCCTAACACATTGGTTGTAGAGCCCGTGACCGGATCAAGAGTAAAGATATTTAACCTCGTGGTAGGCTGAAACATTCCCACTGAAGTATCAATGACGCTTCCTGTAATAAAATCAAAATAATCTACATATCCGGAAGATCCAGAGAATAAATCATAAGGAAAGTTTCTTCCGGTTGGTTGGAAACGATAATAGCGTACGTCACTAGAGGATACCAAGGAAGATGTAAACCAAGAATATTGACGATCTGATCTAGGAATAGGATGGACTACATAAGCATTATCAAACTGTGAGCCACTAGAATATCCTGAATCATCTGCATACGCTGTTGAAGATGATTTAATCACCACCCATCGGTTGCGATTATTTTGTTGGAAACTGGGTAGCTGGTTATATGTCGCACCAGGAGATGCTGTTTCAAATATCGAATCTCGACCAAATCTTGCCGAGTGTCGAGCTAAGAGTCCATTTAATCCGTAAGACTTACCATGAATATCGTATACGCGAATGCCCGGTACTCCGGATCCGGTGGCTTGAGAGATAGTACCGCTAGGAGGCTGCCATGGCCTTAGGACGGAAAGATTCCGCCAAGGAAGAGCATTGTACGGAGAGTATTCGGCGCCTCGAATATCAAGGAAACCACGAGACATCACATCTGGACCGCCGGGCGCCGCAAATCGACCCACAAACACAGTCTTATTGGTTGTACCTGTGAGTTCTACGGGGGCATAATCCAAATCCCAATTAAAGTGAGAGTTTTCTGTACGTCGTATCCAAGGGAAAAACCCTACCACATTTGTTGACGCCGAGGGGACAGTTTCAAGAAGATTTACAACCGGTGTGGGAAGAGGGGGTTGATATTCCAAAAAGTGTCGCGGAGTTGAATAAGCCCCTACCGATTGAACGACCTGGGCGGCATGAGTATAATTACCCAAAACAGAGTCCATGGAACTAGTAATATTGCGAATATTCACTGGGCGTTTAGCAACAAATCCGCGATAATATATGGCCTTCTGGGATGCCGTCATGGGATAAGGTCGCTTGTGGGCATCATTAGCCTCAGGCCACGGATAGTCAACACCCGCCATGCCAATGGCGCCACTAGTATTAGGACATTTTCCTAAAAGCAACTTCCAAGCTTCTGGACGCGTCAAATAAGTATCTAATACAGAACCTGTATTTATAGCCACATGGCGAGATTGGTGACCCCCCACGTTGTGATCTGTAAACGGTCCCTGCATCGGCACTTCCATGTCCGGCCCATACACATCATTATGTAAGTTAGTTACCTCAATGCTGGAGGTTACTTTATTAACCACCAACTTGTTGTATCCTGACACCACCGATGAACTCATGATGTTAAAGGGGAAAGAATATGTAGATTTGGTGTTTGCGTATCCACTACCATCTTCCCAATCACGTCCATGTTGGACCCTCCCAAAAACTCTCTTCAACTTTCTACTGGAGGGAAAATTAGCTACATTTGCAGTAATCTCATCCAAAGGTTCTAAATCATCTGTTAAGGCCATCAAAACATTTTTGGGAACAAAAACATTGTTATCTGTATTGACAGGGCCACCTGCGTATAGTGCATTATAAGTGAATTGTATGTTCTTGTTTTCTTGGAAGTTTACTCCACCCCAATAACTACCAGACCCACGCCTGGCCAATGTGCTAGAAAGCTTTTCATTTTGAGCATTTTGAGCGACATCTTGCATTCCTTTATATGTGGTTCCATCTACACTCTTAAAATTCGGTAATGCTTGGGGTACAGTTGGAAAACTAGCCGCAATCTTTCGAATGTTGTCTCTTTGGCTATCGACAGTGGCATCACCCGAAGTAATCTCGGGCGCTGTTCTAAGTGCTCTATTCTTCCAGAATATTTCGTGTTTATTTGTAGGTCGAGGCGAACTGGCGGCCGGTGACGAGGAGCCAAAGCCAGCGTCCTCACTGGCCAGGAGGCCCTCCACCGTGGGTTCTTCATAATTAAGCATCGGAAACTTGCTACGATATTTGTTTCTTTCAAGAACGTGACTTTCAATCGTATTATATGCATCGGGCGTAAAATCGCCGCTGGCGGGCAGAAGTTGGCCAATTACTTCTGCTATCGCATCATCAAACCATTTGTAATATTCGATAAATTTCTCTACTTGTTTAACTTCGGTAACTCTTCTAAAGAATATTTCTCTTAGTTTTTCAAGTGTTTTATATCTTCCTCGATATCGATTAATGGGTTCTCCGATAACATTATTAAAGTCAACAACACCAGCAAAGAAATTAAGCATTTCTTCAGAGATGGCATTATACATACTCTTTTCAAGCAGATAAGTAAATTGTGGGGGAGTTTCGGAGACTCCAAAATAAGTGTCGTCTTCAGATAGTATCTGTATCATGTCCGAAGAAACCGCTATCTCTGGATTAATAAACTGGTATGCATTCACTGACTGGCTTTGAATTATAGTTTGGGAACTATTAGACCACCCCGACCCAGAGCCTGCCATTTGATATCCTGCAATTTCGCCAACCCATCCATAATTGTTTCGAATTTCAGTGGAGCCGGAACTGATATCAGTCACTGTAAAACCTCCATTAACATTCGAAGCTGAAAGTTCACTGAAATTCCAGTTTAATGCTAACATATTGGAGTTCAATACACTGCCACTGTTTTGCAAGTTTATGTCAAAGGGCGACGTGTATTGATAAGACCCTGAAATACCATAGTTATCGATATCATAAGCATGTTGATTTAAACTCAAATCGTCAAGATATTTTAACCAATATCTTGCGCCTTCAAAAACTACATCACATGATGAAGATAAAGAGCCAGTAAGATTATGTTTTAAAGCGCCAACATACAGTCGTTTAGCTGCTTTTAAGAAGTTCTGTCCGAGAGTCTGGGAAATCGATGATGAAAGCTCAAAACTATTTCGAACCACACCTAATTCAGCGTTGATTCCTTTAAAAATTACATCATAAGTATAAGCAGTCGCACCCGTCACTACTTGAGCCAGTGGCCACTGACTTGGCTTGAGTCTAACTGAGAAGTTCCAAGCTTGATCATCATATACATCATAAAAGGTTTCACTTGCCATGACGGGGAACGGCTGATCGACATCTGGTCCAAATGCTGATGTCAACTGAAACTTGACATTCTTAGAATTTGGTTCATCTCTGAGGGCAAATACCTGGAAACTTGCATTGTCGGAAGCATACCAGGTTGTATCGTTCAGTGGACGCTCAACAGTGTTATCCGTCGATGCCGACTGCATTCCAAACAAAGAGATACTAGTGGGTTGACGACTGGTCGGCATTGCTGGATCTGCAAAGTTAGGAAAAATGACATCTGCTTCGGCAGTAAAGCCATATTTGCTTTCATAAGGAACGCCGTCTGGAACACCTACGCCTTCACTACCAGAAATATATCCAAAGGTCTCGGTTACATAGCTATTGGCATTCACGCCTTCTTTTGCGTTGTAGAGGGCCTTAATATCCGTGGGAGATAAAATTGAATTCCAAACAGCAACATCGCCAAGATAACCCTTAAAGTCATAACTAGTTACTCTCGCTCCTAGGTAAAGATCCTCACCTGTTCTCGACATTCCATCATAAGTTCCAGACTCCGACGTAGTTGTTGCAACCTCAACCCCATCAACGTATACTTTGATGCCGCTAGAGTTTTCGCTTCCGTCATAAGTGACAACAACGTCATACCATTGTGAACTATTTAAAGACGTCGTCGTGTATGCTCCAATATAATCCCCGCCGGCGTCATAAAATTTGACGGTCATTACTGCGTCACCATCGCCATCGCCATCGTATAGGTAAAAACGATATTCCGAGTTGGTCGTAGTTCCGTCTCCTTTCTGTGCCAAGTAGTAATAAGATGTCGCGCCTTCGTCAAAAGTTCCATTAAACCTAAAGTGAAAACTGCAAGCAGTATCGGTACCCGAGCCATCAGTAAAAGACAAAGCATTAGCGGAGGATACACTAAGTCCCGAAGTAGTGCCGTCAAAATAATTGGTATTGGCTTGAATCATGGTAGACGGAGTAACCACAGGATCTGGCCAATCTGGAGCCGGGCCGGCTGTGGCAGTGTGTCCGTTTCCGCTAGAATCCGCTTCACTTCCTGCGGTGGCAATATCAGTATTTAAACGCCACCAACCTACTAGGGAGGATTTTGCAGTATACGCCTGCTTTGACCACCAATTTTCTGTCAAAAGATAGTTTTGGGGCATTACTGGGCGTGCTTGGTAAACGACACCCCCAACGTTAGCAGATTCGTTGAAGTTCAACATCTTTTGATTGACTAATGTTTGTCGTAAATTATTTTTAAGCTCATAAACTTGTTTATCAGAATAAACGTTTAAGCGAATCAATTTGTCGTCAATGTTAAAGCAACGTAAAACATTTCTAATTGCTTTTTCTGTGCCTTTTGACTTATAAATGTTTGTGAGGTTATTATAAATGTTTTGATAAATAAGATTCTTAGTTTCGGTAAGATCTCCCTCAAATAAAGTATTATCAGTTCGATTTAAAAACTTCTCCATCACATTTGCATCTACAAAAATCTCGGGCATATACAAACCTAATGATTGTGGTAAATGTTGGGCAAACGCAGTAGGTGGGTTGGAAGCACTAGCATAGTTAAGATATCTAAGCTTAGGGGTTGATTGAATCATCAATCTTAAGTTATCAAAATAGGTACCCAAAACGTGCGAGACCATCTCAATGTTGCTCGGATTCGGGTTTACATATTGTCCGTCACGAGAGTTGGCCTCTTCTACTACCCAACTAGGAATTAAACTTTCAAAAGAAGCATTATTGTTGAAATCGTAATCAGATCCTTTTCTTTCGAGTGTATTCTTAAGGCTAATAACATCTGGGTTGTTACTGCGGATAATGGGGTCTTTATATTCTGTTGCTGAGGCAGAAGACTGGACTATGGCAGAATTAAGAGAACGAGAGTCTGAATCATATCCGATCCAATTGCCGTTGGTTATTCTTCCGCTATAATCTAGAACGCTGTTATCGATACTAGCGGTGCCAGTGATACCTTCATTAAATTTATAATATACACCCAAAGTGGTGTTGGAGATATCTGTGTTGGTGCCACCGCGAACTTGTGTGAACCAATTTTTGTAAATCTCGGCGCCATTTCTGGCCGCTTTCCAAAAGCGGAACTCATCCATAGACGCACTTAATTTACCGGCGCCGGCGGCTATATCAATGGTAGGTGGCCCAGTGACCAAAGCCCCCAAGCGCCCTATCATGGCGCCAGTAAGATCTGCTTTAACGTCCAATATTCCCAAAGTAGTGGAAGTGGTTGTATCTATATCATCGAGGGCGCCCGATAGATATAGTTTAGAGACAAAACCACTCCCAGAGTTTTGCATAGTAACAGCATAATGTTGCCATGCCCCGTTGGCCACCGAAGTTGCTGTGATATTGCTGCTTCCTAAAGTCTTTTGCGCAAATCCAGTGGATCCACTATAAACCGTAAGAATGAAAGGAGAGGTGGCGGCCGCCCCATTTATAGATAATAGAATTCGTCCGTATGCATCGTTGCCATATTCTACCCCAGTCCAAATGTCGCAAATAACTTCTTTAGCTGTTTTACTTGCATCAAAATCATCTTTCTTCAGCCAAAATTCCAGCGTAACACCTTTGTCGAAATTACATTCTAAGTTAGATTCTCGCGAACCTGTTCCATAATTTGATTCTAAACCAGCCGTCGTGTAAATGTTTGTATCATAAATATTGGCGGAATTCCTACTCGATGTTTCGGGATCCTCAAACAAACCAGCAGTGGTGCTAGAAGTAATAGTATTTGGACCACCTTTAAATTCAATATATTCTTGACTTGCTGGAAGTCCATAGCCTTGGACCTTAGCGCCACTTCTATCACCCCAACTGTCAGCGCTAAAAAGCGCATATCCATTCGTACGAGGATAATCATTATCGAAAATATACTTTTCTATATTAAGCGATTCGTTATAGAACCCATTGATTTCAGCGTCAGACCCATCATAAGGAAAGTAATCAATAATCCTTTCGATTGCTGACTTATAATATAAATTCGCAGAACCGTATTTTACAAAATTCTTCGGTTTACTATAATCTAGCGGCGGTATGAAGGAGGTTTGCTTTTCGCGAACCTCAGAAACATTTTTCGCTGATTCTACATCCTTAAACGCATCCTTCTGATTTGTATCAGAAAGATAATTTCGAGATGTATCGGTAGACTGAAAAAGTTTCTTAATACTCATAGTTTTCTACTCTAAACCTAAAGACGTCTGGTTGTTCCACCCACGAATTAAGCCCATTATCATAGAAAGAGAATTTAAATGCATATTCATACCCAGGCTCCAACAAGTTCATATCTAAATCAAAATAATTTCCCGAAACATCATAAGACATCAGTGTCTGTAAATCACTCCCAGTTCCATATGGAATGGCATCGTAAGCATCTAAAGTTCTATAAACCCTATATGAAGAACTTATGATATTCGTTGTCGGCGGATTAATATTGGCCACTGTGTATACAGTCGGTTGCCAGTTTTTATCTCTAACATATAAATTAAACCGTGCATTTTCATTTGCGCGGTATTTGTCTTTGAGATTTGTGATGTTCATATAATAAGTTGGACGAGTGATGCGGTTTTGGGCGCGCAATGTGTGACACGCAATCGCGCCTGTAAAATATTGTGTAATAGCATCGCTAGCATTTGTAGTAGTGTGGCTTCCTGTAAACCATACATCATAAATGGTTTTAAGTATAGGATTGGTGGTACCTGTAAACGCAAAAGAAGCGCTATAAATACCAGTTGAAACAATACCCCCCGTTACAACTGTTTGATTATCGCTGCCAACATGGCCCGGATCGTCAAGAGATAATACCTGTGCACTCCCAGTATTGCCTATCGATCCAAATGCCCCCGAGAGAGAACCGGAAACAGGAATGTCTGAGGGGGGCACATCATCTCCATCACCCCCTGTATAAAAACCTCCGGTTGAACCCGAATAAATGCTCACATAAATACGTTTATCATCTCCTAAGTCGGGAATATCAGTCAATTGGCCATCAATATAGTTGTAGAAATATATTGTATTAAGATTTTTGGCGGCTGGGGCTAGAGAACTACTAAAGAAAAAGTTTGCTCTATCATCAGCTTTTGCTGAATTCCATCGAGCTTCAATAGTTGGTTTTTTAAAGAAATACTCGGTCCCACGGGCAAAAAACCTCTTGGTATAATAGGAGGTGGTTGAACCGCTCGGATTGTAAATAACACTTTGTGTATCATCATCACCGTCAAGGGCAAGCTGTCCTGGAATACGACTAGTGATAGTATTTGCTGAACCCGATTCATATGCTTCGTAACTGGCCGAAAGATGTACTCCCACGCCATAGTTAGAGTATGTGCTACCCATCCACTGCTCTACTAATGGAGTGATATCTAATTCTAAATCTTCTAATCCGGTGGAGAAATCTTTAGTGAAAGTAAAAATTTCGGTATCTACAATGCCCGCCACTGCTCCTCCCGTAATATATGACCCGCCGGCCAACAAAGTACCATTAATATCAGTCCAATAACCAGCGGTCGCTCCGGACCATTGTGAAGCAGCCGTAATAACACTATCTGTAATTGCAGTTCCAGCTATATCTGAGACGCGATTTCCTGCAAAACTAATAGAAGTCATAGTAAGAGTTACAGTGGCGCCAGAAGCTGTGGCTGCAATATTCAGTGTTTCGGCTGTATTGGCGGCATTAATAGCAGCCGCAATATTAGTAGCAAATTGTGAAGCGTTGCTATTTGCATTAGAAAAACCGATGACTGTTGCCGTGGAAGTATCGGTGCTGTTATCAATACTAAAAGAAACAGAATTGGCAGCCACATCAGTAATGACCAAAGTTCGAGTATTAGCTTCACCCGCTGTTTTACTGAGGGCTGTCAACGATGCGCTCGCACCAGCATTGGCAGTGTTGGAGCCCGACATCCAGTTGGAACCCTCGTTGCTTAGCGTCAAATCCTTATACCCCTCCAAATCCAAGCCGACGCCCTCTTGCCACGATTGTGAAACCGTAAGAACTGTTAAAGTATAATCTCGTGGTACAGTTTTTGAATGTTCTGCATTATACATGCGCAAATAAAAACTAACACTGCCGCTGGCTGGTATATCATTGTTGGTTCTGTCTGTAGAAATATCACTGATGGGAAACTTAATGAGAATGCGAGATAATTCTTGAGAACTCGTGGTGACGCGTCCATAAATAGAGAAGGTCTCTAAAATATCCGATTGGCCCGCGTTGGCGCCGGTGCCTCGCGTTTTTAAATTCGCATCATAAGCGTTAACAACAGTGTTATCAGCATCTGCCACATATCTTTTGATAGTCATTATACGACCTTTCCTTTAATATCAGTCGAAGGAAACTTAATCTCTATAAGAGCATTTGCCGGAACAACCAAATAGCTTCCGTCTGGCGAAAGGTTATCATTAATATCAATATTAGCCCCTGAATAGTTTGCGCCGACTTTGTTAACCAACTTAACAGTTAAAACATCCAACAAACCTGTGACATTTTTAAGTTCACTGTAAATATCGCTAATATAGAAAGGTTCTCCAATGTAATAAGGTGTACTGTATTTTGCCGCTAGCGCATTTACTGCGTTATCTAATAAAACAAACTTGTCGGTGCCTGTGGCTGCTTTAATGGTAAAATTAATGCCAATATTAAGAATGTAGGGATCCAAAATATCAATTGTATCATTAATCATTCTATATTGATTCAACCAAGTTTTAACATTATCTTTAATTGTGTTATTGGTTTTAACTAATTTTCCCTGGCTATCTTCCGATACAATATATAAATTAAGATTTCTTTTCAACGAGTTGGGATCTTTTTGCGCAGAAACTCTTTTAACTGACCCAAATTTAGCCGGCATCCTGTAAACCACATTTTCATAATCCGCTTGAGTAACTGCTCTATTTTGAGTGGGAAAAGTATCAAAAATTCTTCTTTTAACTTCTCCGGACGAGGGCGCGCCAACGTTGCCCATAATCGGCTCTTCGTTAGAGACTTCTAACGAGTTAATGACCGTTTGCATCGTGGTACTTGTTAATGACTCTGGATTTTTAAATTCCATTTTGGCATTACCTACTGAGTTTAAAGCAGTTACCGCAACATTAGAGTTGGTGGCATTTGTTACTCGGTATGTTATTGTCAAGGTGGTATTCGAAGGAACCACCCCAAGGCTTTCATTTCGTGACAAACGAGTGGGATCAAAAGTCGTATCGGTTACATATGCTTTTCCAAATGCATTCACCGCCACAGATTGTGGATCCGCCACGACATTCGTTTCCCCCTCCTTCCCGCTGCCAAATTGCAAGAAGGAGGAAAGGCGCGTACGTTCTACCACAAATTTTCTGGAGGTTAAAAATGGTTTTAAAATAGAAGGCACATTGTCGTTCTTAAAGTTCGTGTTTCCCATTTCTTTTAATATCATGTCTTGAGCGAGATAATCCACTTCAAAATATTCGCGACCTTGCGAATCAGTTACAGACATGATCTCCGCTACATTTGTTGTGGCCATGGGTACTTGCAAAAACTTCTGGTATGCTCCTACTCTAATTTTTTCCTGAGTGAAATATCCAGAGACTACATTTCCATATGCTTTGATCGCATAAAATGTAGGGGCGCCCGTAGTAGTATCAACAGTGGCTACCACAACGGGATTTTTAGTGTCGGAAAAGTCAACATTTTCCGTTAAGACAAAATTAGTGCCATTGGAGGCGGTGAATCGAGAGCCTCTTTTTAAAAGTGGTGTATAAGAGGTGTCGGGACCTAAAGCTGTTGCCGATGCTGGCACTATAACGAAAAGAGCTACCTGGCCATAGGTTGATGGAACACCGGTGTATTTATATCCTAAAACTCTGCCATGACGAAGAATATTATTATATTGGTATGCAGTATCTAAAAAAGATTCATTAACATTATAGTCTAAATAAAAGGAAAGCTGATCTCCCACATACGCCACTGCATCAAGCATCAAAGAACCAAAAGAAGCCTCACTCCAGTCTTTAAATGTATCCGGATAAAAGCGTTCAGCTATTTGCATTAAATCCTCACGAATACTTTCATACTCGCGATGAGTGTAATCTATTGGTATTATCTTTTTTTGTTCATTTGACATCAAAAAACCCTCGTTTTTTAATTAGTTATTTCTAAGAAATCTGAAGCTCCAACTCCCGGAATGGTATACCTGAGTTGTATTCCTAAATGATTATTGTCAGGATCAGTAATACCAAAAGTTATTTCTTGAATTTGGACTGCTGGCATATAAATCCTAACTTGTTCCCTAATTTTATTATCAATATTGGCAGAAGTTTGACTTCCAAAATTCTCAAATAAATAAGTTTTAATTCCAACTCCAAACCTAGGTTCCATTACTCTTTCGCCTGGATTTGTAAGAAGAAGCATTTTCAAATTTTGTTTGACTAGTGTCTTAAGATCTGTAATCATTTTAAAACCTGTACTATAATCTATCTCCAGTGGAAGTGCTGCAGCAAGTGAACTCATATTATATACCTCTTAGTAAATACTACTTAATCCTTTTCTTCGCACAATTCTCCGCTAGCATTAAAGGGGTTTGTGCGAAGCATTCTTCTTTTCCACCATGGCAGGAGGCTTTTGCCCGGTCGCGGGCGGAACTTTTCTTTGAGTTGATTAGTAAGAATCACCCCTGCGCTGTCTTCAGAACCAGCCTCATCGTCGTCTTCCCAATCCCGACCATTATAATAATTCTTAAACATTCTTTTAATTTTACTCTTTGAGTTTCGTAATAAAACTTGGTCCCATTCATCGTAATCCACCACTCCCACTCCAGCAAGAGGATTGACCAAACTGGAGGGGTCGCGGTCCACTTTGTTTGCCCATCCAGCCACACCACCGACGACTGCCCTAACAGAAACGGCATCGCCCGTCGCGATATCGGTGACAGTGCCTGCGGCGTTGATCAATTCAAAACCAACATTCATCCCTGGTTTATCTGATAAGGCATCCGATTTGACCTGGCCCACTGGTACCACCTTCTCGCCAATCGAAGGAAGAAAAGCCTCTCCATTATAAATGGCCGTTGTAGCTGTCAGTTTGCTTAATGGGAAAATATAATGAGCAACCATTCTAAACCGGTCATCTTCTTTAAGTAAATTAACCAGACACAACAAGAGCATACTGTTAGATTCCAAAGGATCTAGTTGATTAACTTTAACATCTAAAGCATCTATTTCAACTTCTGTAATAATATAAGGGCCTCCGGAGAGATTTATGGAAAATCTCAAACCATATCTTACACCCAATTCGCCCGTTAAGCCAACCACTTCATCGTTAGTATCAGTTACAAGTTCTAAGGTTCCCGGATACACATCTGAAATATTTAAATCGCTCGAGTTAGCGCTTATTATATCAATCTGATTTTCAGGTGTATCATAAGAATCTCCTATTCTTATGTACTTTTCAATAATAAATGGCTTCGTTCCGTATGTCTCTGTATCATTACTATTCGTACTAGATATAGATCCGCCAGTCCCAGCAGTTCCCAATGGCGCTATATCTCCCACATTTACTTCAATTTTATTAGCGAAAGGAGTTAAAATATCATGTTCCGCATCAGAATGAAACTCTCCCGCCATATAAAGAGGACTTCCATCTTCTTCATCTGTTGTAACATGATAATAGCCCACATATTCGCTTCCATCTGGAGATGCGAATTCGGCGCCGCTGCTGTAATACTCTTCACCCTCGGTTGGGAGGTCTACATAAGTACGTTTCATTTCTTCGTTAAGAGTGAGGGAGTCCCCACCAGTCGATAGATATTGAAGAATATAATAATCCAGATCATAAATGTCGGGGCCCATTCCAACTAGTTTAAGATTTTCAATGAGTTTGTTCCCTATAAAATTTAATTCTTCTTTGACTAGTTCCTTAAAAATTAATTTGGCATCATCTTCAGTGGCTTGGATAGCTTCGTAATTTTTGTCGGAGCGATATCCTTTTAAGGTCTCAAACAGGCCAGCCATTTGGCCGCGTTCTTCCTTTAGCTCCGCTTTATCTGGATACGCATATCCTTGTTGCATGTCATTTAGGCGCGCCAATGCATCCAATACATCTTCGGGAGGTTCTATGATAGAACCGTCGTCCACCTTTCGCCCATACAACTGTACAGTTTGTTCTAAAAAGCCATACCAGAACTTGCTATTTTTAAAAGGATTAAAAAATTCCCAAAAGGCTTTTTGTGCATCTTTAAAGCCTGCTTCCATGTCTTCAACAATATATTGCGCATAAAGAGAACTGAAGACGTCGGGAAAACTAGGATTAAATTTTGTAAAAGTGGCCATAGATTTAACAAAGTTTGCACTCACATAAACCCTAATAGCCGCACTGATAAGCCCTTCTAATCCAGAAGTGTCTGATCTGGTTAAAATTCTATTGTAAGGCAACTCCTCCACACAATCGGGATCATCTTTTAGGCGTTCATCTTCGGGGATATTGGGATAAGTATCATTAATTTTTTGTTGAATATCCTGAAAGTCAATTAGATCTGTTGTATACGGCTTGCAAGGGCTCATCTCCGGGAACATTACCTCCACAAAGCCCAACCATCCTTCACTCTTGGGCGGTGCAATATGGAGCGGAGGGTTTACATAAGATCCTCCATACGAAAGGGGATCTAAATAAAAAACTCTATTGGTTTTAGTACCTCCCACATTATCATCATATTGCATTCTACTGATACCCATAATCATATCACGATTTAAAATGGGACGTTCATCGCCATATAGAACTTGCATCCAGCCAGGATCGTCAGCGGTAACAGAAATGGTAACGTCATAATAATTCGTCCCAGCTACGGAGTTCCCAACATCTTCCTCGATAACATATTCGACATCTTCCACTCCTAAATCATCATAAGTGGCGCCATAACTAAAACCATTGTCATTATAAGCCACTTCTGCAGCGATTAAATTAGCCAAATCACCGGCTATGGTATCATATTCCGATTTCAGATTGGTAACATAATAACCATTGTTTTTTAATATTTCTTCTAGCAAGACGACTTGGGGCGCCTCTGTTTGGTATCCCGAAAAAGTAGAAAGGAAAGTAGGGTAATTATCAAAATTTATTCCATCTAAAGTATCATCAACCGATAAAAATTCATATTTCACATCCTGCATGATAATGCTTGGAAATTCAAAAAAGTCGGCTCCGGCGCCGGCGGTGCCCCAGGACGCCAACCATGCGATCAACCCTCCTACACTATCGACAGTATCAGTGCTGTTCTTTGGTGTTAAAAGATTTTGGAGTTCGTCAAAAAGAACTATTTCCTTTCCAAGGATTTTAAGTCGAACGACGGGTACCATCGCCGCTAATTTAGTAAAAGTAATACCCGTCATATTTGATTTTTCTAAAATTCTTATGCGCGCAGTATCCCGCGGTGAGTTTGTGGTGGCCGCGGTTTTTCCTATAGAGGTTTCCATCAAAGTATGAGTATGGCATTCGCCCTCCTCATCGCAGACTTCTTCAACAACTCCACTTACAATAGAATGAACGTGGCCATCTGCCCATGAGGTTTCTCCATTGTTTACGCTATCCAAAATATAAGTGTGTCGATGGCCATCATTCAATGAAGTAATTGCCTCACTTAATCCAGAGAGAGAGCCACGGTTTCTGGCGCCGGATAAAGACCCATTATCAGAAACCAAATCAGATAGGTAAAGTTCCAGGTCAAAGGCTTTAGAAAATGCATCACCGGTGTCATAGAACCAAGGGAGCGCGCTTGTTTCGGCCGCTTCGACGTAGTCTCCGGTCCAGATGCCGTCGTCGTCATATTCCCTTTCGTCAATGGTTGTATATACACCCCCGCTTGTGGGGTCTTTATCAGCTTGTAAACCTTTGCAGTTGTCTTGAAAAGACAATGTAAGATCGGGGGTGGCTTTTCGTGCTTGCTCGGTGAGGAGAAGGGTTTTTTCATCAAAGTCCACATCAATTTTGGTGTTATATCCTAAAGTTTCTGAGTCTAGTCTTAATAAGTTAAGACCACTTCCAAAAGTTCTCACGCCGGCTTTAGCAAATGTGGTGGGGGTTTCCACATCTCCTATAAATTCGTTATTTGAATCAAAAGTAAGTGTCAATTTAGTTTGCATATAATCTTGCAACCAATCTGCGATCTTAGTAGGGAAGGCGCCTTCCTGTTTTCCTAGTTTAGGAGGATTGGGGAAGATAGCGTTAAATGCATTTTCCGGACTGAATCTACGAGGTAAATCGGCCGACGTATCTAGTGCATCCATCAATGCGGCTTCATCCTGGTCCATATAAAAATCAACATATGATCTTCTAGCATAGGATTTTCGATAATGAGCAGTAAGGGGCTGACCCATCGTGTCGGATAGAATCATATTCATCAAACCCCATTTTGCCTCCCATGGCCCGTTTCCTATCATATCGTAAGTAAATTCAATTTTTAATGCCTCTAAATCGTTACTTAAGCCAGCTATTGTATCAGCTACAGCTTCAGGAGGTTCAATAGGCAATAAGCCATTATCACAACCCGGGTCTGAAAATAACGATGGTAACGCGTCTTCGGGAATTCCCCCCTGTAATGCGTTGGCTATATCTCCTAAATCGTTTAATGCACCGTCAGAGATATCATCGCATATTTGCTCTAGTTGAGCAGGAGTAGCTCTACCTCCCAATATTTCTTTTCGTAGTTCACAAAATTCTTCTACCTGTTCGGGAGAGGCACACGCACACAAACCGGCGGCCTGTGTGATATTATCTGGGAATGAATTTAAAAAGTCCTGCATTTGATCTTTAAAATCTGCAGGCATTAAATTACCTATGTTACAGAAAAAGCTTTTGATCGCTTCTTCGCTTTTTAGGCCCTGCTCAAAATCGGGGTACTCGTAATGAATTATTTGACGAACAACTTTTAAAAATTCCTGAGAAGGTTTACACAAAAAAGCGTCATAAAGTTCTTCGGTGGTAACAGCATTCGAAACATCTCCAGCTAAATTTAAAACTTGCTCTGAATCTGCGAGGGCTGCGGCGCCTAGGCCCAGATCACTAAATAAATCTACCAATGTATCATCGATTACTTCGTCTGGGACATCATCGCCGCAAATAGAATCTTTAATGGCATCACTAATTTTTGTGCGCCCTCCGGAAGCCAAAGCACCCAATACCTGGCCTGTAGCTCCAAGAGCTTTGCAGGCGGCCTCTCCCAATATTTCACATATTTTTGTGAAAATCATTACCAATATTTTTAATAATGCTTGTTGGATGGCATATTTGGCTGATTCCATCAGCAATGCGTGCGGGTCTCCTATTTTAGCCATCCAACCATACGGATTTTCATATCGCGGCATCGTAATACCACGATTAGTCGTGCAAAATGGTATTTCAAAGTCTTTAATGAAGTCTATATAGGATGGATTGAAGGGGGGTGGAACTGGACAATCTAATGTAGCAATGATATAAGAGACTATTTGGGCCCCAGGCAATTTATTCAATTCTCCTAATAAATCCATATATGCATCTGAATACAATTCTATATAAGCCAAAATTATAGCTTCCATTACAAGGTTTGGATCCAGCTTATCCTTACCGACACCTCCATCTAATTGGCGCGCCAAAGTTCGTTCATCGGTGACGGCCGCAGAAAGGGGTGAGCCTCGAGTAGTGCCAGGCGGGTCACCTTGTAGATCTGTTTTGTTTTGCTCGTCTACTAAAGCTTCATTTTGAAATGGATAACTACCATCTGCGACTGATAGATTTTCTGCGGCAATTTTGTCTGAGGTTGTTTGAAGGTCGCTTCCCGATTGAAACACGTCTCCACTTTCTAATTTCTTGTTGATTAACGCACTCAATTCTGCTTGTTTGTCTGGGGGTAATCCCACAAACAACTTATCAAAATTTTCTAAGCTCATGGCCCGGAGTGCACTTTCAATGACAGCGGCCATGGCCTGCTCAAAAGTCAGGCCTGAAAAGAGACAAGAAATCACCGACATCATTAGTTCTGTCATACCACAGAATTTAATTTTATCAAATGCTTCTTCCCAAAGCTCCTCTATAGAGTCTACAGAATTGGTAAGTGATCCACAAAAGGCTAAAGTTGATTTGGAATCTATCGATTCGTAAGCCTGCATTTTGGCCATCTTCATGATATCCACATCTTGTTTGGTATCTGGATCCCACACCTGACCGATCTTAATTTTCTCGTCTATAACTCCTTGAATATCTTCGTAACATAAATTTTTGTTAAATTGATATGCTATCGCGTCCCCGAGAGAGAAAACTTCATCTAAAATATCTTCCCCTAATTGTTTTCCTTCATTAGCTAGGGCGTCTGCTACACAACTGGCTATACTTTCTTTCGGGTCAGTGTTGGCATATGCTTGATTGGTGGTGGAGTATATTGTAGGGTATGTGTACTTTTGTACAAATTCGAGCCATGGCATTGGCTCTCTTGCCATTAAATCACTCTCCATGTCATTTAATTGAGACAGATACGCCAGCGCTGTTGGATCTTTCCATGGTGAATTTGATCGAAAGAGAGGCTCCAATTTACTATCTTTCTTAAAAACTACAGGAGTATTAGGACATCCTTGAGTATAAATGGACAACTTAAGAAGTTCATATTCGCCACTAAAGCTAAACGTTACTTCTTCGACTTTTTCTCTTCTCCAAAATCCCCCAAACCCCCCAATACCAGCAATATTATATCCTTTTGTGTTTAAGAATTCATCTAAGTCCGGAAGCAGTTTAGCTGTGATCGAGCCCTTAATAATCCCCCAATCCCCATAGTCATCAAGAGGAAAAAGTACTCCCTCAAAGGGCGCATCTTGATAATAAAGATTACCCTGTTCCAACTTTGTGTATATCTTATTATACCAACTGTATAGTTTTAGACCTTTTCGGATCCGCAATAATTTAAGTTTTAAATCATCAATTGTATAAGTAACTTCGCTTTCGATACCGGTGGCTTCATCGTCATCCTCTGTGTCTGAATCATCTTCGGCATCTTCTAAATTATAAACCACATCGAAAGGTAAAGAATAAAGTAACCGTAGTCGCGACATGGCGCGCGGCTCTAAATAATAATCAGTCTTCACATCCCATATAACTGCTTCCTTGACGCTTAGTTTGACAGCTTCTGAGTCATCTTTATTATTGTCCTGTAAAAATGCTGTAACGGCAGTGTCTAAAAATTCTTCAAATCGATCATTTAAAGAACCGTCAGCTTCTTCTTCTGGCAAATCGATTCGTGTTAATAATTTTTCATCAATAGTTGTCGTGTATGGAGTTTCAATGGGTACCTGAAAATAACAAATCTTTTCGTTTAAAAATACGGCGGCCGACTCACTGCGATGCCAATTGGGAACAATTGCATTTCCATGTGGAATACAAGGACTTTCATCACACGGAGCTTCTGGTACCTCTATTACTTCGTCGCATGTATCAACAAGCCCAGTACCGCTAGTGTCTTGATATTGTAAAAATTTTGATTCTGCCATTTAAATGTCTTTGTGATTAAGTTGTTCTTACGTTTCTGCTGCAAATATATTTGCTTCCTGCGGGATGTAGATAATTAAGTTCCCATAACGATAAATTTACTCTAGTGTGATATAAGGGATTGATGGTGTCACTCCGCATTCTGTTTACATACTCTTGACATATGTTAGCGGGAACGGCGCATGGAGGACACACTGCAGTGAGAGCGTCAAAAGCCATACCTATGGTATTGATAATTTTGGTATTAAAACGAGCATATTGATACGTAGCTTTTTGTATATCTTCCACACTCTCAAGAAGTTCTCGTAGTGCATCTTTTGTATTGCCTCCAAGCAAAACCGGCTGGATCGCTTTGATAGCACTGGAGTCTAGAAACTTGCCGCCAGGAATAATATGTTCGCCCGAAAAGTTTCCTGCGTTCAATTCAATAATGGGCCCAGCGGCTATTGGGAATCCTAAAGAATTAGTTTCACCATCATTTCCGTAGCCTCTAAACCCTTTTGCTGTTCCTGTTACTATTTTAACTCCCTCTCTTCCAATAATACGAACCCCATCAGCTTTAATGCCTATGCCAGATCCAGGGGACGGCATTGCGGTTCCTTCTATTCCAAAGTTCTTATCTAAATCTGTTAATTGGCTAATATAAACTCTCGCTGCGTCAGCTATAAAACTATTATTGACTATTGAACCGGGCTCGGGTCCTTCCCCATCTCGTGTCGACGACATTCTCCCAACCACTACATCAATAGAATTGGCAATTTGGGCGCCTTGGGCGCCCCAGCCCGAGGCTACTCCTGTTGGACGATCAGTTCCTAAAACTATATAAGATCCTTCCCTTTGTATCCAACTTTCATTTGGAGCTTGATAAAAGTTTAATTCAGGCCCGCAAACATTATTATGATATAACCCGCTCCGGGGAGGAACTGTATTAATAGAGCCCAACTCAGTGAGAGTAGCCTCCACAGTGGGACAATTGGGTGGATCTAACGTATTTTCAGGATTATAGATTTTAGGCATTTTTAGTTTGGCTACCCTTTGGCACCTGGTTTACCTACACTTCCGAGGCCTCCGGCTGCAGCAACCGCTGTTGAGTCGGTAGAAGTTGGAGGCGAAACAATAGATTTTTCTACCGCGCCCGACGTAGAGTTTTGAGCTAATATAATGGGTATCCCATCTATTTGGGCTTTGACTGCTTCCATAAAAATATCCCAATCCCAGCCCCCTTCATAGCCGAATTTTTCTTTGTTCCTTTCCGGGTAAGTTCCAGGTCCATATTTATTTTTGCGATACTCATCGTGGCCAACAATATGTTTCCTATCCACAGGAATATCATTTCTCACGGCAATTTCTGCCACTAATTTAACCACTGCATGCATCATAGTAGGATTAAACATTCCCGGCTTACATTCTGCAGCTATTGTATGGCTATGATGTCCCAACATTTCAATGCCTATGGAGCGCTTATTTCCGCCAGGAACTTTACCGGCATGTACAACTACATCTTTTTCCAGCGCTCCCTGCACTACATCTCCATTTCCATCGACGGCATAATGAATCCCTACATTCTTCGGCCCCTTCTCTAATGCGGATCCTGGAGGATCTAAATAGGATACGTTGTCATAATAATGAATTTTCTTACAATGAAAACCCTCTGGGGCTGCTTTTGTTGGATCACAAGAAACAAATTTACCATCGACCTTATATGCATCATAGTGGCCGGCAGCGAAATAATTAATTACACCCTGGGCCGTTTGCTTATTGTAGCAACGGCCGGCCGTTATGTGAAGAACTATCTTATTAGGATCGCGATAGCCCTTCTCGCCTTTGGCGGGCCGCGATTTATAAAACATCGCTTGATTAGCGCCTAGGGTTGTGGGTTCTAAGGTTTTTGGCGTAGGGGGAACTCCTGGGCTCGGCGGTGTGGGGTCCTCAATCTGCGCAGACTTGGGGTTTTTGGCTGCTTCTTCTGGGTCTTGGGCCGGTACCGTTGCCTTTTCTTCATCGAAAGTATCTGCTATTTGATAGCAGCTTTGTTTATCGGCTTTAGTTGCTGCGGCCCCTCCAGCCACAGATAGCCCTACATAAGTTCCATTGGCCAAATCATAAGGCCCGGTTGTTCCTGGCTTTAGTTCCACTCTCACCATGTCTCCCACTCCTGGCATTTCTGTTGAAATGCCATCATTAACAAAAGTAGTGTGATCTGTGAGGAGTCGTTTAATGGCTTCGGGACATGTCCCTGTACTTAATTCACAGGGGTCATCTAGAAATTGACCATGAAGCTCTTTGATCCTTCCCTTGAAATAAAATTTTAATCTTTTCTTGTTTGGGGGTAACGTCGCATCAATATCCCCCCCCGATTGAGCTTCGCTCCACACACTTACATCCATCGGCTTTGGAGTCTCAAGAACTTTAGCCAAAAAAGTAGGGCCCTTTATCGCATTATAATCAAACGCTTTTCTAATACTATTATCAAAAAGATCCAATGCAGACACATTATCAGTAAAAAGCGAAGGGTCATGAAAGTCTTTAGCCATCGTTGACTTCTCCTTGAATCATATCAAATAAACTATTCTTATCTTCCTCTGACAATCCCTTATTTTGAGTTTGACCTTTTTGTCTCAACCCAATTATCTTTACTAGTTGTTCATTAGATCTCTGCAATGTTTCTACGTGTTTGGCGGCCACTGGGCTAAGATACTTATTTTGTTCTGGCTCCCTCACTATTTGATTAGCTACCTCATTTAGAAATTCACGCGCTAGTTTTCTATCACTGCGAATATTATCGAGCGCTTCTTCAATCAGATTTTCTAAATTGTGGCTACTCATATCACTCCCGTGTCCCAATCTTGCTTAAAATTATAATATCTCTTCCGAAATTTCTTTAAGGAGTTAACAATCTGTTTGGTGTTAAGTCCTGTGATCTCTCGAAGATATAAATAAATAGCTTTCTTATTAAAAATATCAATATCCTCTTTTGACTCAAAAAGTATGTTAATCGCTTTATATACTTTTAAATCGTTCTCCTTCATTTGAGATGTATCCCACGATTTGAGTTCTGTGTAAAACTTTTTCCAGAATTCATCCTCTTCCCTATGAGTCAAATACGATTCTTCAGTAGAAAGATATTGTTCCTCATAGCTCTTAGAAATGTTGTTTAAATCCACCTCTCGCTTGTTTTGTTTCTGCTGTTTTTTAACCTTATGAATAAACCAGTTCTTTGTGATTACCGAAAAATAAGAAAAGGCGGAAGAGCCTCTTTCAGGATCGTATTTGCCGAGTATAGTCATTAACCATATCTTACATTCTTCTCTCAGAGAATCAATATTTGGCAGACTGGTGAACTTGTAAGTGAACACGATCTTGTCCACCATTTCATTAAATGCAGGCCCAATATATTTAATATAAAGTTCTGTTCTTATTTGAAGACACTCTGTATTGGCATATTTGACAATGGCGTCTTCATGGACTTGTGTAAAGTAATAGTTTTTTTTAGATTTCTTCGGCTTCGTTGTCTTCAGCTTCATCATCAAGTGGGTCTCCTTCGTGCTCCAATGCCTCAGCTTCAGTTAAAGAATAAATATATTCAAATGTCTCTAATTGTTCATTAAAGGACACTGCATGCTCAAGAAGGTGCGCTAGTGTTTCGTCACCATAAAACATTTCCAATTCATATACCGATTTTGCATGGGTAGCAAAAGAATTGATCATTTATTGAAGATCGCCAAGCTCTTCGGATATTGCCAAGAGGCGCACTATGGCCCCTCTCACGTAATATATTAAACCGATATTCAAAAGCACAGAAAATAATAATACAGCACTTAATATCATTTCAAGACGACTCATATGATTTCTTTTTTGCCTCTTTTTTTTGTTCTTTTAAAACCTTTCGATTTTCTTCGATATATTCTCGGGTTAACTCACCAACCTTTTTACAAAAAAGCTTTTTGTCGGAGATGTCAATGGATTTTTTATTAATAGCAAGCGGCGTTGATAATAGTTTCTTCATCGTATCTTTGTGTCCGCACTTTTCACAATCAGAAAAGGTTTCTTCAAATCCATGAAAAACTATTAGCCACTCGCCACAATTTTTACATTCGTACGGATACCGCGGCATTAGGGGGTGGTAGTATCCGCGTGTTCTTCTGCGGGTATATGCACAGTTGGTGGATTTTTAACCACCAATCCGTCGTCGCCATCTTCAAGTTCAAATTTTTTAAAAACAGGAACAATATCTGACTGATGCATCAAAGATTCCTGGAGGGCCATCATGATGGCACCAATTGCTTGATTAGATAATTTCATTTTATTCTCCTTTAAGTAACTGCAACAACGCAGCTTTCTTGTGTTTTGTATAACCTTTCATTCCTCTTTCTTTCGCTATAGCTCGTAGTTCAACAACCTTTAAACTAGAAAGATCAATTTCGGGTTCAACAGACATGGGTTCTGGGTCTGAAAGCCAGTTTCTGATTTTATTTAAAAAGTTCATATTGTTTCCTTTGTTACCATTTAAAATTATTTTTATAATGCTCAACAATTTGTTTGATTTCGTGATCAAACT
>Ga0098033_1000139_pt1 | contig 36903 bp, 42 predicted proteins | sample 1_EtaG_FD_75049 | JGI IMG/M metagenome (GOLD analysis project Ga0098033, IMG submission 75049) | Marine viral communities from the Subarctic Pacific Ocean - 1_ETSP_OMZ_AT15124 metaG | ecosystem: Environmental > Aquatic > Marine > Oceanic | place: Pacific Ocean | collected 2015-01-07
AAGACTATCGCTCTCTCTTTCTTCTTCAGATATTATGTTGTCAAGATAACTATGTATGTGATGCTCTTCTCCTGTGTATACTTTGAGCAGTTCCCCTATTGTCATTTTATCATCGTCAATAGGAACAGACATATTTTGAACACCGCAGTCATCCCAATACATTGATAATACCAAGTACCTATCGCCAGGCATTTCGTAATTAACAACAGCACCCTCTCCAAACTTTGCCCTAATACTTTCGTTTTCCATGAGGTTCACTATTACATGGCTAACTTCAGAACCCGCCGAGTTCACCCAACCACACCCCTTGGGCATAACCAAAAGAAAAGATGGGTGGGTTGTTTTAATGTCTTTGCCCATCACACTTGACATAGCATCAGTGTTCTTACACGCCTCAACAATCTCTGGTGTAGGGTAGATAATTTTATGACCGTTCTTTACCCACCTTTGACAAGACGCAATCTGCCAAACAGCAAGTTGTTGTTCTCCATCAGGCAGAGCGTACAAACACTGAAGGTGCATTCCTATTAGTGGATTGATTTTCTCTCTACCCATCATCCGTTCATAGTCTGCTCCCGCAACAGACAGTGCGGAGTTTAGTTGTGGATACCCTTTTGGTTCTTTGGGTAACAGCATATTCCTCTGTTTAGAAACATCTTCAAGGCATAAAAGTTCTTTCACTGTCCCGTCTGGCAAAACTTCTTTTTCGATAAGACTAGAGTTAGTGCGGAGCATTTCCAATTGTTCTTGTGTTAAGTTATCCGCATTAACAGAAGGCATACCCATACTGCGATTCATAGTCTTGCCTATATTATTAAAGTTGTTGTGGGCAGGTATTCCAAATCCTCTATTGTCCTTGTACCTACCACCTCTGCAAGTGCGGTTAGCCTTTGCAAATGCCTCATCCATGCCACCCTCTTCTTTGAGTTTGTCATTGTACTTTCTTTGCTCTTTAAGAAATGCTTCTTCGCGCTTTGCTTGCCTACTCTTTCTTTTCATCTTATCCGCCTTGCTTCGTAGAGACTTTTCCTGCCTCTCCACATATTGTTAAAGTCTTCAGCATCTTTTACCGCTTCACGGCGAAACTGGTATCGTGCTTTTCGTCTGTTGTTACCTTCCATCCATTGTTTAGATGTTGTAACCCAAATGCCCCAATGTTTTTTAATCTTCATCACAGCACTCCTTGTCTGCGATTCTTTTTAAGGACTCTTGGACAGGGGGTAGTGATGCTTGATACCAACTATCATAGCCATCAGGAAGTCTTGCTCCTCCACTTGTGCAGGACTGCATCATCAGGAAGATTAGTACAATAAAGTTTTTGGTCATTGGGGTTCTCCTTGTTGAGTTATAGGTATTATACCATATAATATACTTCTTGTCAAGTCATGTTTTAAACTTTTTTCCTAACACCCCATTATCTTCGGGTTCTTGTTCTGGAACACCTGATTCTCCAAGAGCAAAATCTTCTTCTCCTCGCTCTCTGCACATAAGTCTCTTAAAATCTTCGTCTTCAAGTTGGTGTATAACTACATCAATTGGCGGATGATGATTCCAAACGCCATCAGATTCTACTTTTACTCCGCCCCTAATTAAATCTACAATCCAAATCTTAGCGGGGAGTATTTTTCCGTTAGCACAAAAACGCCTTGTTCCTCGTGGGTCGTCTTCTTGGTGACTATCTATTTCAACCGAAGAGTAATCCTCTGGGTGTTTTTTTGAAAGAAACCACTTCTCATCCGACATTGTGGTGTCCCTCTTCAATCTCTACAAGAGTGTTGATAGTAGAACCATTTAGAACCACAGGCATTGTTGGTCGCTCGTCTTCAATACCAAATAATTTTTGCCACATGGGAGCATCCACAACAGCAGGAACAAGTAAACCTTTTATCGAGAATGGCTCTGCTTGGTGGTTTGTTGGAACTGCAATAATTTTATCGCCATCGTGTGTTGTTTCAAAAGAAAGTTTACCGTTGTGAACAGTTCCTATTCCCATTAACTTTCCATACCCACCCCAAGTAAGCCACGCCCATATATCTGTTTGTGATTCCTTTGCAAAAAGTAACCTACACTTACAAATACCCTTTGGTGTAGTTTCAGTTTTCATTACACTGCCCAATACATCACCCAATGAGTCGCCAAATATCTTCGTATATTCTTTTGCCATTACTGTTTCCTATATGTTTGACCACGATGTTCTACTAATCCCGCCATCAACAAGAAGGGGGATTCCTAAGTCTAGTGTCGTGGATACCATTATGTTTTCTATATGTTCTCTGATGTCGGGGCTTTCAATCGCTTCGATAGGACCTTCAAACAAGAACTCATCATGCACAACCGCCCTTACTGTAACACCTGCATTCCTTAACAGTTCGTCATTGTCTACCTCTATTAACCGTTCTTTTGCGATGTCTGCCGCAGTTCCTTGAACCGCAGTGTTAAATGCTTTGTGGGTGAAGTCCGAGTCTAAAGACCGCCTTCTTCCTGTTAGTGTTCTTATCCACCCTCTTGATTTTGCTCTTTGCGTAGCCAAGGTTGCAACTTGTTTAATCTTGGGGAACTTTTTGTGGTAAGTATTAAGTATTTTTGCAGACTCTTGCTCTGCTTCTTTTCTACCCAACGATTCAGCGAGGGAACTAATAAGGGAGCGTTCCCCCATTCCAAAAGCAATTCCGAAGTTTACAGTCTTGGCGGGTTTTCTTTCAATTCCACAAAGTTTCGCAATGTAACTATGAAAATCTGTTGCGGGGTCTTTTTCATACACAGAGAAAATGTTTTCATCTCTTGTTAATGACGCAATAACCCTGTACTCTATTTGTGAATAGTCTAGGGATAAGAAAGAATTACCAACGGCAGGAACAATAAACTCTTTTGCTTCTTTATTAAGTTGTTGCATATTTGGTTGCGCACAAGCCATTCTACCTGTTGCTACTGTTTGTCGGTACATTGGGTGCATCCGTTCATCTTCATCAATGTAGGACAACCAACCCTCTGCATATAGACTTATAAATTGTGAGCGTTCTCGGTACTTATCTATTAAGTAGAAGAACCGAGATAGTTTTTTGTCTGCAATCACATCTTCTAATTCCATATACCCGTGTACCGCTTCTGAGTTCATAGATATTGACCCTTTTTCAGTAACACTAATAACAGGAAGTTTAAGAACCTTAGTAACAAAAGTTGCAAGTGCGGATGGGGATGATGGATTCACCTCCCCATAACCCAACCCGTTAATCTCTGTTTCAATCTTTGCCAGTTGTGTTTGCGAAGTTTCTCTCGCCATAGACATTGCTTCTGTATCAACAACGATTCCTCTTTTTTCGATGTTGAATAGTGTTTGCGTTAGTTCTATCTCTAAGTCCCACACATTATCAATGCCCTCATACTTTCGCCTCTGTATCTCTTTCCACAGTTCACGGTTCATTCTTACATCAGCACAAGCGTACTCCCCCATAATGTCAGCAGGAACATCACCATAGTCTTTTGTTTGTCTGCTTTTTAGTTCTGCTTTTATAACTTCCTGCTCGTCTGCCTCTATTCCACACCACGCTTTTGCAAGTGGCTTCAACCCATAACCATAGTTCTTGGATTGCATATCTACAAGTTTGGCTAAGGTTAGCGAGTCTACCATTTTTGTGTTAATCTCAATACCCTCAACCGACAGGAAGTGGGCATCAAATTTTATGTTATGGTTTACCCACTGCTCACTTCTATCTATGAGAGTTTGTATAAAACCCACAACCATAGATACCTCAATGTTGCTTACTTCCCCACCAAACAACAAATCATTTGGTTTGTGACGAACAGGTAGATACCAAGCATCATTACAATCATCATAGGTAAATGCTACCCCGCAGATTCTATCGCCCATGTAAGGTAGAGTAGCCCCCCTGTTTATATTGCCCGATACCGTTTCAACATCGAGATATAAGGTGTCTATTTTATCTGGTATTTTAGGGAAGATGTCTTTGGCTAAATGCTTAGGCATATTCGTATTCACTCGATTCGTTATAGTGCTTTTGTAACCACCACTCTAGTATTGCATCAGACTCTTCTCTATCTAGTCTAGCACCCGACCTTCTTTTTGGGTTACTTTTTGTTCGTGAAACTATTTCCCCTACATATAAGTTTACATCATGGGGATGCGAGAATCCAAATGTGGTTTGAACAAACCCCAACTCTGGCTGTGTCTTAAAGGGTGTGAGGTCTGGCTTACCCAACCTAAACCACTCAGAAAATGCTTCTGAAATGATACCCCCAATAGAAGCGTTGTTTGTTCCCATTGCTCTTCTGTGTACAGACAAAACCTTCAGTTCTGTATGTAAATCTTCTCTCACCGACATTCTAAATGTCTTCATGTGTAACTCCTTTTATTTAGTGATTCGTATTTGTTTGTCACTATATCATACTATCGTCTTGTTGTCCTGCTTGTCGTTAATTTATCGAGATGTCAATAGGTGACGAGATGACAAGTTCCTATCATCTTGTACTTTCATCACCACTTTTCACTATTTTACCTCTTTTTTCTCCTAAATGTGTGACCATAGAAGTATTTTCTAAAACCAACCTAGCAGAAGCAAAAACAATGATTAGGGGGGTGTTTTGAAAATGGTGTGACCATAGTGACCGTACCTCCTTATAGGCAGTTTACACAGCCCCTTGTGCCACAATGACAACATGACATTAGTTAGTTATTATTCTTAATAAAAGGAAACATGGTCACTATGGTCACACAATAAGAAAAGGGTTAAAAAACAGGGTTCTTGGCATCATAAAGCAAGAAAAGTTGTGTGACCATAAAGCAAAATTTATCATCACACTCGGTCACACTCGGTCACACCAATATCACCATGTTTTTATAACCCCTCGTCATTCTGCCATCAAATCCCAATCTATATCGTCCTCCTCTGGGTCATCAAACCAATGGTCATACCAATCAGTTCCTTCTAGTTCAAGAGTCCCAATCTCCTTCCCGTCTTCTTTCATTATTACTACTGTGATTGTGGCACTTGTTACTTCAATTTCTGCACCACACGGAGGGTCGTTCGCCGCATCTTCCATCCTGCCCCCTTGATACCCGCCATAGGAAGGTGTACCTTCTACCTCAATTTCTGCGGATACAACACAATCCCACTCTACACCTAGAATCGTGATTTTTGCATCATCTTTTTCTTTCGATATTGTTTGGCTCATTTTCGTTTCCTTTTTGGTTTTCTTCATCACATTCTGTGCAGTAAAAGTCATCATCAATCATTACCCCAAAATCAACCGATTCTACCTTGAGGCATTTGTCACATATTCGGTGCATCATTAAGTACCACCATTCTTTCATTATCTTATTTTTTAGAGTTCATTTGTTCACGAATGCGTAGTATACCACAAAGTATATGTCTTGTCAACCCCTAGATAAAACAAAATTTTTTCTTCAACCCACTTGACAGGGTATATTGATTAGTGTATAATACACCACGAGTACAACATAACTTTAACCAAGGAGTAAACAATGACCGCCAAACCTAAAAGTAAGATATACGAAATAGCCTCACAGCAATCGAAGTTAATAGATGAGTTGATAGTTATGCTTAAAGACGCTCACGAAAAATTAGAGTTACTAGGAACACAACTAAAAGAACAAAGGGAACAAAATGTCTGAACACAAAGAAAACCAAGAACCACTTCCATGTAGTAAGGAAGCGATTGCACAAGCACAAAAAGATGACCAACTTGCAGAATCGTTGGGTAGTATGGCTGAAAAAATAAGCGAACACCTAGATGAACACAAAGCAAACCAAGAATCAAAAGCCCACGAACACGATAGGGCGGTGGAGTTCTTAGGTTCTCTGCGGGGTAGGTACATCATGGCACAAGCACTTCACTATGCCATCGAAGCATTAGATTCAGTAGAAGGCGTACATAAAGAAGTATCTAATCTTGATGATATGAGATACATTCGTGATGAACTTTTTAACTTTCCAATACAGATTCCACAAACACAATGACGATGCAAGAATGGCAACAGCCACCCCCACACCCCGAAGATTCTCGATACCCCGAAGATGGCTTTACAACCAACACACCTTCTGAAGAAGGATACTGGCTCACAAACAGAGGACTCAAGAGAGTCAAACGAGCAAGCATTCGTGCAGGAATCAAGTGGGATAGAGTGGCTTCAGACCCAGAAGAAGCACTTATATTTGTGGAGATGGTGGAGTGGGATGCAGAAAAATTAAATGATATGGGCGTAAACCACGATGACATACGATAGAGTATACTATTCACTAATAACAGAATCCAGAATCCAGAATCGAGAAATAAAATGACAGAACTATTAGATGTAAACCCAGACACATACCCCACTGATTTCACAATTTTGAATCAGGGGCAATTCCTCTCTACATTCAAACAGTGTATTGATGACATTGATAAGATAAATGCTTTTGCAAAACGATTGTCAGGAATTAAACAGTCCTTACAACAAGAAGCAATTAAGCGTTGCAACTCAGAAGAAATATCGAAATTAGCAGGTGACGGAATCACTATTACAGTCAAGGAAATGCCTGTTGTGAAACTAGACCCTGAAACAGATTGGTCAAGCGTATTGACAAAACTGTGTGACGATGGTTATGCTCACATGGTACAAAGAAGGTTGTCGGCAGGAAAACTCCGAGAAGAATCGGACGCAGGGTATCGTTTACCCGATGGCGTAACTATCGAGGAAATTCAAGTCGCTAACCACAGACGAAGTTCGTAAATTTAGAAACAAGGAATCAGAACTATGGCTAAGAAAACAGAAACAGAACTAGCAACATCAACAGACGCACCTATTGTTGTCCCAGATTGGATGCAACAAGAAGAGGTAAAGGGTTCGGATACACTCGGAGACTTTATGGTGACTCCTCGTATGACTATTGTGCAAGCAATGTCAGACATTGAGCGCAAAGAAGCATTTGGTGAGGGTGGTGTTGCAATTATGCCTGACGGCATTAAAGTAGCGGGGATGGATGAACCTTTCGTTGTTATTCCTCTTATCTTTTGGGCTTCATGGGAAGTTCGCTCTGACCTAAACGACAGTGCAACCCCCATGATTGAGAACAGTACACAAGACCCCAATAGTGAAATTGCTCGTAAAGCCCGAAACAAAGACACTCGTGAAGAAACCTATGGCAACGGTTTTACTCGCAAGTATGTGGAAGCGTTAAACTTCATTGTTAAGATTGACTCTGGTGAAGCAAGCGGTGAATTAGCAACAATCTCATTCTCAGTTGGTGAACACCATACTGGCTCCCGTTTGTGTGGCTTGCTGAAACGCCGACCCTGTTCCATCTTTGCAAACCGCATTGAGTTGAAAACGGCTGTCCGTCAGCGCAATAATCGCTCGTGGTATGGTTTTGAGTTCAACAATCCAGTTGATACTCCAATCATTCAAGACAAAGATGTTTATATGGAACTTTCTAAGATGCACGATTCCCTAAAGGGGATTGTGGACAGTGGTGCATTCAAAGTTGCAGATGAAAGCGCGGCAATCGCTTCAACTGTAGACACCGAAGCACTACCTATCTAAGTTCGTCCCCCGAAGGTTGGGGGGCGGTGCAATCCTATTCATTCACCGCCTCTCGACTTCTTCGCATAACTCAAGGAGAACCCGCAATGTCTGAAATTACATTGTTCGACCATCAGCGCAAAGGCGTTGAATTAGCAAGAACCCACCCCCGCTATGCTTTCTTTTGGCAGCCAGGCACAGGAAAGACAATAGCAATACTGGCAATTCAAAAAGAACGACCACTGCGCACTCTAGTTGTTGCAGCAAAATCAATTATCTGGTCGGCTTGGGAAAAAGATGCCAAGTTACTAGATGTAGATTTACGGGTTGTGCATCACACAAATAAAGCAAAACGAAGGGAACTAATTCTTGAAAAAGGGAATCATATCCTCGTTACAAATTATGAGCAGTTCAGAATGAATGCCGAGTTGTTCATAGAGTCAGGCATACAGCGAATTGTGTTTGATGAGTCTAGCAAATTGAAGAATCGAAAAGCCAAAGTGACACAGGCGGCTATACAAGTTGCAGACTCCTGTAATGAAGTATATCTACTGTCAGGAACACCATCACCCAACTGTGAAACCGAACTATGGAGTCAGTTGAGAGCAATATCTCCTGTTGCTTCTGGGTTGCAGTTTTTTAAGTGGGCATACAATTGGTTCATGCCTATAACAGAAAATATACGGGGCAGGAATGTTATCGCTCGTTGGATTCCAAAGAATGATATGGTTATCCAATTCCACGAGTACCTAAAAAAGTGGAGTTGGGCGTTACGAAAAGAAGATTGTCTTGACCTACCAACCCAAATGGATGTTATCCGTGAGTTTGAATTGACAAAACCCGAACAAAAGACTTACAACCAAGTCATAGAGGAGTTACGGTTGTGCTGTAAGTCCAATGAAGGGGATTACAATACAACGGTTAGCGTTAAATCAGAAGCAGTTCTTATGAAACTTCGGCAAGTGGCAGGAGGAACTGTAAAGGTTGGAGGTGTTCCTACTGAGGTTGGTTCATCAAAACTTGATACACTTGTCGAGGTTTTGGCTGAAGTAGGTTCTGAACCCGCTATTGTGTGGGCTGAGTTCACCGCAGACATTGATAGGATTGCAAGAAGGCTCACAAAAGAAGGGAATAAGGTAGGAATCATTGATGGAAGAACCTCAAAACATGCCCAAGAGTACATCAATAAGTTCGTTAATGGGGAACTTGATAGACTTATTCTCCACCCAAAAGCCGCAGGTCATGGAACGGATGGGTTGCAGAAGGTCTGTCAATATGCTATTTACTATGGGCTGTCTTTCTCCGCAGAAGAACACATGCAAAGTCGTGATAGACTACACAGGTCTGGACAAAAAAGACCAGTAACTTATATTTACCTCATCGCCAAGGATTCGGTCGATGAATCATTGTTGTGGGTTGTTAGAAAAAAATCTAGCAAGCAACAAGCACTACTCAAGGAACTAGGAATACAAAAAACTGAGAGGCAAGGATGACCAAAAACGAAAATGATTTTATCAACACCCCACCAAACAATCCAATTTTTTTCAGTTCAGCAGAGCAACACATACGAACAGTATTTGATGATGGGGATTGGGTTGAGTTCAGAGCGTTGCGAGACAAGTCAACAGCATCAGGGAAAGTACACACCCTATACCGACAAGCCCCAATCAAAGAAGACGATAGTAGCCTCAACGAGTGGCTAATAGCACACAACGCAAAAGGTTGGTCATTATACATAGGGGCTAATCCTCGCAAGAGTAACAGGTGTTCGGGTTCATGCAATGCAGCCACGGATGGGGATGTGGAAAAGTTTAACACATTGTTTGTTGATTTTGATGACGCTGACCCAGAAGAAGCACTCATTAGAATTGAATCAGCAAGTTTACCTGAACCCACACTTCTTGTAGCATCAGGTAGAGCAACAGGTACTCATGCGTATTGGAGATTCAATGAGCCAATCACCGACCCTGTTCTGTGGCGTTCCCTACAAATTGCAATGATTCGCTCCGTCAAGAGTGACAAAGCAATCAAGAACCCTTCTCGGATAATGCGACTGTGCGGAACAGAAAACCACAAGAGGGGCGCACCTTGCCGTATCCTCAAGATTGGGGAAACATTCACTAAGTGGGAAGACCTGAAGATTAACCCTGCCGAAGAGGTTCAATCATTCCAAACTAATCACGACCCAGACCGAGAGCCGTGTACCGAGAATCTCAATACAGTCACCCTCTCCTACCTACAAGAAGAAACAGAAGGCGGTGAACGGAACAACAAACTCGTAGCCGCAGCCTTTGACTACAACGCTAATAATTATCCTATTAAACAAGCGATTCAAGAGTTGGCTATAGAGCGTGGTGTAGGTCGTGATGGTCTTTCTGAATCAGAGGCAGTACGAACTGTACGCAACGCTTACAAAAAGAAAGCAACACCCTCATTTACTAGGACATTAGTTGAAGAGACAACCACCTCTGACCTACTCTCAGACCTCAATGAAACAAAAGGGATGGCTCCAGAGGGTTATTCCCCAGACAGTGCTTCTTCTGCCGTTGCTATAAAAATTTCCGAATCTGATACGGGGGTCGTTGGGGGTACTCCTGATGACGAGGGAAAAGACATAACGAGAGTGGACAACAGACCTGTTGACCCCCGTGATAGAGTTCTTGTGTCTAATGTATCTACCAAAGTAGTTATGGAGAATGGTAGGCGAAAAGTTGTAACGCTCTATAAGCCTGTTGATGAAATTGCTTTTGAGATGAGCGAGGCTCTTGGGGGATACCCAAGGCGTTCAACAGCGACAGGCGTGTTTGCAATTAAAGAAACAAAAAAAGAGAGGGTAGAGTTGTGGTCGATACTAGACACAAACGACCTGTTTGCTTTACTCCATGACCGAGCGATTGTTCGTTGGGTTCGTGGAGAGTGTGAAACAATACAGGGTGATACTCTCTCTGCCATTACAAAAACAGAGTTCTTTCGTTGGGTAAAGGACAACATGGAACCCTCCTACGATGGTGTGAGCGAGTATCCCCATGTTCCACCAAGACGCTCAACATTTTACATTCCTACAGAGTTACCAGAGCCAACAGGGGAGTGTCTCAATGAGTTTGTAAATGCCCTGAACCCCGCAACTGAGAACGATAGAAAACTTATGATGGCGGCGATGATGACTCCTGGGTGGGGTGGGGCATCAGGGGCTAGACCTATGTTTGTATTCACTTCCGACTATGGGCAAGGTTCTGGTAAGACCGAAACTGCTAAGGCAATCGGGCGTATTTGGGGTGGCTCTGCAACACTAGACTACGAAGATAATTGGCAGAATATATCCAAGAGAATCATGTCCTCTGATGATTGGTTATCAAGGGTGTTCCTGTTTGACAACATTAAGGGCAAGTTCAGTGGCTCTGCTATAGAAGCGGCAGTAACAAGCGAGTTCTTAACAGGTCACAAGATGTTCGTTGGTACAGTCAAGCGACCCAATGATGCGACCTTCATGCTGACCTTCAACCTACCAGAAATGTCCCGTGACCTTGCTCAACGAGCCGTCATTGTCAAAGTAGGCAAACCCTTGGCAGGGGACTTTGTAGAGTGGGCTTGTCAGTTTGTAGAAGAACACCGATTGCAACTCATTTCTGATATATTACACCTCCTAAAACAAACAGCCAAAAAGGTAGTATCCACCAAATTTGCTGATAGGTGGAGGGCGTGGCAACGAGATGTTCTATCTAAAGTTCCTAACTGCGATGTAGACGAACTAGCAGCGGAAATCATAGAACGCCGACCTGGAGCCGATGCTGACGCTGAGGAAGCATCCTCTATCGTTCAAGCCATATCCGACCACCTTATTCTGTACGCCCGTAGAAAGGATTCTGAGGACATTACAGAGGTAACAGGAGCAGAGATTGTCAAGGTTATGGAAGAGTCTGGTAACTGGAGGGCTAATGACTCCTTTAGTACCTCTGCTAACTCCAGAAAATGTATGTCTATTGTGAAGGGTAAACTCCTTGGCAGGGGTGTCTTAATGCCAATCGAAACAGAGGGTAAGGATGGACAAAAACGACCCAAGAAGGTACGAGTAAACGAGGATGGTAGACCCTCTGGCTCACGAAGTACAACTCAATCAATTGTATTTGGTTGGGTGTGGGATAAAGCAGAAGAAGTTCTTGGGTCATTCTCATCTCCCGAAGACCTTGAAGATGCACTAACTAACGATTTGCCTATCTGACTTACAGGTGGTTTGGTCGCCACCTATCCTTGAGGCTCCCTCTAGTCCTGAAAAATGGGCTAGGGGGGGTTTTTTGTTAGAAAAGGGCGATATACTAAACACATGGAACAAAAACCCATTCTTTTTTCTATCGACCCTGGCTCAAGAGTAACGGGTATTGCTGTTTTTGCAGGAGATACTCTTCTTGATTGGAAACTGATTAAAGTACCTACGAGCCGTGACCCTGTGGAAAGGTGTCTCAATATGTGTTCTGCCGTTGAAACAGTAATAGGGGGAATCCTAGAGCAAATCGAGGGGCAAGACAGGACAGTTACCTTGGTTGTAGAAACGCCTGGTGGTCAAAACAGACCCCATTCCCGTGGTCTTGTTACCCTTGGCATGGCAGTAGGTATGATTATCGCTTACATGACCGCCTTGGGATATAGGGTTGTGTCCGTAAACGCAGGGGAATGGACACGATTGGGGGGAGGAAAGTGTAAATCAAAAGCAGTTAGGGCTGAAAAGATTAGGGAGTTATACCCAGACACTTATGAATCCTCAAGGGATAAATCCCTTGACGGTGCGGATGCAATAGGAATTGGTACATGGTTCCTTGGTCTATTTAATGAGGGGTAATTTGCACATCTCATTATGCAATTTGCACATCTCATTATGCAATTTGCACCCACTAACCATCAATCCCTAGTTTCTAAATCACCCATTCTGCGTGTTAAATCTGATAGCAGTTGTTGAGTTTGGTCAATTCGCTTATCTCGCTTGCGGTCATATTGTGCAATCGTCCATGTGAAAAATGCCGTTGCAATAATCGAAGAGACAAAGACAGGAAGTGTTATAAGAATCTGGTCGTGAGTCAAAGCAGGATGCGGAGATTCAGTCATGTCTTGTGCGTATGATTGCCCACACAACAAGCCGACCACCGACCATGTAACGATGTTTGAGAGTATCGCACCTAGACAGGCGTGGTGTTTGCTCGGCATTATTTTTTGTTCTTGCTTCATAGTTCTCTTTCGGCTATTTTTATCTGTCAAACTTCGTTTTGAAGTATTCAATAATCCTCGCTCGTAGGTATGTAGATATTGGGGCATCTGATTTGATGCAAACCATTTCTGCGATTCTTCCTTCAAAAGTTCTTACCGCAGGATATATACCTGCTCCGCCAGTAGCATCATCATCATTAGATGTCCCTACAGATAAGTATACAGTTCCACTGGCTGAACCACTTTGTAGTGTTCCAAAGTCCCCCGCCGAGTTACCGTTAGGCGCACAATCAACACACCAAGCATAATTAGGATTAGGTATAACATGAGAGTTGATGTTGGTTGTTGCGTACATCCCTTGACCTACATAAGAGCCATCAGTAATTTCATCATACGCACAACTACAAGTTATATTCCAATCATCCGCAGCACACAAATCACCCGAAGCCCCGCCACTACTATGTGATACACCAAAATAAACATTCCCAGAGATAGGGTGCTTATCGAATGCCATAGCGTATGTTCTTGATATATCCCAACTGGTAGAGCCATCATGCCCTAAAAATTCATTACCCACAACAGGATTATCCCAGGTTGCGCTTAGTGAATCTGGTTTAGATATAATTACCCACATAATGTGTTGTGGGTCGTCATCGGTTGTGTTGACTTTAATACCAAAATCTACTGTGTTGCTAGGTAGGCATAGAAGTTTAAGGTCCTTTACATTTCCGCCAGAGTTAAAACTTGCTTGAAACCTAAGAACACTGTAGCCGTTTATTTCATCTGCACTGCTTCCATGTTCATTCGTTCCAGTGCCATACGCTTGTGGTCCTCCCCCCAACCAAGGGTCTATTAGGTGGTTTGAGTTACCGCTTGAATCATCCCACTGTGTAATGTAATACTCGTCATCACCACTGGTCTTGTCTGCTACCCACTGTTCAGTGGTGAAGTCTTCTGCTTTCCACCACCCTGTTACATCCCCCTCTGCCCCAATTTCAGAAAGAAAATTGCCTTCTGTTAGTGCAGTGACTTCAAACTTATTGTCGGTTATCCAAGTTCTATTTGGCATTATGTTTGTACCTCTCTTATATGCACACTGAAGCCTAAGTTTACTGGCTCTCCGATTCCATTGTCTTCCATGTCATAAACCTTTAAGTCTAGTGTGTCCCCTGGCTCTATTAGTATGTTCAACCCAGTTTTAGAAACAAGTTTATAGGGGCGGTACGGGGCAGGACCTCCACCCATATTTTCAAAAAAGTCTGTATCTGAAATTCTTGTAGAGGAATCACCGCTACCATTTATTTCTAATATAGCCTTGGCTTTGAACATTTGTACATGTTGGGCGGGTAATATGGTGGGTGAAGTTTGTGTTCTAAATGTCGCATGAAAAGCAGTTACTTCAAATGTCTTAAAAACAGATGTGTCACTAACAGTTTGACTAGGATTGAGACACAAATTAAAAGTGTGTGCATCGGCTGATGAGCCTTCATGGGGTTCTAGTATATGCCCACTTATTTCAGAAGCATATTGGTAGTGCCAACCACCGCCACCAATGCCCGCAGTACCTTCCTTGTAAATTAACCACGCATCATCGCTTTCTAAAAAAACCTGCATGCCCTTTTTAGGTGCAACGAATATCCACTCAGCCCTAACCTCTGGGTCTGTTGAATTTATGTAATAAGCAATGTTGTCACCCTTGCCATTCCACTCTTGGGCTGCGGGTGTGTAATCAACTAAATAAATATCCCCATCTGAGGGTGAGGCAGGGTTCACATCTAGTATACTTATTACACTCATCTGAGCCAGTGCATCAAGTTGATACATTGCTGTATTAAAGTTAGTGTCGGCATCAGCAGCGTTCTCTGCTAATGTAGTTATGTTATTTATGTATGTAGCCACTACAAAGTAGCCTTAGTAATTGCAATAGTGAATTGTAAATCTAAACAAGTAGTAACACTAGAAACAACTAACTCTACTTTTTTCTCTGCGGGAACAGCGAGAGTTTGTGTGCCAACATCTGAATCAAAGTCAACGAGGTGTGCAATAGATGTAGTTACGGGTAAAGTAGTCTCTGGAGCAACCTCGTCTACACTTAATCCTAGAGTGCATGAACCAGTACCCGCAATGGCAGATAGTTTTGTAATGGTAAACGCTTCGGTTGTATAAAGAATTAAAGTATAGTCCATTGCAAGTGGGGTGACAATATGACCAGACAGACCATCCGAACTACCATACAAGTCTGTCCAAATCGTACCGTTGTAATAAACATACTCATCTGTGTCTTGCATGTAAGCCCTCATCCCATCTTTAGGGGGAATAAACTTCCACTGGTTATTTAAATAGTAAGCAATGTAATTATCGTAGCCCTCCCAATCACCAGTACCCGCCGTATCCACAAGGTAAACATTTCCATGTGTCTCCGTCCCAGGAGCATTTTGTTGGGCTAATGGGGACAAATGTATTAACGAGTCCAACTTGTACATGCTTTCGTTGAATGTAACTTCAGCACCGTATTGATTCTCGGCTAATAAATATAGACCCTTGTTTGCTGTTACTCCCATTTAATATAACCTTTCATCTGTAATTTCTACTAATTTATCAATCCCACTCATGTGTAAGCCTATTTTCTGGATTTCAATATGAATACTTGCCGAGCCGTATGCTCCACCATTGTCTGTATCTATGTCTAATTTTTTATATGTTACACGAGGGAACTCGGATATAGTGCCGTCAGAATTATACTGTGTGATAGCAATACCAGAGCCATTTGTTGTGTCTGCTGCACTAGACAAGGTTGTTAGTAGAGTATCTCCGTCTGCCTTGTAGATATTACACCGATACTCCTCATCAATACCGTCTGTGTCAGGATTAGGTGCTTGTGAGAAAAGTTTGAAAACCGCCCTATCTGTTCTTGCAAAATCAATAATCCAATCACCCGCACCTGTAGCCCCAGTAGGAATCTCGTATCCCCGAACTCCACCCACAGGAAACGGTCGTAACCTAGTATTACTTGCTTGTGCATAGGTTTGAGTTGCATCGGATACCTCTGCTCCTGAAGCAACAACCTTGTAGTATATAGAAACACCAAAGTCATCCTGTTGGTACTCGATGTTTGATACAGCACCCCCCTCATCATAAGAAACAATACCCGCAGTGTACCCCGATTCTGTGTGTGAACCAGTTCTGTCGCTAGTGCCTCTTCTTCCCCGTATAAGGTTTGTAAGTCTATATTGTCTACCGTCCCCCACCACTTCAGCAGTTTTAAACGAAATGAGTTCTCCATTCACATACAGTAAATTACTGAAAGCAAATACATTTGGTTCAGTTTCAGTTGCGGGAGAATTTGTACTGACAGGACCTAAAATCGTTACCAGTATTTCTGCTTTTTCGTCCCAAACACCCACAGGTCCATCGGGGATAACTGAATCTGTTCTTACCAACATACTTTCAGACTGAATACTTGCTATCTCAGTAAAAGTACCACTACCCCCTATTTTTCTCCAAATTTTTGCGCTTGTGAACTCTTGGTCTTCGTTTTCTGTACAAGACATAATATAATGTCCTTGAGCGTTTATTCCTCCAGTGTGCAAAGCAGGAGAATCAAACACCAAGGTTTTCATAGGTGGTGGCGAGTATGGAACATCAACAACTTGGTCTTCATCAGCATCGCCCGTATAGTCACTTGTACCCGAACCTTCAATAAGACCTGTTATTTCGTGGGTATAGTCTGCACCCCTATTTAATTCTAGTACACGAACATTATATGTTTCAAACTCATCTGTTCCTGCTGTAACAGAAATCAAATCACCCGCTTCTATGTCAATAAAAGAGGGGGCTATATTAAGTTTACAGCGTTGTCTTTGTTCATGTGATTTGTATAATAACCTGTTGCCAACTGTTTGTGCCTCTGATGCTTTTAGCCCCATTGGTATCTCTATCATTTTTGCTCTATTTATACCCGCAACAGGTAGCCTTGCTTTCTGGCTGCCTTTTTGGTAGTTATCGTTAATATCATAATAAGATACATTTATTTCATTAGGTAAATCACTGCTCTCTTTATCAGAAAGCGTAAATAAAGGTATATTGTCCTTTCCTTCTGGGTCGGCATACGAACCTAAATCTGGGGGTAAGAGTGTTTTTGTTGTTGTTGTTTCTCTATTTGTGAAAACTAAGACACCCTGCCGTTCATTTAACATTAAATCAAAATATAGTACAAGTGTGTTTATTAGTTGTTGGGATGTTTTTGCGCCCTTAGCAGTGTAACCACGGACTCTATTTGCCTCTGTTACTGTTTGTAGAACATCTGTATTAAAAGAATCTCCAGAGGTGTAGTCCCCGCCAACACCCTCTTCTTTTTTAAACCCACGACCTATTAAAATACTATCTATAACCTGACCCACCGTTGCATAGTCTTGGGTTGGGGGGTTTCCTGTTAGTATTTCGTTTTCACGAGGTATTGATTGAACAGTAAAATTACACTGGGGTATTTGGTTTCCGAAGTCAGCAAGTTGCATCTCTTCAATTGCACAATATGCTATCCCTTTGTATTTGGGGGAGGGGTTTCTTACATCTGTTAGTATTTGGTCTGCTGTGTTATTATTGTAATGGTCTTTAACAGTTACTTCCCCTGACCCATAATTAGCATTATCATAGTCTCCGTCATCCCCAATATAAAATCTAAACTCTTTAACTAAAGTAGTGTCGTGTGTGTTAGTTGATGCCGTGATTTTTGCACCACTTGTGTTTTCATTATATCCCGTGGCACCCCAACTTGAAGGTAGTGGATTCCAAGTGTTTGACATATTTCCTGGGTAAGTGGATTGAGTCCACGATTCTCCACCGTGATTAGTTAGTGTGTGAACATAATGTTCACCACTTGATGTTACTGTTGCTGACACCTTAACAACAATATAGTCTGAACCAACCGATAGGATTTTATGTGAGCCGTGGTTACAATCCCAAGGACTACCACCGCCTGTCATTGTGCAATACTGACCTGCTAGATAATCGGAAAAGTGACCGCTGCCTCCGTTTGCAGTAATTTTCATCTTGTGTAACCAAGAGTCATAATCTGGACTGTTTACACCGCTAGTAGGTCCTGTCCACTCTGCACCAAAATCTACCGTAAAGGAAATGAGCGACCCCTCTCTCGTAACAGGGTAATCTACACTTGTTCTATATTTCTTTTTCCCGTTAAAATAAACTTCACTTACATAGTTAATAGGACCTTCGCATAGTGCTGTAACAAAATCACAGTCATAGGTATACCAAGTCGTTGTACCTCCTTGGTTTGTGGTGTTGCTGTCCTTCTTATTATGTACAAGAACGCCATCAGCAAAATAATTTTCATCATCTTTTACTGTTAAGTTGTAAGTGGGTGCTTTGATTTCAAACCTATCAATTGAGTCAACAGTAACCCAACCCTTTTCAGATAGTAATTTGTCACCCGACCTTAAACTATGTGCCTGAAACCAATGTGCTTCATGGTCTGGCTTTAATCCATATACCTCGTGTTCAGGAGTACAAGTAAAATCAAAACCCTCCCCTACTACACGCAATGCTTTTTCTGTTGTGCTTGCCCACCTTTTTGTTACTTCTTTATCCCTAAAACAAAGTTTACCTTTCCGTGTTTTTGAGAACCTAGCAGTCCTTACAATATCGCCTGGCATAATTTTTTCTATTGCTTTATCTGTTCCGTCTGCCATACGAATTGGAGTGCCTTTTAGAAACGATTTTTTACCACCACCTCCTGTTGGGTTCTGTGATGTATGCTTTGTCTCGTGTACCCCACTACAAGCGATTAGTTGTCCCGCAACTCTTATTTGACTTCCATACGAAGCAACTATTCCTTCACCCTCTTGAACCCCCATTATGTTTATTTCTTCTATTTTTTGCCCCTCACTGTGGTGTGTTGGGAACTCCATTGGGTCAATAATGCCCCCCGCCAGACCCCCAATTGCACCGCCAATCGCCGCCCCCGTCCACATTGCAGTAGACCACATAGCAACGCCCGCAGGACCCATCATTACAAAAGCCGCCCCAATAACGAAACCTATTATCATGCCCCAACTACTGCCACTACCCATAAGTTAGTCCTCTATTCCTGCGAATCGGAATGCTCCTGTTACTCGCTTGTTCCAAAATCGGCATCTTGTCGTTTCAACAACCTTACCAACACCCTCGTGCGTGTGTATAAAGCCCTTATCGGTCAGTATCGAACAATGACAAGAAACATTGCGGTCACGAAGGAAATACATCTCGCAGTCACCAATCCCCGCTTCTTCTGGTGGTATTTCAATCCATGCTTTTGCTACAAGCCCATATAGACTCTTAATATCCTCGTCAGTAAACTTCATCATACCCTTGTCGCTTGTAATGTTGTAGTTGGGCATTAAGTCCTGAAGACCTAAATCTTCAAGAACTACTATCCACAACCCACCACAATCAAGACCAGTACCACCCCTACCTCTTCCGCCCCACACCCACGGATGACCGAGATACTTTCTCGCCGCTTCAACAACCGCCATTCTAGGCAATAGTTTTGTGGTTTCTTTAATCATGTTCAAACCCTATCTGGTATGAACATGGCTCTATCCATACCAGGAATATCAGGAAACCCACCAAAATTGTCTAAATTACCAAACTTACCCGCACAAGCCGAGTGTGTTTTATTGCACCCAACAGTCATAAGACAAGTATCACCAACCTCTATATCGTATGGCGTATCAATGAAAAGAGTAATTTCACTGTGGTCATCAGCATCGCCCCCCCCAGTTGCTTGTGATGAGGACGCAATAGGAAATTCTTCTCCATCATTAAGCCCACTTGTGAATTTAATAGTTCCATATCTCCAAACTTGGGCAATGTAACCAGTAGCAACATCGTCCTCATCAACGCTAAATTTATTTCTTGCTAAGGTTACTTTTGTAACTGTTGTTGTTTGTTGTATTGCCAGACCGCCGTAACCTGTAATTTGCATATTCCCGCCCAAGTTTACCCCACAACCAGGATTAAACTTGGTTAATGTAGTACCATCAGATGCTCTATGGTGGTGTTCTTGACCCAAATTGTGACGGCAATTTCTGTTGTAAATCTTCCCAACAGGAAGCCTTAAAAACTTTGCTTGTGAAATCAATTCTGCTTTCCAACCAAAACCATCATTTACAATGTCTGCAAGAGTGTACCTCGTCATATATAACTCATTTAACCAAGGGTACTGCCAATCAATCAGTTTCTCCGTGATAGCGGCACTTCTATATTTACCCCCACGAATATCTGACTCCGTAAACCCATCTACTTCAGTAACACCAACAGGAATAAGTATTCCTGTGCTTGTTTTATTTGATTCTGACATACCGCTAGTTAGTTGTGTTGCAGAAACAGCAAACCCTATAGCCGCTTTGTATAAATGACTCTTGTAAGTAATGTCTGTGTTGTGGTCTGTGAATCTAAAAATTGTTCCATCTTTTCTTATCAACCGCCAAATAACAGCATAACGATGAACAGTGTTCTCGTTAATTGTTTTTAATTGGGATGTAAAGGATACTGTCATGCTTTGACTACTCCTTGTTTTTCTTTCTCTTTGCAATCCTTGCAATTTCTGCTTTTTCTTCTACACTCTTTAGTTGATTCTCCCTTGTGCCTCATAATACAATCAACCATTTCCTGTTGCTCCCTTAGTGTTGGAAGTCGGAAGTTACAAAGTGCGGGTAAATCAGAATCGGAATACATTCGTTTGGCTTGGACAAAATCCCTAAATTGATTTATTTCGTCAATAGCATCTTCAAACTGAACAATCGCATGGATAGGAGCAACTTGTTTAAAGAACGGGTAATAAAGTTTCTCAAACACACCGTCCTCAAAAATACAAGATGCAACTGCCATAGCGTTGAAATCTGCGTATGTGTTTGGAAAGCCCTTTTTAGGTTCTTTTAGTTCTTTTTGGAATCGGTGCTGTATACCAATGCTATTTATTCTTCTTACCTCAAACCCCATCATATAAGCCCTTAAAGACAAGTCATGTTCTTCGTATCCCCAACCATAAAGCGAGGGGTTTAATCCTCCCATGACTTCCCAGATATATCTAGGTATGAAATAGCAACCACCAAGCAAACTATCACAACGGTCTACTACATCGTGTTCCCCCCTATTCATCCATGATTGTTTCATAAAAACATCTGATGATTTTTCTGTTGTAGCCCTGCTCCATTTTGCTCCGCTACCAACCCATTTACACCTGAAGTTTATACAAGCACAGCAAAAAATCGCTTGTGGATAACGGTCTAATGCTTCGTCCACTGTTAATAGCCAGTTGTATGGCATTCTCATGTGAGAATCCATTATTACAATAACATCACCCGTTGCTAAGTTTGCCCCGAATCGTTTAGCCCCGCCCGCACCCAATCGTTTAGGTGTTCTAACTACTTTGACATCAGGAAACGAACTTAATCTTTCTTTAACATCATCATCCCCACAATCATCAACAACAATAATCTCAATAGGTCTTGGCTCACTAGCCCAAACCATTGCAACTGTTACCTCAAGGTCACGAATCTCGTTGTGCGTAGGGATAACAACGGAATAAGAGAATTGTGCATCGGCATTTATTAGTTCAATGTTACTCATGCTTAATGTGCTTGGTGGTGATGCACATTTCCGTCATCGTCTGTTTCTGTAGTTGTTGTTGTTGTTTCGCAGTCTACACCTGGTATACAATCATCTGAGAATGTAGAGTCGGTTGTGGTTGAATCATGGGGGTCAACGCAAGTAGCACAATTTATATGCCACTCACCCGCTGCTGTAGATGAGTCTAATAAAAAAACATTTGTCCAACAAGCATCTACTCCTGTCGCCCCTGTGCCTTGAATGCACCCAACACTACCACCCTGATTATCTTTTAAAAGTATATTGTGATACCCAACATTCCAAATTGTAAATATCGCACCACCCCTAATTATAGGAAGAACATTGGCAGGGGGTAAGTACAGAGAACCCTCATGCTCAAATGAGCCAACTCTTAAAAATCGTTTTGATAGTGTGCCTAAATACCTATTTCCTGTCCACTGAAACTTTTCGTACCCCCCATAAAATTTTGGAAGAGTAAGAGTCATGGGTTAGTATCCCACTTGTTCCACTGCCTTGAGCCATCTGAGAACTCGCTTATCCACATTGTCGTTGATGAATCTGCTGCAAGAGTACCACTTAGACCTACGGAACTATTACTATCATGACCACTCGCTTCTTCACGAGCATCACTTAATTCCATAGTATAAGAGGCGTGTCGGTTTAGTAGGTAAAAATAAGGTCCACCAGGAGGGAGCGACCACGGGTCGGGCAAAATAACTTTATCGCCCGATACGTTTTCAGGGTCTAACGCTATTACTCTGCCCTGCCCAAACGCTATTGTTATGTCCCCATTTACTGTAATTGTTGAAGAACCCCCATAAAAGTATTCATCAAAGTGTTCACTGTGGTCAATTATTTCTACTAAACTAATTGCATCCGTATTCCCTGTATCAAAAGTGTCAATGGAAATAGATAGTAAATCATCCATATCTTTTGTAAATCTAACAGGAACATCGAACTCACAAGCACCATAAACTGTTTCGTCATCCTCAATAGCAGCACCAGAAGATACAGTAACAATACCTGTTGCAGGATTAACTGTCCACCCACTAAGCCCTTGGGTTATCTCAGTGAAAGTGCTTCCATTACTTGACCTAGCAATCTTAATTTTATCCTTAACTGGTTTTGTTAGATTTCGGATAACAACAGGTGTATCACCACCATCAGCATCTACCACACTATATCGTTTAGTTAGTTGTAAGGATAGGCTGACCGCTATTGTATCCCCTGTGGTATTAGTGTACAAAGGGACATAAGCAGAGTCATCTTCATAAGAAGAACGCCCATCAGTAGCCGTTGTAAAATCTATCCAATCTTTGTAGCGAAAACCATACGCCGCACCCTTAACAGACATATAAAACTCTAAGACATCTTGCAAGTCTTGAAAAGTTTTTACGCCATACGATACATCATATTGTCTTTTTGACTTACTCCATCTTGATACTCTTTGCTCTGCTCCTGTATCAAGACCTACAACAGTTGTAGAAAACCCAGGACCTCCTGCTGACCCGTAAGATATGTTGGTGGGAAACCGTATTTCATAAAACGACATTCATTAACTCCATTTACATTTCTGCCCCTTTAATACCTCTTCCCATATCCCTTGCGATTTGTTTCTTTGATTTTCTGAATGAGTCTGCATCTTGTGTGGTTATGTTCATGTTTACTATAACATTTTTTCCGCCCCCGCCCTGGGCTTTCACACCTAAATCTCCTGAAGGCATACGGGTGAGTGGCATAATTGCTTCTGCTCCTGCTTCTCCCATCAAGCCTACACCTCCACTAGCCATTGGGAACATGGTAGGTCTATGGACTACACCACCTGTTGCGAAGTTTTGCATGTCTCCACCAGACATAACTGCCCCTTGCCTAGCAGCACCTATACCTCCGCCTGGGAATATACCGCCCATTGCCCCCATAATCATTTTGTATATAACTGCTTGAATAATCATTTCAACAAGTTGTAAGACTACGCCTACAAACGCTTCTTCCATTGACTTTGCACCTTTAACTACATCCATAATGCCTTGAGTCATTGCTTGAGCCATTTGTTCATTTGTAACAAGCATTTCCTCTTTTAAATCTTTTTCTTTTTGATAAGCGTCATATTTCTTCATTAAGAGGTCTAATTCTGCTTTCCCTTGCTCTTCCATCATCATTCCGTATTGTTCTTGCCACGCCATTCTTGCATCTTGTTCATATCTTACACGAGCAAACGCATCTGCCTCATCTTTAGGGGCTGCTTGTTCTCTCTTAATATCCATTGCCAGATTTAGTGCATCAAATGCCCCAATTGAGTCATCTTGTGCGGCTTTGAGTAGTTGTAATTTTTTAGTAAGTTCTACTACATGAGCCATATATGCCACCCTCAACAAGAAAGCCATATCTTCTGTTTTTATCCAAGCCTCTCTTGCTACTCTTTGCAAGTCAATAGCGTTCGCTGCTTCTGTCCCACCTGCTATTTGTTGTTGAAGAATCAAAATTTCTTCTTTCATAGACGCAATATGGTTTTTTGTTGCCTCTATTTGACTTTTTCTTGCTGTCTCTAGTTTTTGTGCCTCGGCTGTCGCTTTTCGTTGTTCTTCTGTTAATTTTGCTCTTGCTTCAATGCCGTCTTGGAGTATGAAGTTCTTTTTCATAAGCAACATAGCCTCATCCCAATGTAGCGAAGTTCCTGCTTTCGTTACTTCGTTCCATATCTTGTTGAAAGCAATTGCTCTTCGTTTCTCATCTCCAACTAAGTGCATTACCGCTATTTGTTCGTCCAGAGCCTCTATCATTTCAAATACTTTTTCTGCGGCTTCATCATCTCCAGTTGGCATACCTAATTGCCCCCGTGCTTTTCTTCTTGTATCCGCCAATTCGTTCAAGGATAGAATAAGTTTTTTAACAAAATCTGCATCATGCCCCAAGTTTTTTGCAATGTCTGATTTTGTCATTGCATTTATGAACTTTATTAAGTTTGAAGTTGAATCAACAATTGCTTTCAATTCTGTTGTTGATGCTTTTGAGTAATCAGTCACAGCACTCGTGGCATCAGTATATGCGCTCGTAAGTTTTTGCTCTAACAAACCATGTTCTGCTATCATTTCTGCTAAATACTTATTACCATTTTTTATAGCATCTATATAGTCTTGTAAAGCCTTGCTTGGTTTTACCCATCTATCCTCGCCTGAATAGACTTCTATCCAACCAATCTCAGCATTAGGGTCATCCTTAGTTGTCATGATTCTCTCTTTCCTACCTGTGTAATTGACTATATCATCTCCCATATCCTCTATAATACGCATCTCCCTGGGATATATACTTTTGAAGGCTTCATTCTTTGCCAATTCAAACTTTTCCAAGGAATCTGATAAGTGTTGTATAGATTCTGTGGCAGTTTCCGCATCCTTAGCCATACCTACCCTATTCATCCCCGAAATCATTGCGTCATTTACTTTTTCTTGCTGTTTCTCTACTGCGGCTATACCCTCAGCCCACTCCCAATACATTGTGATAAGTATGGCAACTGCTGATGCTATTGCGCCAACGATAGTCAATGACTGTGCTGCTGCTAATCCCTTAAAGCCTTTTGTTAGCATAACTACCACACTCAATAGACTGAAAAATAAACCAATAACCATTTTAATTACCATCATTGCAACGAATCTAGCAACAATGAATTTAAGAATTATACTAAGAGCCTTAGCCCACCCATAAAACTTTTCAACAGAATAGGACATACCCGCAAACATTCTTGCTGTACCTGTCATTACATCTACAAGCGCGCGCAACGCACCACCCAAACCAGTATCCCCAAGACTTAACCATGTTTCTTGGATAGCGGAGCGTAACATTTTTAATGAACCGAAAAAGGTATCGTCCATCATTGCAGCAGCCCTTGCAGTCTCTTCTGCCAAATCTCTTTGTCTCTGAACCGCCGTACCCATTTCTTCATTTAATTCTGCTAACGCCAATGCACCAGGAACAGGTCTACGAGCAAAAATCTGCAACATCAACGCTGCGAACTCAGTAGAATCGCCTAGTTTCTTACCTGCTTCATTGAGACTGTGAAACACTTCTTCTAATGTGTGTATGGCGGGGTTCACATCAGCAGCAGTTAGCCCAAGTCTTTTAATAGCCCTCATTGCTTTGTCTGTTGGTTTAATTAAAGCCGCAAAAACACCACGCAACGCCGTACCTGCCATTGATGATTTAATACCAGTGTTAGCCATAAGACCCAAGGCTACATTTGTCTCTTCAAGAGAAATACCTAAAGCACCTGCGAAAGTACCTGCATATTGCATAGCATTACCTAGTTGGAATACAGTTGTATTAAAACTATTTGCGGTAATCATCAAAGAATCTACTACACGCTCTGCATCACGACCCGTTAGGTTGAATTGGTGAATTGTATTAGCAACCATGTCACTCGCTGCGCCCAGTTCAATAACAGCGGCAGTAGCAAGGTTCAAAGTATGGGGAATCATTTCCATAACATCGTGTGTCTCAAAACCTGCTCTTGCGAGGAAAGCCATGCCCTCACCTGCTTCTGTTGCAGTGAACCTTGTTGTTGCTCCGAGTTCACGAGCAGTTTTGTTTAACCCCTTCATCTTTTCATCACTCAAGCCTACAACAACTTGCACACTACGCATGGTTTTTTCAAAGTCAACCATTGTCTTGATAGCATCACGAATCACATATAGACCAAGAAAACCGCCCACAAGCATACGGAGGTTTAAACCAAGTGTATTAACACTTTTACCTGCCGCTAAGGCAGACCCACTTACACCCGCAGCAGCACCTTGAAATTGTTTTGCACCACGCACAGCCAACGCTGCGTTGATTTTTAACATTAGTGTTTGACCAATAGTCATGAGTTATCTTCGCTTTGCCTTATCTATTGACTGTTTGCTTTTCTCGTGTTGTTGGCTTAATTTTTCTGAGGTGTAGTTCAAGAACTCGGCATCTAGTTGGCGAATGTAATACATATAATCTGACCTGCTTTCGTATTCATAAATGCCATTAAAATCTAGCCATGAACCTATCTCTGAAATAAGTATCGCTGATGCGCCTACTTGTGACATATTTCTTGTTGAACTTAAATCACTGAATGCCTTCCAATAACATATTAACCATTCGTATAACTCTGGTGCATTATCTAACGCCGCTACTTGCTGTCCCGCTTCTTGTTGTCTGAGGAGGTGCTTTTCGTGCTTTCCCCAATCGAGTTGGAATCGCAAGTAGCCTCTGAGTTTCCCGCTGCTTCTTCCATTTCATCTTGTCTAAAAAGTTCTGATTCTCCAGAAACATCTTTAACTATGGAATAAAATTCGGGGTACTCTCTGAATATCTCAAGGGCTTTTTTAGATGAAAACTTAATAACAGTGCCATCATCTTCTTCAAGACCTTTCCAATCTTGCAAAACATGTTCAGCCACACATTTCATGGCTAACTTTTCCATGTCTTCTATTTTCATTGTGCCTAGACGCATTTGCCTCATAAAAGGCTTTCCTGCTTTTCTTAGTGCTTCCTCGTACTGAGGATTCCCCAATCGAGCGACTTTAAGATGCAAGTCTGCACCGCAATCTACCCATACACCTTCTGCTGAGGTTTTTAGTTGTGAAATTTTGAACGCCATAATACTGTTACTCCTTTTGAAATTGGGTTGGGTCTTAGTTTATATTAACCAGATGAACCAAGTCCCGTCCATTTAGTTATACGAATTGTGCAACCTTCATCAACATCACCCGAACCATCGGCGGGGTTATACTGAGTATCACTTCTAACTGCTTCCCAAGACATATCAGCGATAAGGTCTTGGTTTTGTCCACCTGCAACACGCTGCGCAGATGTGTAAATAATCTTAGGGAAGTCAAAACAATAAGCATTTCCATCTACATCATCAAAAACAATCGCTAATGCAGAATCATTAAAATTCAAATACTTGTCAATCATAGTAGAATCTGAGTAGTATCGTTGGAATGTACCGCTTACATTGCAAGTACCTGTACCAATTGCCACAGCACCCAGTGTACCTATTTCTAATCGAGGTCGTAGGTTATTGCCAAGAGCCATTGTAAACGCTGTGATATTTTGAGGGTCGTAATTTGCACCTTCCATTACACCATCAACATCATCAATGGAGTTCATAACATCGTTAGTGGTTGCATCAACATGGTCAGAGCCAAGTTCTGTATTATTTGATTCACCCTTTGCACCAATCCAAGAAAACGAGCCTGTTACAACTGCTTCTGTTGTGGCACTTAAAGTCATACCATCAATCATACAACCGTTGTATGCTGCTGAACGACCTGATGTTGCTGTATCAATGTCTTCATGTACTCTTTGTATTGTGTAGGAGCGTTGCTTTGCACCGTTTACAACTTGACCACCCTGTGTCATTGTGGGGGTAGTGCTAGCACTCTCATCCACCAAAGTACCATAAACTTCCATAACCATTGATTCTGCGGTGCCTGTAATGGACTTGATTTTGAAGTAGCCATTGTTCGCAGCATCATTGAATCCTGCTGTCAGAATCCATTGTCCTGGTGACATTTCATCAAAGTTTCCACCAATTCCATCCTCGGTAAATTTGCTTCCTGATGCAGTAGCAATAAGTTCTGCTCCAGGTGTAAAGGTAATTGTGCCTGTAAAGGCTTGAGCCGCTTGGTCGGACATCACAGCCGCAAGCAGAAGTTCAGCGAAACTGTAAGACAGTTCAAAGCCAGTATCACCTGCAACACTGAGATTTGAACGGACAACATCAGCAATCTGACGGTCTGCCCTAATTTCAGCAGAGGTGATAGTTGAGGTTTCTTGGTGCATGGACTCGCCAGTAAGACGAAGCGTGGAGTACGAGCCACTTCCTGTGGGAGAAGTACCGTAGGTCGATGCTCCTTCTATCCCATATAACATTTTTACTCTATTTGTATCAGACATAATTTGTATCCTTCATTATTAGGAGATTTCATCCGCAAAATACGGACACGAGACATTGATTTGCCACCACTGACTGCCAGTTCTCCCAACATGCGTGATTGACGGGGTTCTAAACACTACTGAGTTATTCGCCACAGATGTAGTATCTGATGTGGCTAGGAACTTCGCTACAATCCTATCGGCAAGGATTAGACCATCTCTCGTACCTTTCTCAAGTACAGAGAAAATTTGGGCAACAGCAACACCATTGTGCCTGTACCTGCCCGTACTTCCACCTATATCGGCTTTAATGGTATTTCCAGAAAGCACTGACCACCTAATCCACATCTCGTCATCAGGTTGGTTAAAAGGGGCGTTATCGTATGCAATAAGGTACTCATCTCCGAACTCATCGGAGAATCGTTTTCTGATTACATCATGTAATTTTTGTGCGGATTCAACGGTCATGCTTCGGTCACACTATGCTTTAAAGTTAATCTGTTCACAGTTACCCTTAACATTCCTTGTCTCCCGTGTTGTTTACTTTTGCCATTTTCAAGGTCTTCGATGTAATCCACATTGTTTGTTATATATACTGCTTTGGGGGTTTTATTATCTGCCGTGGCTTTTAGTATTTTTGCCGTCCCTCTTTCAATAGAGTTAGCACCTTTTTTATCCATTCTTGAATCTGTTGCTTTTGCCATTGAACGACCTGCGGTAGTAACATTCCAGTTACCTTTAGCACGACCAGTATCAACAGGAGTCATATCAACAAGACCCTCTAAAGCATCTAGGCTAAGTTTCTTTATGGCGTAAGAAAGTTGTTGCGCAGGAAGAGCCGCCCCTAAGTTTAGAACTGCTGTTGCAAATATCTTACTGTTACTTCCTATCATTATCGCCTCAATTGCATTTCATATATACCAATTTCATCACCAGTGTACCCAGTTATTATATTCATAATACGCCAACTTTGATTATCGAAAGTGACTTCAAGACCATTTTCAGGAGTAAACAACAGACCAGAAGAAGATATAGATATAGAACAATCATTGCTCTCTATAATATCACCATCAATCATGTCGGAACTGTAGTTAGCAGGTGGAGTAGACTTCACGGTGTACTTTTTCACACCAGACTCAACGACAGAACCATCGTCAGGGTCATAAGAAGCAAGACCTGGTACAACAAAGACCACATTCTTACCATAGGTATCTATGATAGATTTAATCTTTGGTATTAGGGTTGTATCAAGTGCTGTTGCCATTACCCTCTTTCCATAACTATTGTTCCTTGGTTTCTAAGCATTCCACGAAGTAGGGTTGTTACCTTTCGGTATGTCTTTATTTGGGACTTCCCGCCCTCATACTTCGTTGTTGAGGCTACTGACCCAACACTTACGCTTTCTTCTGAAATTATCCCCGTATTTACCAAGTCTGCCAATAAATCTTCTGATAAAGCCAAAACCGCCGCTTCACAGCAAGCCTGTTCTAAATTTGTAGGTACATCATCATTACCAACAGCAAAGCCATCAATATCTATAATGTCTGTGCGAGGAAAAGCAAGTGCTTGTTCCTTATACACCCTTCTACCTATCCAAATTCCGTTATACCTTCTATCTAAATAGGCAGTGGCGTTTCTTATAGCCGCCTCTTTATCTGAAGTTGTTACAGCAGAATCGTTCCAAGCCGTTGAGCCTTGACGATTCGTGAAATAAGTGTTTGCAAAATCTACTGAAACATAGGCTTCCGCATCACTTTTACCTGAGCCATCTTCAACAACAAGAGCCATTTAGTTAATCCTCATTATCATCTTTTGGTTCTGATTTTTTAGAAAAAACCTTCTTTTTGATTGGTTGCGCTGCTTTTTTGTTTCCGCCAGGGACACGGTATCCCCTAGCCAAATATGATTCAAGTTCAGACTTTAAGATAGTAAGACGACCTGAGCCATTTGCAACATCCATTGTTTCTGGATTATCCATCGTCATTACCCCACTTCTTAGTAGTTTTCTTCTTGGTTGTCTTTTTAGGCGCAGGAGCAGGAGCAGGAGCAGGTTTACTACCTTCTACATAGTACCCTTTTGCTTCCCAGTTTTTTCTATCAGAAACATTGAAGGTTTTTTTCTTCCCTTCATTGTTTACCAATGTTATTGTTGGTACTCTTGAGTTATTCATTCCTATATTCCTTCTTTATTGATGTTACCCCGCCCCCAGTGAGGGCGGGGTATTATCAAATACTAACAATTAAGATTACGATGCAGATGTATAGACTTTACAAGCATATTCAGGACGAACACATTTTGTACCATAAAGAATATCAAATTCCCAAGTGGTTTGTTTGTATTGTCGTTGAACTTCAAGTCGTAATGAAAGACCAGAAACAGGGTCAGTCATTGACAGCATGTTGCTACCCATTGCTAGGTCGCTTGCTGAAGCCATCAAAGGACGAGTTGCAAGAGCAAACGCATCACGGTGGAACGCAAGACCTACACGACCTGTATCACTAGCAGTATTTGGATGCCAAGTAATAGCAGCAGCACCTGCGGCAGTAACCGCAACTTTTAATGCAGGACTAATTGATATGGTTACATCACCTGCGATTAAAGAGGCATCAGCAGTCGCAGCATAATAGGTGCTATCACCTGCAATAGTGAACGAGTCACCTGCTTTTATGCTTTCAGACGCATCGTGAGTAATGCTTAATGTTCGACTTCCAATAGCAGTGTCCGCTGCACATTCTGAAGTCCCATCTATTGCCGTACCACCAGTGTGAAGAGGACAATCATCGTCTGCCCACCAGTTGAATCCGTACTTACGACCTATATCGCCTTCTCGTCTAGCCAGACCACCATCCGCATTTGTATTAGCGGCAGAGAAGTCTGATGTACCTAGAAGCGTTGCTTCGGCTTCGTGGTTTATTACAAAAGCACGATTGTCATTAGGACAGCCACCCATGTTGAGCAATTTTCGTGCTTCCGTGATACCCGCTACACCAAAAGCAGCCGCATCTTCGTTAGCAAGATTACCAACATCTGTATATGTAGCAAAGATGTCTTGGTTCACTTGATTTGCAATACCACGAACTGCTTCTGAAACTTGCATTGGCATGAAATCACGATTTCTGTCAACTTCAGTAAGTTCTTTGTCAGTGAGGTGGAAAGGAGTATTTTTGTACCACTTGTCCAATGAAATTTGTACGAGGTCAGGAGTTGCGCCACCAGGAGCCTCAAAAGTGTTGCTTGGTGTAACTTCGGCAACTGCGATAGCCGTACTGATTGGCACATCAATTGTTGTGCCTTTTTGAGCGGCTTCATTCCCATAGTCCATATTTACTAGACGGGGTAGAACGCATCGCTCACGAAGAGCCAATAGACCTTTTGCAAGAATCTTCGGCATGATGTTAGAAAGTGTATTTGCAGCCATTGGGCTTTCCTTTACTTTTTTCTATAATGTGAAACTAAAGAACAAACCCACTACAAAGGAGTTTGTAAAATTGTGTTCCGCATCATCCCGACACGGTGGCATCTCGCCGAAGTAAGGACACTTAATCGTTTGTAACTATTGAGTCGCCTGAAGCGATTGCCTCAATGTTACTATTAAGTGACTCTTGGTCAAACCGACTAATACTTCGGCGACCTGCGCTTCCTGAACTGGAAGCATTATTTGTGTTCGTAGCCCCACTTCCTGTGGAACCTGAACCTTTAAATGCACGAGCAAATGCGTCACTCGTCTTCATTTCTTCTACTAACTGAGATATTGTCATAGGCGAACCTTGTGCATCCCCAATACGAGGATTACCACTACTATCGACCACTTCTGCAATGAAAGAGCCATTTTCTGTTCTTCTCATCCTAGTTTGGCTCATTACATGCGGTAATAGCAAATCAACAGAGCCTTCGTTCTCTGCGAGGGCTTTTGTGGCGGAAGAAGTAATGAGGTTTTGCTCTAATTGACTAACAAGAGACTTATTTTCATCTGTCATTGTCACTAAAGCAGCCTGATGTTGCTTGATTAACTGTGCTTCTCTAACCTTTATTGCCTCTGCAACTTTTGCATCTGGGTCAAAATTTGCATATTCTTCAATTTTTTCTAGTGCTTCTCTTGCCTGTGTAGCATCTAAACCTTCAAATTGTTTAAGTGCTTTACTTGCGGTTTGAGCATTTGCTCGTTCTTTTCCTAGAGCCGATTTAAGGGCAGTTGTGTTTTCCAACTCGTACCCATTTGCTCCTGTTACATTCAATAGAAATGAGCCATCCTCTTGCTCATTGTAAAATGCTGCAACGGATTCGTCTAATCCCTCGGTTGTGCTTATGTGTGCTTGTAATTCTGTCATACTGTCAGTTCTCCTGTTTTTCGGGCTTCTCGCCCATGCAATGTAGTAGTTCTATTTACTTCTTCGGCAATAACATTCTTGCTTCCGCACTATTCTATCATTTTATCATTTCTTTTGCAATGCGTAGTGGACACACGGCGGGCAGGAGGATACCCACCGTGCGCCCCATGCAGACCCAACCCAGGGCAGCAAGAACTTCTACACAAATGACATCGGCGAAATAAGAACGACACAAACCCACTATCACTCTGTAATTAGTTTTTGCTTTTAACAAGCATCTCAATAAATGTGGTGTTTTTAGGTGCGTAATCAATTCTTACTCTTTCACAACAATGTCCGATTAGTAATACAAGGCAATACACTTTTATGAAAACCCATAAAACGGCGAAAATTGTGTGTATCTCTTGTACACATGCACCATTTACTCCTGCAAAAACAGAGGAGTGGATTCTTTCCACACTGTCTAACATAGATGGAATAACACACTTTGGGCATTTGGGCGACCTTTTTGAATCCACTGTAGCCTCGGTGCATCCTTCGGATGACACTGATACACATACATTGGAAGATGAATATGAACATGCCCATAACCTTTTGTCGGCAATACGAGGAACATTGAATCCCGACTGTGAACTTTGGATAAACAAGGGAAATCACGATGCCAATATCGAAGCCCGTGACCCCCGTAGAGTGCCATCACGACTTAGGAGTTTAGTGCATTGGAATATGCACCCCACTTTTAGAGAAGAGTTTAAGAGGTGGGAGTGGCTTCCTTATGAAAAATCTCAAAGAAGCATAAAGAGTATTGGTCAGTGTTGTTTCTACCACGGATTTGATGCAGGACTTGCAAGTGATGAACTTGAGGGCTTGCAAATGTTGAACTGTATGCCTGAACCACAACAACAAACATTTAGGCTAATGGTTCGTGGACATACACATAGACCTGTGCCTCCAACTCAAATGTTTCGTACAAGAAAAGTTCCACTTCCGTTTTGGTATGCTAATGTAGGTACATGCGGTCCTCTCAAACCAGACTATATGATTCGTAAAGACTCTAGCCAGTGGGGGTCAGCAATACTTGTAGTGGAATGCCGAATAGACCGCCCATCCCGTCTTGTAGGTAAATGTTGGGATGCGGAACTAATTAGGATGCCTAAATAATGCGTGTTGAGATACGAGGTAAGAGGTGGAGTCTGGAGGTAGTAGATTACCTGCAAGACGGTAGTTGTGGAAGCATAGACCCCCCTGACACTCCGAAAAAGCGTATTCTTATAGCCAGTAACCAGACCCCCATAGACCAACTTGATACTGTGTTGCACGAGTGTCTTCACGCCGCATTTCCCGATTTGGACGAGGAAGCCATAACCGAAAGCAGCACCGATATTACAAAAGTTTTGTTCCAATTAGGTTGTAGGGTTAATTTATAATGGCAAAACTACACTCACCTTCTTGGCAGACAACAACAGAAGGCATGTCTGAAGATGAAGTAGTAAAACTACTTCAAGATACCCCAACAAAAAGACTACTAAGTTCTTTAAGGGGATTTCCGCGCATCCTTATGGAAATAGCAAATAGTGACAAAGTAAAAGAACCCGATAAAGGGGATATGAAGTGGATGGCAGATAGGTTACGGGTAATTGTTGTGGCACTAGAACAGCAATGGGAAATTGAAACTAACGAGAAAGCATAAGGTCTTCTAACTTAACTAATTGGTCTAGTGTTAAGGGTCTATATTTGCTATCAATAAACTTATCCATAGGTACAACACCCCGTCTATATAATGCCGCCTTGCCTTTACCCATTACTTCATTTTGAAACTCTATTGGTTGTCTTCTAATCCACTGAGCATAAGTTACATTTGCAGGAACTAACCCATTCATTGATGCTCGTGTACCCAATGGGGCTTCTTTTAGGTTAATGCCCAATTCTTTCCAACTCCTAGTTACTGCAACCGTTGTTGAACGACATTGATGGTGCATTGGTGGTCTAGGTCCTTCATAGATTCCAAACACTTGACCATCTAATGTTCTACAAATATCCGTTGTTCTCCCATCAAGAACAGCAACATATTTAACTCCTTTTATTACATCGCTATTCTCAGCCCAAAGCATTTCTCTTGCTTGGGATGCTATATGGCTGATTGCAGTTCTAACTATTGTTGTTGTGTGTCGTCTTGTCGTGTGCAAAGCCCCATCAACAAAAGAAGTAGTCGATGTACCCATAACACGCCTAACAATTTTAGGCGTAGATTCACCAGTAGCAACACCAATGTTAATCTGACTTGAAATGGTCGCTTGTGCATTTCTCTCTAACCCCTTCCACCAATCTTTTAAAAACCTGCCCTCAAAAGGTTTGCTTGTCACAATAGAACGCAACATATTTGAACTAGGCAAAACAACTTCTGGAACTAAATGCAATACACCTGCTTGTTCAAGCGTATTACTTAACATAGCATGTTGGTATTGTGCTTCGTACACACCAATATCTGCAAGACGCTTTTTAACATCAGCACTAACGCTAGACATACCTGCACTAATAAGTTCATTTATGCCTTTTAGCATCTCTATGTAGCGTTTTGTTTTCCAAACATTACTATCATACCCTCTAGCAGTTATACGAGAAAGTCTTTTCTCTAAAGTAGCAGCAACATCAGGGAACACCTCATCGTTTAAAAACGCAACTATTGCGTTGGCTTCATGGGTCTTCAATCTTTCCATGTAAACAGCGTGTAGGATAGACGCATCATGCAATGCTTCATTTACTGAGCCAACAAGCCCTAATGCTTTTTGTCTCTCTGAAAAACCTACAAAATCAAGGTGAGGTGACATTACTCTCCGTCATCTGGGTCAGATTCTTTTTGCTGACTTCCCTGACAACAATCACCCCCAACTTGTATCTGCCCACATAACGCACATTGTACATGACCGTGGCAAACAACTGGGCTAAATGGTCGCATACACCTATCACAAACAGGGGCAGTCTTTAAATTATTAGTATCAATGCTTGTCATCTAATTTGGTTTCCTCTTTTTCTTTCGTTTCATTCTCATCTTCGTCTGTGTCCTCGGTAGGTGGGAATGAAAGCAATCCGAGTGGTGGACCTTCTTCTTCGATAGCGTCCAGTTCTGAGTCAATATCCACCACTTCTGACAGCAATCCACGCCTCTTAACTTCTCGCAAGAAGGTGTCGCCCGATAGCAACGCCGCTTTACGCATTTCGATGAGGGAGCGAATATCATCACCAATGCGTTCGGAAAGACCAAAATCATTGTTAATATCAATCGAAAAAGTCTCAGGTAACTCGGTTTTTGTCCACTGTGTAGCCTTTTCAAACGCTTTGTGTAGTGTGTTTTCAAGTGCGCGAATCCATGCTTGTATAGATGTGTGTGTTCTACTTTCGTCAAGAACTCTTCCTGTTGCAGTCTGATTTCCTGAGCGTTGCACGATAGGTTGAAGACCAAGGACTTTCATTCTTTCTTCAAGTTTGTCTAAGTCTGCTTGCCCTGTTTCAATTGCGTTACCATTGTGTTCTACATAACTAACCCTTGCATCTGCATTCGTTGAGCGAATAAGTTGATTAGGACCAATTGTAAGACCCTCTTCCATTTCTTCTTCTGAGAATCCTGCTGCAAATAACACGCCAACCCTTGCAAACCTTAAAATGTTTCGTTGGTCAGACATGCTTTGCCAGTGAGCAAGATTTAACCAAGCCAAATCCTCCATTGGCGGTGTAGAAGTCATCGTCCCTGTTCTTGCTACATAATAAGTAACAATAGGAATACTCCCAAACGAGTGTGTGTTAGAGTCAATCAGAGAGTAATCTGATTCTTTGTTTGATTCATCTTTTCTCCAGAGTTCCCAATTGTGAGGTGTGTACACCCTAATGTAGTCTACTTCTTTGTCACCAAACTCACCATCTGGCTCTGTTTTTTGTTCGTGTATTCTTACTTGTGTTAAAACCTCTTTACCATTACTTGCTATTTCAGTTCTCCAACCTATCACCTGTGTTGGATTAACATGGATAAAAATAGGACGAACACCTGCTTCTTTTTCATCTGCGAGAGTTGCGGTAGGAGAGAACTGAGGAAAATCAATTAAAATGTGTGAACACCCGTAAGTAACCCCTGCTGTAAAGACATCTCTTGCAAATTGCATGAGGTTTCTTCCATTCATATCCATGTCTTGAATCCACTCTTCTGTTTGGTCGGTCTTATCACCTAAACAAAGAACAGGTCTACTAAATGGCTTTGATACAAGTTTTTCTATTGTGTCTCGATAAGAGTTATACAAAAAAGAACGATTAAGTCTGTTTAT
>Ga0098033_1000141_pt1 | contig 36704 bp, 22 predicted proteins | sample 1_EtaG_FD_75049 | JGI IMG/M metagenome (GOLD analysis project Ga0098033, IMG submission 75049) | Marine viral communities from the Subarctic Pacific Ocean - 1_ETSP_OMZ_AT15124 metaG | ecosystem: Environmental > Aquatic > Marine > Oceanic | place: Pacific Ocean | collected 2015-01-07
TCTGTTACATCTTTTTCAGATAATTCGTGCTCAAATTCAAAGATGTACATCGCTATAGGATCTTGATCCTCAAAAGCTAAGAAATTAAACTGTGGCGGAATCACATAATTTCCCATCTTTATTAATTGTTCATAAACCGGACGGATTCGAGACGTCTTTGCTGGAACATCACCACTTTTTATGCGTCTTTTGGCGCCGGCTACGCCTTCGGGATTTAACTTATAATAATACTCATCTTGCGCACGATCTGCACGGAAAGGTATCGCAACAACCGCTTCTTTTATGATCTTTTTCTCGCGGGCTTGACCAAGCTTAAGGGCGCGCTTTGGCATCTTAATTAAATCTGCCAGAGAGCCGGTGAGAAGGCTATCATAACTACTGTCACGATTAACGTTTGCTAAGATCCCATTGCTGTCGTCAACATCGCTGATAATGGGATCCCGAACTTCCAGATATATGCCAGTATCCGCGGCTGGTTTAAGACCGTATTGATGCCACATCCCTCGAATGACATCCCCCTCGCCGCCGTCGCCGTCAACGAAGGAGGCGGAGAGGAAGATCTTTGTAATAGTTGAACCAGCGAAACCCGTATTACCAGAATCGCCGTCGGAACTTTGTGTCAACTGACAAACACCCGATGTGCCGGCGGCGGTGGCAATGATCGTCCCATTATGGCCGGCGGAGGCGTTGACGCATGCAGCGAGCGACGTTGCTAGGGCTGCGGCGGTGGAAGATTGATTAAATTCCCGGGCGGCAACGTCCTCAGCAGCTTTAGCGGTATAGGTCTTGGACGTGCCGGCGTAATCTGTGATTACAATAGTCTCGTCGACTGATGGAAGACCTCCGGTGGCCTGCATTGTGGTTGTGGCGGCCGATCCGCTGATTAAGGCAGGAATTGTGGCGTCTCGGTCTGCCTGGGCGAGCGAAGCAGAAGTGAAATCAAGCATTGGTGTCTCATATTTGGTTTGGAACACCAATACTTGTCCTGTTCCTTCCTCGACTCGATCTGGTGCTGCAGAAATTGCATCAAAGCTGACTTTTGGAGCGGCAATTAGAGCCAATTTTGTTGTATCGTCAGATAAGTTAACAGAAGCACTAATTTGCATCCAATCCCTGTAGGCGGTTACCGAGGACGCTGCACGAATATCGTCCCACGCAGAAGATGTCACAATATGATAGTAGTTCATCGTTGATGCTTGTAAGATCTGATCAAGAGAATAATTTTGTTCTTCGCCCACTGCATTTGGAGGCTCGAACGATAAACGCGCAACACAAGGAAAATCATAATGCGGAGGACTAAACGGATATGCAAATCCAGTATCCCCATAGCCTTGTGCGGCTGGTCCAAAAAATGTGCCTCCGCCGGGTGCCTGGACACTGTCTTTGTTATACATCATGTTGCTTGGCGCGACGGTGTTGAGATCCCCGCCCGGGCCCTGGCGCATGACGATATCCATTATGTATTTTTTTCCCGGATCGGCTGTAAACCCAATTGGTCCGTCGGGGGCAGATGCAAACGCAGTAAGTTGTCCATCTTTTAAAAAGAAGTCAATCGACTCTGCCAAGAAGTTATGCATAGCCATTTTGTACCGATCGTCGCCGGAACCATCCCACGAAGCAGTAGAGTTAAGGATTGTTTTGGTGCTATTTACCTCGTTATCTATAGTGTTCTTCCCGAACATATGCTCCGGTTCCACGAGAGCTTCAAAGGGTAGCCTAAAACTGGCCTGTGAGCTAATGTTATAGTTCGGACCAACCTCGATGCCTGCGGAACTTCCGGAGTTCCCGCCTTGGAGCGAACTCCATATAGGGTAATCAACCGCTACGCCAGCCTTAATTGTGTTGTGCATAATTCCAGGAGTGAAGAAGGGTTGCAAATATGTTCTGAAGCTTCCCTGATTGTTGTTGGAGCCGTAAAGTGTACCGGAAAACTCCACATTCGCCCCATATGATTGACTGAATATGCTTGCAAGCTTTAAGGTTCGCTGAGCCGGGTAGAAACCGTCGTATGGCAAGAACTTCATTATCGCATCACACTCTAGAGTAAGGGATGCGGGAGAAGCAATTTCTCGGGTAGAGCTTTGGATTGGACGGAAGTGGCTCAAGAAATCTGTCGTTGAATAAACCTTAAAGAAGTTTTTCATAGAACTAGAGGCTGCACTGCCGGGGGGTGTGGACTCATTTAGAACGGCTCCAGTGAGACTAAGAAAGCCTGAAAAGGTGCCGTCCGAAGGAGGAGAGGCTTGGAAATTTTTATTCTGTTCTAAAACAAAGTAGTCCATGTAGTCGCTAATTCTAAACTCTGGTATAATCGTATAGTCCTTTCCATGACGCTTTATATCATCGACATATGCTTCATAAGAAGGGTAATAAAAGGGGTCTTTTCCAGCTTGACTCGCTGCTTGCCATGGCACCGAATAGATGTTGTCAGTGCCTACTCTGGTGTAGAGCGCCGAGGCAGTCATGAACCCCGGGCCGTTGAGCCATGCGTCGCCATAGTGGTTTATTGTGTATCGGTTTAAGAGTTCACCGGGGGCGTCAGGATCACTACTTTGAGGCGCGACGTTGCCGCCCACCGGGCCGGCGGAGGGGTTCAACATGCCGTCGAGGGGCCACATACTCTGACTATAAATCGTTTTAAGATTAGTGGGCGCTGAATGTGAACCCATTGAGTTAGATACGTTTGTTTCGGTTCTATCGGCACGAATCGGGTTCCAGAATTCTACAATGAACTTCTCTCTCTGCCTCACCTTCTTTAGAAAAGTGTTTTGCTCACGAGGAAAAATTGTTTCACGATATGTTATTCGGCTTATTTGTTGATCTGATGGCAACCCAAAAGCAGTGCGCTCATAGCCATCTAAACTTGATATCTTTTCAGTTAATTTCGTATGTATCTGTTCTTTTCTAATCTTCTCAACGTTAATTCCCAGATCACCAATTATTGTAGTACCTTTTGTATTATCGTTATGAGCGGTGAAAGTCACCAAGTTGTTTCCATATGTATCTGCCATCATAACGTGACTAGGAACAGCAATATCTCCAAACTCATGGATAAGAGGGCTGTGTTTAGATGTTACAACGGACTCTGTCAAATAAGCCACGTATGTCGAGCGGGCTGGTGCAGTGTTATTCCGAGGTCCATGACTTCGCTGCGCCTGCCTAAACTCTAGGGCGCTCGGGTGCTTCATGCGAGTAGGATCGTTTAGGTTAACGTAGTTAGAACCAAAATCTGCCACCGTCTCCCTGACACGAGGAAGGCACGACATGATATTGGTCTTTCTTTGGTTTCGAATAATGGGGCTGCTTTGCCCAGTTCTGATCTGCTTCCAGGAAGGATACTGGTAAGGTCCGTTGCGGTGCAAGAGAAGCGAGTTAAGGATACTAGCAGTCGAGTCAGTGCCAAGAATATGCGTGATGAGCCCACCTGAGACAGGGCGGAGGGTCGAGTCGAGATCTTCGCCACCAGTGTTTAGATTTGACCTCAGTGTCGAGTTGCCGCCGCCGATGAAAGAAGCGGAGAGGAAAACATTTGTGATAGTTGAACCACCAAAAGTTGTGTTGCCGCGTGGGCCCGGGACGCTTTGTGTTAGTTGGCAAACGCCGACCGTGCCGCCTCCGGTGGCGGAGATTGTGCCGTCGTGGCCAGCGGGACTGTTGATACATGCAGCCAACGAGATTGCAAGAGCCTCCGCGTTGTAGTCGCCATGAAATTTGTTGGCAGTGAGATCTTCATCTGCTGCACTGGTATAGGTTTTAGTTGTGCCGGCGGTGTCTGTGATTACGATAGTTAAGCCGTCGACTGGGAGTCCTCCGGTGGCTTCCATGGTGGTTGTGGCTTGAAGGAGTAGATCGTATCCAAGAATATTAGCCGAACTAGTTATGGGCTCATGTATATTAGAGTTGATGCCTGCGAAATCGGTGGGAAGATACGAATCTGCAGCGCTTCCACTTTGTGCGTTCCCCCAATATCTTATTACGGTCTTGGCGCCGTGGCCGAGCCATGCGTTACGTGTTGTATAAGAACCATAATCTGAATGCTGAACGAACTTTAAATCTGTGGAAGCAGTGGCATGGTTGAGTTGATGCGCCATGTTAAGATTACCAGAGAGAGGTGAGCGCTCAAGAGAAGCTGTAATCCATGCATATTGAGAATCTCTTTGTGGAATTGAGTGCTGCACAAAACCATTATCTTGCACAAAGCTAGCTGTATACCAGGAACCTGAGGCTGGTACCAACGCGCTGTTACCTGCATCCACGACGGGTCCTGTGCCTTCGCGGCCGTTGTGAGAAGCATCGTACATAGTACTACCGTCGCCGGGAGTGTCGCCAAACCGCCACCACACGCTCAAGTGAGCATAAGACTGGTGCTGCAGCCAGTCTATAACGCCGCCATTAGAAGAGGAGTTTAGATCGTTATTTTTATATCCTTGAAGATCGTTAATTTCTGTTTCGTCTAAAGTCTTGTCCCAAATCCCCATTTCCGATATATACCCAGTATAATCGTATGATTCTATTGGACGTCTAGTAGCTATGACGACCCCCTGGTCGGCGGCGCCGCCTGGGTACACCCTGGCGCTTGGTTGGTAATATGTTGTTCCGGGTCCTGAACCCGCCGTAACGTCCACCATGGGAGAACCGTCCGCGTACATGATAATTCTAATCGCTTCTTGATTGGCTGGAGTGCCCGTAAAGGTGTCTGTTAACTCCTCATAAGTGAAGCCAACCAAGTGCCATTCTCCATCGTTCAGTTGCGGAGTAGCAGCTTGATCAACACCTTGAGGAGTTTCAATCGTGAGATACCCGTTACGGGGCCCAAACTCAAGTACGACGGTAGAAGTATCCGAATCGTAAACGTAGAATAAGGGCTCGCGGGTACTTGTGCTGGTGGTGTTAATCCAGAAAAAGACAGAAAATGCCCCATTATTGGCAATTTCCAAAGGTCCAACTCTTGAGCCGTTGTCGGAGAACTTGAACCCCTTTGTGCCGGTCGGAACCGACGGGTTAAAGAAAGTCGATTGCGCCGTCATAATGCTTTCTTCAACAAATTTCTTAACAACTCGTGGGTTTCTATTTGTCTTGTGATAAGACCCAGTTAGGAGACTGAAGTCGTCCATGTAACGTTCGCTAGCGTCAAAAAAGGAAGACGACACCGTGCCTGATTTAATCCCGTATTGACCAGAAGGCTCTCTTAGTAACGAGTTCAGTGGTTGTCTTACGCTTAAGTTTCTCCATGGAAGCGCGTTATATGGAGAGTATTCCTCAGAAGTGTAGTCTCTTGTTCCTCTCGCCATTACCTCGCCAGAGCCGGGGGCGCTGAATCTTTCAGTTATGACGGTTTTGTTTGTCGCCCTCTCCGGTAAAGAGTAATCGATAACGCCAGTTACGTATGATGATTCGCTGTTAGAGATTGACAAGCGCTCAATGAATAGATTGTTGGCTTTCCTGCCGCTTGTTTGAACAACTTGGTAGTTCTTTTCGAAGTTGCCGATCTTGGTTAGTCCAGAGCTTGTAACCTGTTGAATATTAGCGATGTTAACGGGCCGCTTGGCGTATGTTTCTCTTGTTCTATTAGCAAATGGAAGGAACTTGTAGTTTGAGTCTAAACTTAAAGCTACTGGGGGAGGTGTCTGTGCCCGGGTAGGGTGTTTAGAGCCGGCGCCGGTGTTGACCAGCGTATGAGAATTGCCTGATGAATCCGCTGTCAAATCGCCGCCGAGGGCGCCAAAGCGCCACCAAGCCTCAAGGTCACTGAAAGTGGTGATAATGGTGGCGTCCCACGCGCCGGCGGGGGTACCACCATAGCGGTTAAAGAAGTCCGGGGGACCCGTATAAAGCTGCAAAACCTCTGGTGATGTAAGCCCATCATTAAAGACGGTCATTTCTCCCATATAACCCTTGAACCCTGCATCATAATGTCCGGAAGATGTGTCATATGTAAATCCAATAAACGGAATATCGGTTGCATCAATTGATATTCCCGTGGCGCCGGCGGATCCATCGACAAAAGAACCGTCAATGAACAACTGTGCGACATCGCTCCCAGTAAAATACTCTACAACTATGTGATGCCATTTACCATCGTTTATTCCTACAGAGTGTTGAACCGTGGCAGTGGAAAGGTTTGGTCCTGCAGTCACCAAACCAGAAGAGTTGATGTATAAGAAGAACACATCGGCGAGGGCCGCACTGATCACGGAGAAGAGGACGCCTCCGGCAGAGTCGGCAGAAAAATCAGTATCTGTTTTTATCCAAACGCCAATTGTGAAATCACCAGTTATCTGGATGACACTTGCATTCGGAGCGTTATAACCGACGGCTCCGGTCTCATCGCCGGGGGTGTAGGAATGAAAAAGTGCCGAATAGTCGACTGAACCCGTGCGAGCCATGGCTGGTCCTGCCACTGTTATGGAGTCGGATGCTCCTCCTACCTCGTCATCCAGTATTATCCTATAACCTTCAGGTCTAGTGTATAAATTGTCTAAGTAATCTCTACTATCATCGTTCCTATAGTTCACGTCTACATGGCGGTATTGATAGCCTCCGACGTACTTCTCGGTGAAGGGCCCTTGCATGGGGATCTCAAGATTAGAGCCGTATGAATCCTCATGAAGATTGGTGACATCCAGCCCCTCAAAGCCATCAACATCCTGAATCTCGACGATATAACCACTGGCAGTCATCGAAGAGGAGTAGAAACTTAAGGGTGTGTTTTCTTTACGTACGTCTGTTGGGCGCCCAATAGAGTCGTGACCAGTGTAACTTTCGTAGAATACCTTCTTTTTTGATGCTGGATTTCCATCCTGATCTTGATAGGTAGGTTTGAGGAGATCCATGCAATCTACAAATTGCTCCAATTCGGACCCTGAAATATATACGTAATCATCGTACAAATCCATGTCGGCTTCGTTTTCGATGTTAGAGAAGCCGCTGAGGATCGATTTCTCTTTGTGATTGTTGGACAAGCTATTTTGTCCGCTCTTAATATCGTTTCTCTCAACAGCGCTGAATTGGACTGGTGCATTCTTCTGTCTATCAAAGGTCTGATAGAGGGCGGTGTGGAGACTCGTCCTGTCGGCGTTTACAGACGCCACGCTCGAACTAATGAGAGAGTTGACTGGTTCGGCCCTGTTTTTCCACCAGAAACAGTTTGTGTTTACCGAGGGACTGCTGCCAGTGGGTCCCCCACGGAGATACACAACCGTATCAGGAGACGCGGCGACCTGTATAGCAGTTGCGTTTTGTGGAGCAGTCGATGGATATGAGGCATTGGAATAGTTAGCTGAGTCGGCGAGAATGGTTGCACTCTCGGCAGAATCGCCCATTCTGTACCACGCCGCTAGTCTGGTCGAGTCTGTTCGGAGGTCCCAAGGTTTGCCATCATTATATAGCTCTGCGACAAGCGGCGTACCGCCGACGCCGGGGGCTTGGGTCCAGATAGAAAATTCATCCATGTCGCCGGCGAATTCGCTTTGGACCGCGTGTGATGTTGCCCAGGCGCCTATATAAATATCACCATCGGCGGCAAGATCTATCTCAATGTCGGCACTAGAGAGAGTAAGAGCCTGACCATCACCATACAGAGCTAACAAGTCTCGGGCGCCGGATCCGTCGGCACCGGAGCCCTCCCCATATTGATATACGACAATAAGGTTGTGCCAGTTTCCGTCGTGCGAATTCGGGAAAGTGGCAGTTCGGATGACGCCTGCGCCGAAGAGATCAAAGAACTGAATGAGTCCATCGTCGCCGGAGGGGTTGACGTAGTTGATCATTATCTCGGGATCATGCGCTCCGCCATCGGCGGTGGAGAAAAATGGTCCTAACCCATTCCGTATCCATACAGAAAGAGTCCAGCCGGAGGACGCGACGGGGGGCGCCATGCCCAACTGACCCAAGGGATTGCTAGAGCCGCTGTTGATGGCGTAAACACAGTTGGAGAACCGGGCATAATAATCGTTAATGAATTCGCCCTCAACGACCGGAGCGTGTCCATATTTCCAAGGGTAGGGGGATGCGCCGCCGACGGCTGGTGAAACCACTGAACCAGCGATGATTGTCGGTAGTTTGCTCTCCACCATGGGGAACTTGTTCCAATACTTATTGCGCTCTAGAACGTGGCTATTCACCATGGTCCGGATGCCGTCCGAGAACTGTGCTGATGCGGGCACTAATTGGGCAAGCATTGATGATAATGCACTGTCAAACCACTTATAGTATTCTAAATACTTTTCAAAATCTATGGTTTCATTTTGTACTCTCTCAAAATAAAACTGCCTCATTTTATCTAGCTCTTTATAGGACTGCCTATATCGATTTACAGAGTCTCCGATTAAGCTGTTGAAGTCTTTAACCGTTGCAAAGAATTCTAGCATCTGACGTGTTACCACATCGTACATGCTCTTTTCAATCGAGAAGTAATAATTTATTGGTCTTGAGTTCTTCTCAAAGTATACATCATCATTTGACATAACCTTGATCATGTCTTCACTATCAAGGTCCTCCAGCGATCTTTGTTTTTGAGCGTAAATGTAATTACCATAAACAACACTGGTGCTGCCGCTCAAAAACCCGTATCCAATCCCTGGGTGCTGCAGGTGCAGTATTGGGCCCAACCAGCCAGAGCCAGCGGAGGCGAACAGCGAGCCGGAAGAATTATCTATAGCATCAAACTGTCCTTCTGCGGAGGCGCTAGTAATTAGGGCAAAATCCCAATCTAAAATCCTGGTTTCGATGCGTGGAATGTAGTTTTGGATTGCATTGACGCCAACGCTTCCCGTAAGAAATGCCTGTCGGTACGGATGCATACGCCCGAAGGTGGTGGGGTCTTTCGCGTGAGCTAGGACTTCATCATTGTCTAAGACATCCAACCAAGCTCTAACTGAAGAGATTCTAGCATCACTACGTTGCAGTGTTGAGCCTGTGAAGTCCGTCCTGTGGGCGCCGGCATAAACTCTCTTCGACGAAGATAAAAATGTTTGTCCCTGCGAAGGTGTCAATGACGTGGTCAAATAGAACTCGTGTTGAATTACATTATATTCCGTGCTGACCCCGTAAAACTCAACCTTATAATTGTTCAAACAACTTTCAGTTACCATACATGCTGCAGGGTATGAGTCAGGGGCGACCTTAACAGCAAAGTTCCAACGCTTATCTTTGTATGCCTCGGGGAAGCCGGCGGAGGTCAACTCGGAAATCCAACCCTCGGTGGAAGGATCAGGGTTTGAACTTGTTAAGACAAATTTTACCTCATTTAAGGAAACATCCCCCTGTGTGTACTCTTTTACTGCGTAAACTTGGAAGTTGGCAGGATCATATGGTGACCACTGTGTCTCCGCTTGATCCTCATTGGGAGTGTGCATTCCGAACAAGGAGGCGCTAGCAAAAGGATCCCCTATATAAGGGGGTCCAGAAGAGGCATCATATAAATTAGGAAGCACCACTTCCGCCTCAAAGGTCATCCCGAAGCCATTAGACAAATTTGTAGAAGAGCCAATGTATGGAACACTATTTACGTCTCCACTAGCAGTGTGCTGATAACATGTCGCAGAAAAATTATCTGCGGTGTGGAAATTTATATAGTTTTTTCTGAAGGTTTTATTTTTAAGGTTATCCTGTAGTTCCGTCTCGATATTGTTGCCATACATCTTTAAATCAACAACATCTTCATCCACGCCAAAACAGTGTATTAAATTTCTAAAAGAATCATGAGTACCTTTTGACTTGTAAATGTTTATTAAGTTGTTGTAAATGTTTTCGTATATGCGGTTCTTAACATTGCCAATGTCTTCGGTAAAAAGCTCGGTTTCTGAGCGACTCCCAAGAGCCTCTAGAATGTCAGCGTCAACAAAAAGCTCTGGCGCTATGAACCCTGCTGATTCCAACATCTCCTGAGCAAAGGGATAGGGCTTGTTGGAGGCAGAGGTATAGGTGTCATTGTCTCCAAAAGTTGGCAGTGCATCGATCTGCAAGTAAACAGTGTCCAGATAACTGGACATTATCTGAGTTAGATTTTTTAGGGTCCCGTCGTCGTCTTCTTCTTGAATCCATGATGGAACCGAGCTATAAAGGCTTGAAACATTGTTGTAGTCATATAACGTTCCCGAAAGTTTGAGGTTGTTAGCAAGAGTGCTGACATCGGGATGTGAACGATAGAGGATGGGATCTTTAAACTCAAATGCTGAGGCGCTGGCTTCTACAATGGCTGATCCAGTGGAGCGGGCCCCGGAGGCATAGCCTACAAAAGCACCATTCGTGATACGCCCTGAATAGTCTAGAACCTTCTTGTCGGTCGCAGTATTCGTGGTGATCCCTTCGTTGAATTTGTAGTATACGCCCAATTTGTTAGAAGCATCATCGGTGTTAACACCGCCCTCGACCTGATCAAGCCAATTCAACCCAATTTGTCTGCCTGTTCTCTTTGTTTTCCAATATCTGAACTCGTCTACTGAGCCAGAGAGCTTATACCAACCGCGGGATCCCGTAGGAACGGTGGGGAGTGTGTCCGCAACAGAAATTCTGGCGGGATCGCCGAGTGTTACTGCATCATTAGTTTTGGCAGAATCAACCAGGGTGGTACCAAAGCTAGCTGAATCTCCGCAGCGATACCAGGCTTGTAGATCAAGTCCGCCCGATAAATTTGTGGGGGCACCGCTGTTGTACATCCCCACAACTTCACCGGCGGGCAATTCTCTCGACCACACGGACATTTCATCTAGAGATCCGCTCCAGTCTTGCGACCATGAACCGGAAATATAATCGGCGCCGATGGCTACATAATAATCATCTTTTAGGGTCAAAAGCCCAGGATAAGCGGTGGTGACACCTACTCCGTCGACATATAGTTTAGCACCGTTGCCTGAATTCGCAGATCCGGTGGTGAATGCCACGTGGTGCCATTCATCGTCCTCAATTGAGATAGAAGAGTCATACCAATGAGTGGTCACGGTGCCGGCAGCGTACACCCAAGCGAGGGTACCCACGTCGGACATCATTACTCGCCAGGGCGCGCGGGTGCCAGCAGCGGCACCACCAGTGACCGCCTCGCCGGCTGAGAAGATTGTTGTGCCCCGGGCGTTGGAGTCCGCCTTGACCCAAGTAGAAAAAGAAAACCCATCCCAGGAGTTATACCAGGCTGGGGAAGTGCCAGGTCCTCCAATTCCCAGATCTTCGGCTGGGGTGAGTGATGCACTGTTGATCACGAAGTAGTCGCCGGTACCATCTAGATAAGCTCCAAACGAGTTACTCATCATTGTAACCGACTGCTCTAGGGCTCCGATTGTAGCCCGCAAGCCACCTGTAACCTCGTTAATTGCACCACCAATTGAGGTCTTGGCTTTTTTGAACCGGCCGTTTTCATAAGTCTCTACGACTAAATCAGACCCACTATTTTGCAGCGCAAAAGCATAGTGATTCCAGGATCCGGTAGTCGCGAGAGAAAACCCATCGTTAATAGAGTACGCAGTTATGGTTTTGTTAACACTCCCTGATTGGATGTTAATTTGAAAGCCGTTTGCATCATCACTATCATCGGCGCTATTGTTAAGGTAGACCCACAGGCGGCCGAAGGGGGCGTCGTCGCTTCCTGAAGTTTGATTATTGTTGAGATCCAATAAGGTTTGACGCGTCGTCGTGGTGGTGCGGTCGATGTCGCCAAACTTTACCCAAGATTCGACAGTAACCCCCGAGCCACTTAGATCAAACTTGAGATTGGACTCTCGAAGGCTTCCTGTGTCCCAAACGTTGGAGCCGCTAAATGTATCTACAAGAGGCTTACCAGCCATTCCGGCGGAGGCTGTGTTAGGTCCACCATAGAACACAATGTATTCTTTCGTAGAGGGGTTTCCTAGCGCGTCAATTGCATACTCGGCGGAAGCGAATGTCACGTAGCCGTTCGTGCGCGGGTATTCGTTATCAAATATGTGGAGGTCTAGATAAGATGAGCTGTTGTGCCATTTGAGCTTTTCAACACTTGATCCATCATAGGGGTAAAATTCAATAATCCTAGTGATAGCATCGTTATAGTATCTTTCAGCTGATCCGAACTTTACAAAATTGGAAGCGGAAGAAAAATCTACATGAGGAATAAACCGATCATTTTCGATTGTGCGAGCATCGACATACTTATCAGTCTTGCTGTTCGTTTCATCAGCAATCTCAGCTACACTCTTGTTTCCCAGATTGGTCAAATCGCCCTGAGTTTTGAACAGGTTTTTCAGGTTATCGCTCATTTCTCGACTCTAAATTTGAATTGCTTTTCACCCTCAGTATATTTGCTATTCAGGTAATATAAGAACCGTAAAGTATATGAATAACCGGGTTCGAGCATATGCACGTCCAAATCAAAGTAACTTCCTGTTGAATCCAACGATAGTTTTGTTTGGTTATCACTTCCTGTCCCATAATCGAAAACAGGATATTCATCGTAAGTCCGATAGAGACTATAGAACACAGATTCTACTGGATAGTTTTGAGCTTGTGCGACGACTTTCGAATAAACATTTGGATTCCAATTCTTGTTTCTGGTGTAGAGGCGGAACCTAGTAGTCTTTTCGTCTAAGTGATAAACTGCTTTCAAGTTGGTGATGTTTTCGACGATCTTAACATTAGGGTTATAGTTTGATGAATCAAATTTCTTAGGTGTAACGCTTCCAGTATGATATTGTGTTCCAGCGTCATCGTGCCAGACATCATAAAGGCGTGTTAGAGGCGTTGCGGCGGCGGTGACGGCGTAAGATGCTGAATATATACCCGTAGTGACATAGCCACCAGTTACGTTGAGATCGTTGTCAGCGGCAACGTCGCCGCCGGCTGCTAACTCTAATTTCGAACCAGATGGCACTGTGTTGTCGTCTGATCCCGAATAGAGACTCACATAAATGGCACCAGTATCTGCGCCGGGAATATCCGCTAAGTGTCCACGTATTACATTATAAATGTAAACTGTATTAATGTTATCGGCTGCAGGAGCAACAGAACTGCTATAGTAGAAGTTTCCTCTGTCGTCAATCTTGGAGGAATCCCATCGTGCCTCTATTACTGGCCTCTTGAGAAAATACTGTGACGATCGTGCAAAAAATTTCTTAGTGTATTGAGTGACACCGCTTGTTTCTAGGCTGGACGTGAGGCGGATGACTAGTCCGTAGTTGTCAATACCACTATCGCCAGAACCCTTAATCCAGTCTTCAACCAAAGGAGTGATATCGAGTTCAATATCTTCCACACCGGACTCCATTGCAACATCAAAGACATTCTCGTTCTTGTTTTGATCCAAGAAATCGCCGCCGGCGGTCGTCCAAGTACTCCCTGAACCGGCATTGATCCAGTTCGAACCAGTTTGATCGTAAGTAAGATCACTATAGTTCTCCATGTCTAATCCATAACCCTCTTCCCACGCCTTCGAAACAGGCATTACAGAGTAGGTCGTGTCACGTGGAATGGTAGAACCGTGGGGGGCGTTGTATACACGAAGGTAGAACGAAACGCTGCCGCTAGCTGGGACATCTCCGTTGGTTCGATCGGTAGAAATGGTGCTAACAGGAAAATTAATGATGGCTCTCGAAAGTTCCTGGGATGTTGACGATTCCTGTCCGTAAATGTGGAACACTTCTAGGATATCCGCTCGTCCCATATTTGAACCGGTACCTCTTGTTGAAAGATTCAGCTCAAATGCATTTGTAACAGTATTATCTGCGTCTGCTGTATAGCGCTTGATGGCCACTACCTTAATACTCCATTAATGTCGCTCTTGGGATACTTGATCTCCCAAATTGTGTCCGGAGGGAACTGCACAACACGACCGGTAGGGTCAGTATAACTGTCAACGGATACTGCAACAGGAGCATAGTTTAGTCCGCTTTTTTGATAAACATTCACCGAAACGGTATCAACGACGCCGGCTACATCATTAAGGACGTTGTATATGTCGGATATAAAAAATGCTTGTGCAATATTTGGTTTTACTTCAAAGTACTCCTCAAGTGCTCGCTGCGTATTGTTCATGACTTCAAATCGATTAGCGGAATAATCTATAATGGCGTTGAAGTTAATTCCCAAATTTATAATCACAGGATCTAGGATATCAACGGTATCATTGATCATCTTAACACTAGTTAACCATGTTTTTAAATTTCTCTTTAGAGTATCGTTAGCTAAAGTAAGCTTTCCGTTGGAGTTCTCCGAAAGAACATACATATTCAAGTTTCTTTTCAAAGAATCTTTATCTTGCAATATGTTGCATCTTTTGATAGCGCCAAACTGTGCGGGCATTCTATATGCCATCGCAATATAATCTTGTTTCGTGACCGCTCTTGCTTGTGTGGCAAAGTTGGCGGCCGCACGTAGCTTTAGTTCCTCAGCCGATGGATAACTAATGCTACCCACAATAGGCTCCTCATTGGTGACCTCTAACGAGTTAATGACTTCATCAATCGTACTTGGGGTCAAGGATCCTATATCAGCAAAACGAAGTCTCGGACCAGTGACAGCGGTAAGAGCGTCAGTTGCAGTATTCATATCTGCTTCAGAATTAGCGCGATATTTAATTGTTAAAGTCGTGTTTGATGGTCCTACCCCGAGCTTGTCTGTTTCCAAAAGGTTGCTGGGATCCAAAGTTCTTGTCGAGAAGTAGTCGCGACCATACACCTGCAACACCACATTGCTAGGATCCGTTACCGCTCTGGTGGTTAGTTGAGAGTCTGACCCGAAACCAAATAATAGGTGCACGCCGGCGGTGTCTTTCTCGACCACGAAGCGGCGTGGTACCGATATTGCAGACATCACAGAACCAACTGTGCCTTTATCCTGGTTCCTGTTCTTGATCGCCTTATAGATCACGTCTTGTGTTAAATAATCTACTTCATAATACTCGTTGCCATCTTCATCCATAACAGAGATAATTTCAGTAATATTTTGTCCAGATAATGGGACTCTTAAAAACTTTTGGAAGGCGCCAACAGTAATAGTAGATGTCTTCAGTGTGCCGGAAATTACTCGCCCGCGGGCTTTAACAGCGAATGAAGTTGGCACACCTGTTGCGGGATCCTGTCGAGCTACCACAACATCACCAACGGAGGCTTCAGCAAGATCCACATTTTCATTCAGAATAAATCCACGGCCGGACGTCGTTGCCAACGCTGTGCCTCGCTCTAAGACGGGCATGTATTTTGGATCAGGTTCGTTAGAAATAGCGAGAGCAGGAACTACAACGTAAAAAGTTGCAATTCCCGTCGCGGTCGGACTTAAGTCAAGTCGGAACCCCAGTTGCTTAACAAGTTTTAATACGTTGTTATATTCAATGGCAGTTGATAAAAATGATTCGTTAGCTTGATAGTCGATGTAAAAAGAGAGCATATCTCCAACGTAAGCAACAGTATCCAACATGAGAGCACCAAAGCTGGCCTCATTGAAGTCTTGGAATGAGTCCGGATAATACCTTTTTGCGTAATCGACTAATTCATCTTTGATTGAATTAAAATCTCTACTTGTATAATTGACAACTGTTTTCTTTTTCGGCATTTACCACACCCTCTTCTGTCTTCTAAATAGCTGTAATTTCATTATTTCTTAGTGAAGCTTGTATACTTAAACGATCCGCAACACCGATAGAAGGCACCCGGTAACCAAGAGTAACATGCATTATCTGAGAATCTTCTACCAAGTTGGTGTTAATCTCTATTAAATCTACAAAAGACATGTATCGTGAAACTTGTTCAGCTATGGCTGTCTGCACCTTTTCACTGGTATTATCACCAGGGCTACCGAACAGATAGTTCCGGATGCCGACGCCGAACTCAGGATCCATCATGCGTTCGCCGGGGGCTGTAAGGACTAGATTTCGTAAATTTTGTTTTATTAGCCCTGCATAAGTCTTAATTAACCCAAACCCGTCCTCGGGGTCTTTTTCAAGCGGCAATCTCGGAGCTAATCCAGGCATATCTTATCTATGTATAAATATCAACCCAAAGGGAAAAAATATATATTTTTATTGTTCTCTCTTTATTCGTTCTCTGAAGGGATTTCTTCTTGAATCTCGCCCAAGTCTAGTTCCTGTCCTTCAGAGTTTTCCAAGACCACATAATTTGGAATTTTCTCACACCGGGCGGTTTGAGCCAGTTGCCCCGTAGAACATCCAGTACCCAGGGCAGAGCCGCCATTTGGCTTTACATAATCAGGGAACTCTGGGAACGGTGGCAACGACAAACATCCCCAGTCTTTCTTTATACGCTGGGTAATATGATTGACTAGTTCATCTGGTACGTCTGATCCGCTGCGGGTCGGGAGGAACGGGCAAAGGATCAACTTTATCAATCCAAACGGATCAAAATGGGCGCCGAGGACGTTGACTCCGGCAGCTAATATGGCCAGGACAGCATCAATCAGCATCTTTGTCAGATCAATACCAAAGTCCTTATGGAGGGCATCCCACCAGTCCCTCGTGATAGCGTCGTAGGCGTCTGTAATGCTAGTGTCCGGACAACCTAAAGGATTATCATCAAGAAGGACATAAAACAGACTCTTCAATGCACTTTTAGCCGATTCAAAAGCAAGACTAGAATCCCGATAAGCGTTGGTGGACAGCGTGTTCAGGGTTATAAAGGCCATACTGTATAATCTGTTTACAGGTACAATATAATCATAAAGAAGCTTATATTCATTACTCATCTCAATTTTTCTTTGCAGTTCTGAAAATTTCTCATCCGCTCCCAAACCGGCTCTCCAGTCGTCCAATGCAACACCAAGCTCATACTCATCATCCAAGAGTATATATTCTTCCTCAATCATCGGTAATGTAGTAGTTGTAACTGCTGCGATCTGGTCCGCTCGGGAGGCACCCCACTCATAAGTTACGTAAGCCTTTTCGTTGTTGGACAGAGTCGAAATTGGGCCCGCAAGTTCCGGCTTTTCAAAAATCTTTCCGTAGGTGTTGGTCGCTTCAACAAGATTATCCAATTCTGCAACAAATTTTGGCGACGGCGGCAGATACACAAGCCTAACTCCTAGAGCAAGCTTTTGGAAGTAGGTAGAGGGTGGAACCCAAGAGCTTATCGTCGGAAGAACGGACTGTCTCCAATATCGATTCCATTGTTTGTAGTTTACAACCCCGTACAGATCTGGCTGTTTAATGGCATCTATTACAGCATCTTGAGCTTCGCCCTGGATGCCTTGAACTGAATTTCTCAGCGTCTCCTGTGAAATTTCAGTTCTCTGTCTGTTGCGAATAGCAGTTTCGGTGGAAGCCTGCACGGCGCCGTTTACAACGGGACTATCAACGACGCGGATATATCTTTGAAAAAAGAACTGTCCACGGTTGTTTCCATCGTTTGGGGGTCTCCAAAGACCTGCATCATCTAAACTCATCCAATTGGTGTATTTTGCCGAAGGAGATCCGACTATTTGCGACTGTGGACTCTCATAGAGATCTCCAGACCCCCTGAAGAGGGAAGCGGCAGTGGTTTTAAGTGCCGGGTTAGCGAACACTTCCCATCCTTCAGGGATCGGTGACCCGTCCGCTGTTTTTTCTACGAGGTGTGACGCCATAATATAGTCAAATTCGGCTACCAGCGATGGAGCTTGTTCTTTGATCAGGAAAATCAGCTTATCATCTATGGTAACCAAATCTATCGGTTGGCCGCCCAGAGGATCCACCTTTAAGGAAGTGTCTCCACGGTTCTTGCGATCTCTCATAACTTTTGACACCATCTGCATGAAGTCACAATGGAACCCTTCGTCTCGTGAAAACTGCATGTTAATGCGCTGTGTGATATAAAGCGGGATGGCATTGGATCTAAACATATCCAGCATATCAAAGCGTGCAACTGTTGGATACATCTTTAGTATAAATTCAACACAATATATTCTCATGTAGAGATATATGATCCCAAGAATAGAGGCTTGCGATAATTGAGACAGATTCTTTGCTTTTGCAGGATCCCCTACAGGATCGCAGACTGGGTTTTTTGCAAAATCGTCCTTCACCCTTTCCTTCGCTGCCGTCAATCCAAGCAAATCCCCATGAGGTGCATCAGGTGGTAATTTAATCCACTTCTGTTTAGGAAGCCCCCAAGCATTCAAGCCTGGCTGCGGCTGGTGTATAAATCCACGAGATCTCTCAAGACGTTCGAACTCTTTAGGGATAAATTCAATTGCTGTAAGGGATGCAGGATCGCCGAAGGTAGGTTGTGATGTAGCTTCATTAACAAGCCTCTCAATATAAGACGCGCAAAGATTGTGGTACTCAGTTTTGCGCGCTTCGTCGAAATGTTGGCTACGCCCGCCGGCAGAGGGATCCAAGCCTTTCGAGGCTGCTAAATTATCGATATATTCAAACAAAAGCTTGTATTTGCTTTCTTCGTTATTGACAGTAGACGGAACAGGCTCTTGTAAAGTATCGTGGTATTTTATATTGTATTCCTGAATATCCGTTAGTGATTCCTCTAGCTGACTAACTGTTGTTGATTTTTTATAATTTAATTCAAACCTATCTATATTCGGCGGGGCAGCGTGGCGTAAGTCAATGATTTCTACACTAGGTGTTACAGTAAAATTAAGTGCGAACTGGGGGCTACCGCTGCGTGTGAACACTGGTGGGATCGCGGGGGGGAGCTTGGTGTACTTCGTACCAAATAACGTGTCACTCGCTTTGGGGAGCAACATGACTGTGTCATAAGCACCTTGCACCACTGCCGGATCATCCTCCGCAACAGGCTTATAGGGTCCTCCATACCCACTAAATGCCGCAACTTTGTATTCTTCGGACATTTCATTTTTAGCGATATGGTCACCCGGGTATGCTAGCTGATACTCTTGCACGGGTATTCTAGTGATGATAGAGGAATTCTCGTCTCCTGTTTGGACGACGTGCGCTGGCGCAAACTCATCAAGATACGAAAAAACGTTCTGCAGAGGTGGTTGCTGGAGTGGCAGCTTCGCCCTATATTTTATCTCGAAGTCAATAAACCCATCATCAGAATAGGGCGACAACGCTGATTCGGCATCAAATCCGGCACGAGTCGTGGCGTGATCAGTTGTTAAATCAAGAAATTCTACTCCTGGCAAATTTTGTGGTCCAAACTCCGGGTCTCCGGTTTGTCCAGTATAGTAAAACTGAATCCAGGCGGCGGCCGAGTTGGTGGCGGAGTCGGCGGAGGGATCCTCCGATAGTTCTTCGATACGAGGAGAACGTATAGGAGTTATGAAGTTTTCAAATCCGGGTGCATCCTTCAATGCGCTCAGTTTTTGCGCAATATAAATCTTCTTCGCCGCCCAGAAAATGGGTGAATCGGCGGCCGGGTTTATCCCCCGGCGGCTAGCTACCTCAGAAACCATATTCTGCACAGCTTGCAGGTCGTCAGATGTCAAGGTGATCACTTGTTCCTGCAGCCCGTCCCTAACCTCTATCATGCCTCCTATACTATTTGCAATCCCCGAAGCAAAGGTCTTCTTTACGTTCTGATAGTACAGATCAATTGCAATATCGTTGACAGCCTGCGTGGATGGTAGGTTTTTCCAGTCCATGAGAGCGGGCTGTCGGGGAGGGGGGTTTGGCGCCCCCTCTGGACGTTCGCTTGGTACTACTGGATCGCAACTGTCATCAAAAATACTAGGTGGTGGAGGAAGGTGGAATCCTCTGTCCAGAAGATCTTGCAATTCTTGCCTCAAATCAGGCGCAATTGCATCGGGCGGCAGATTACATAGATCTGCCAATTGCTCATCTCCTGCTAACAATGTTTGACAATAGTCAGGATCGAGCATTGCCCCCATCTTGGCGAAAATGTCATCTACGGAATCCAAATCAGCGAACAGGCCAGCCAAACATGGTATTCCTTGGGCCTTGTCCAGAACCATATGTTTGACGTTGTCGGGCGCTGAGCCTTCCAGCAAAGAACACAGTTCAGCCGTAGTGAGTGCGCTAGCTACGAAGTCTATTAGTGCCTGAAGCTGATCTAAGTACTCATCGAGAGTACATGATTCAACCGGTGTTGGGAGAGCCGTGGGAGGGAAGCGCTCTGCTAGTGCTTCCCTTGAGATAGAGGGTGCAGATCCTTGATTTGGGTTCGCTAGATTATCTCGGACTTGCTGGCATATTGCCAATAAGTATTTCAACAGTCGAGGGAGAAGTTGGCGGGCTGCATTGTTCCAGCTAAAGTGGCGGTCGAATTCTTTTTTCATAGCCTTCATAGCTTGATCCCAGATGTCTTTTGCAGTTACGCTCTCGTCTCTGGGGAGTTCTTTTTTGCGGTTCTTAGGAAGCTTATAGCTAGCGTCGTCATCTTGCTTATCTGGATTTATGAGGAATTCTATCAATTGCATTAGATAGTCATTTAAGTTTCGACATATTTCCTCAAGATCCACCATTTCACTGACTTCTTTTAGAAAGTCAGCGGTCGATTGAGCATTTTGTAGCATGGCGGACCTATCATTGGAAACTCTATCCATACGTTGGATTGTTCCCTTGGCATCAGCGGCGCGCTGGAATTGTTTTTGTAACGCAACGGCGTCGAGCGTCGCGTACGACGAGTCAATCTTTTCTAACGCGGCGTTGTACTTCTGGTCGTTTTCAACCAGCGTTGGTCGAAGAGCAGCGTCGGCTTTCCCAAAGGTGCTCTCCATGCCCAGGCTCATAACCTCGCCACCCCATGCTGTTATTGCAAGGAAGGGAACAAGCACTGTTTGCCGGAACTCTTCTACTCCGATATAATCTAGCGCCATTTGAAGTTTTGTTTCGCAATCCCATGTGAGCCCTAATATTTCCAATAAACACCGAGTTAACTCGTTAGCAAGTTCCGTCATGCCGTAGCGAGCAACAAACTCATCATACGCATCAACCATATCTTTTATTCTGTTAGCGGTCCGTTCGAGCGACGCAAATTCAGAAGCGCCGGCGAAATGACGGCTTTTCTTGGTAGATTCATAAACCTGCCGTTGAATTTCAGGATCTGCCAAATAGCGTCTTTCTCGGAGAGTTTGTTCGCGTGTTTTTACGCCAGGCGTTACTTCTTCCGACTTAATGGACACAAATTGGGGAGGTATCAAAATATACCTCTGAACCATGGATTTGGCTGATGGTGTGGATTTGGAATCCATCTGCTCGGCAATCTCCTTCATATTCGAGATGAAAGAAATGTTTTGTGCAGAAGTGGCAGTAATAGAGCCTACGAACTTATCAAAGCCTATTTTTAAGGGGATCTTTCTGGTGGTGCCGTCAAAACGATTATGAAACACTGCATATAGCCCCTTGAGTATATAAAACTGATTGTAAACAAACACAAGTTCATTCACGGGGCTGTTCGGATCCCAAAACCCCCCAAAATCTTCGAGGTTTGCTTTCAAAAAGTTTACGAGGGCGCCGGTGGGAGTTCCCCCCGCTTCTATTTTTATAAAGCTCTCAAATTTTTCAAATTGGCTCGGGACTGTTGTGTCCTTGCCTGCCATTTTGAAGTCTTTAGACTCGGGAGCTAACAGAGCCGTCTCGAAGCCCTCGGTGTCTTCGAACCCTTTCTGGATCTTTTCCATGGCGGCTTTAAAGTCTTTGATATCATCTTTAAAGTTCTGAATCTTCACATGCTGATGGTGGTATTCTCCGTAATAAGAGTGTTCACCATATGTCTTCTCATACAAGTCCATGCGTGGTGGATTTTGTGGGAGGACGTCCAAATAGCTCCGGTGTAATGCTATTTGAAAAACCAAGTTGTTCGTGAGAGGATCCGGAAACCGGTTTACAATAAAGATTTTCTCCATTAAACTTCGGACCACGCCATCATTTGCGTCCCCGTCTATCGTTGGTCCCCCTAATTTATCAAAAAACTTAAGCAAATACGTGGCTGCGGTAGCCTTGACTATTCCTACTGTTTCCCTCATCTCCGGCCGGGCGAGGGAGCCGTGCTGCTGCGCCCACGCCGTTGACTGAGGGTACTCAAGATATTGTTTTAATTTAGAATCTGCTGGTCCCACCAAGCTTTCTCTAACACTCTTTTCGATGGCGTCCTTGTTTTCTCCTAAGAGTTTATTGAGCGTATTGGTGGCGGCGGCCGTGAAATCGGGAGTTTCCGTAGGTCCCGCGATTTGCCTCAACCATTTAAGATCAAGAGTGTATAATGTTCGAGTAATTTCAGCGGCTAGCCGTTGATCAATATCAAGTTTCACAATTAAGTTTACAGTATTAAATTTGGTTTCCAGCCATGGACTAAAACGATCTTGCCTTTTTTGTGCAAAAAGAGCAAGATCTTCATCAATGTAAGGGGGCGGCGGGGGGCCGTAGTGGCCGCCTCCCAAGAGTTCATGCGCCTCTTCAGAGTTTTCCAATTCGTTTACTGTACTGATTGCATATTCAAGCACATGTTCAAGAGCGCCAACCTTGTTGCTGCCCTGACTGTCAATAATATAACTTGGATCCACCTTCTCTTTCGTTGCAACGAGAGCCTGATCTGAATTTTGATTAAGACTGGATAACTCACCGGATAAAAGCTGCCCTTTGCGCCATGTTGTCATAACATCGCCGACATAACTGTCTCGCTTGATCAGGTAGTTTCTGTCTAGATATTTTTTTACCAAGGTATTATCTTTTATAATCCTTTCTATAGCATAGGCGTCTATATCGCCGTTAGCGCTCTCAAACGATCGGATAGCTGCAGACTCTAGCGTGTTTTTCTGAGTCATATATCTCAAATACTCTGGGGCTCCGCGTGGTACTGCAAGTACAGCATCGGGAGGGAGTTCCGGGTCGAAATGTTTCACAACGTAGAGACAGCCTTTGAAGCGGTCAACGGCAGGCTTAGACTCTCGGTCGGTTCCGGACATGTCGGGATCTCTGACGTGGGAGAGGGGAGTGTGGCGGAGCCTTCCGCGGTTGGCGGCGATGGGGGTGGAAGATGCAATCCACATAAACTCATCACCATACCATTCAAGGAAAGTGGGATCTTTCCACACTCTGTATTGACCGACGGGGGCGTTACGCATGGCATAGTTATAAGTCGTCTCTATGTTCACAAGGGGTGGCGAACCACCTGCACGACCGTAGGCGTGGATTCTCAAGCCTTCATCTAAATACTGCCCATGAGCTTCTACGAATCTTTCGAAAATATCTTTAGTTTTTTGTGTCCAATTATTTTCATCATCACTCAATGCAGTATAGTGGGCCCCGGCAGGACCATACGTCGAAGCAGCCGGCAAAGAAACGCCCGATTTGAAATAAAAATCCCCATACCCATTCACGACAGCAAGTTGCAGCCAGTTTACAAGTTTTCGTTTAAAGTCTTCAGCCATTTTCAGTTCGTGCTATTATGCTTGCTAAGTATGTACTTTGTACTATTAGATCTCAAGTACGTGGCGGTCAAAGAGAAGAGTATGTTGGTATCTATCTTTAATGCGTCGTGCATTGCATCTGCAGAGTATTTAGCCATTGCCTGGGATGGTTGTATCAACAACGGAGAATTTGATGTGGGGGCGCCTACGAAGGGACTCACGTGCATATGCATGGCGACTTGGGCATTAAATTTCAACTGCCACAGCATAAACCGGTTTATTAAACCTACAATATCCTTAATATCCAGAAGAAGTCCGTCCTCGATCATTTTAATCAAATTTTGACCTTTTACGAGATGTTGTAGTTCATACTCTCCAGAATCAATATTTCCAGCGATGAGATCAATACCGCCCTTTGTTATGGCACCGCCTAGGGCGTTTGTCTCATCGGGTGGTCCAATGCCGCTGACAATCTTTACTCCCTCGCGGCCGACGACCCTCACTGCATCTGCTTTTAGAACAATTGCTGACTTAGCTACTGATTGACCTACTTTTCCCTCTGCCAGTTTAAAGTTTTTGTCACAGTCTGTCTTTTCTGATATGTATATGCGGGCTGAATCGTAAAACGGAAGTGGATCTACGTCCTGGTTAGGATTAGATTTACTGCCGTTTCTACCGCATACCAAATCAATCTTAGAGGCGCGGGTCTCCCCCACGCCACCATAACCAGTCCAGGCGCCGCCTAGGTTATCACTTCCCATACAAATGTAGGAGCCTTGGGAGTTTTCTATTACGTCCTCATCGGGGCGGCGGAGATAGTTAGCAAGCGGCTGTTTACGGGGATTGCAATAGATACCTGCCCACTCGGCGGGGGGAACAAGCTGAGCTTGCATCGCCTCTTCGAATTCCTGATCCCATCGGGAGAGAGATGATGTGTCAATTGCCTTTTGTTGGCGGACTTTTTGTCTTTTCTTTTTGCTGGGTGGTGCCATAATATTTAGTACGGGGCATGGGAAAAGCGGGCTAGCCCAATATGCATGGGCCGACTGCCCATAGCGATGCCAGCGGACGTTGGGATCCTGTTATATGCAACGACGCCGTGGCCGGTGTAGGCTGTGCCATCAGGACTAACAAGGGACGGATCCATTGGCAGTAATCGGAAGCTTGCAACCGACCACAGTGGCAGTCGAACATAGTATTCGTAGGCCAGGGCGGCGCGAAGTTGAGCCGGGGTGGTAACCGGAGGGGCTTCGGCGAAGGCGCGGGCGTCCGAGATACTATAACGGGGGTCATCATGTGATCCTCCCGGACCATGTATGTATACCCTCGTGGCGGCGGTGAGTACCCGGGGCGTGACATGGACCGTAGGCGAGCCAGGGTGACTTCCGCCGATGATGGGAGCGAGGGGCATAGATGTATTCGGCTCCCATTTAATCTCATATTGTGCCGGGGGAGCATACGAACCAAGCCCCGTTAACTTACTAACTTTGTTATAACCCGTCGTCGCGTCTATCGTGTAGCGCGAGCGCTGGGGGCCACCGAGGATGTTGGCTGGCCATGGATTTTGACCAAGAGCAGCGGGCACGGGGGATGTCGGAGTTAACGGTAGATTATTATGCAAGTATCCATAATTTGTGGGATGCAAGAAATAGTTACGGGCGCCGATTGGGTTCATATACTCCCCATCTAAAATAGATTTAGCAAATTTGCGCATGCGCGCTTGCGTAGTTGAACCGCCGCGGGCCCCGCTCCAGAATGCGGCGGAGGAGGCGGCGATGGTGGCATGTCCAGGCGGGCGGATCTTGTCCTTGTAGTTCGTGAGCAGACCCCCAATGCCTCCGTAAATCGTTTCGTCACTAAGTCTCATCCCTTCTGTGTTGGCTCTATTAATAACCACGTAAGCAATACCAACCCACTCACCCAATAAATATTCCTTAGAGTCCGAGTTCTGAGCCGTTGTATCATAAGGAAGATCTGCAACAGCGGGTGGCGACCAGATTCCCGGGGCGGTGGCGGTGCGGCGGTACCACGGTTCGCCTCGTTCTTTCGTCATAACGCGTGCCAATATTTCAATATCGTCGTCGATGTAGGAGATTACCTGCGGGGCGACCAGAGCAACGGAGGTACTGGCGAAACCCGGGACACGGGAAGCAGCACTAGTAGGACCGGCTAGTATCCCAAAATCAAAATCGGTGCAGGGTCCTCCGGCGTCGCCCGTGTTGGCGTGCTCGATCGCTGGTAAAATCATCGGTTGTCTAGAGTTTTTCATTATAACTTCTATAACGTCACCCTCAAGGACGCCGCCGAAGTGGGGCATTGGCTTTCCGTGGGGTATTGAGGTAGTAGGGGTGTGCCTCCGTAAAGGAGCTTTGGGCTCGTAAAGCCTCACCTTCACCATGGCGCCGATTTTGAGTCCGTTCTGATTTTCAAGATCTGGTAGGTAGCTGAAGAGTGGATACATTCTTGCAATTGCAAGCGTGTCTTTCTCAAATTGGTTGCTGACGCGTCGGCAATAGGACGGGTCTCGTACGCCGACCTCCACGTCGGGGATCGCTGGTATTACCGGTAGCACACTAAGTTCTGGAATTCTTACACGTACATACCCCGTGTCCTGCCCAATCGTCTCAAGGGCGTCGTCTTCATCGAACCCAAAGAGAGAACCGATTTGATTCCCTAGACCTGGTGCTTCTCGACCTGGGACGGGGGTCGCGTTGTCCTCGCACTCTAGAGTTGACTTAACAGTAGCAACAACCCATCCATAGTAATCTGTTTTGAGCGCCATGGGTGATGGAGGGACGATTTGGTCTTTTACGGCGGCCTGGATCCAGCCCCACTCGTCTACGACGTCCTCGTCATACGCCACCGTATTAGTGTTGATGTCGCGATTCATCTCAAGCTCACCTTCCACGGCTGCCACATGTCCGCTTCTAGTGACCAGATCGGATCCATCGCTTCTGGCCATTACTCTTCTTGTCCTCCGCCATTAATAATGTCGAACAACTCAGACTTGTCAACTTCGCTAAGTCCTTGAGTCTTGCTGTCTTTCTTGTGGAGAATGCTTGTTACTTTGACAAGCTGTTCGTTCGAACGCTGAAGGGTTTCAACATATTTAGAAGCGATCAGTCCACATTCCTTATGTGAGGAAATGTCCTTCTTCATATAGATGATGAGATCGGCCAGAAGCGAGTGGATGATTGTACGATCTTTACGCACGTTATCCACTGCTTCTTCTAATCTCTCTTCTAAGTTTAAATCTTTCCCTCGTCCCATTTTCTCTTGAAAATCCTATATTTCTCGCGCATTTTGTTGAGATTGTTGACAACTTGCTTGGTATTCAAACCAGTTATCTCTCTCATATACAGGTAAATAGCTTTTTTATTAAAAATTTCAATATCATCTGGCTCAGTTAGTAATATTTTAACTGCTTCATACACCTTGCGTTCGTTAACCTTCATCCCGTCGCCTAAATCCCATGATTGCATCTCTGTCCATAGGAAGTCCCAAAACTCCTCTTTCTCTCGCAATCTATGATATCCTAAGTCGGTCGACAAATGGGTGTGTTCAAGATCCTTTGATATATCTTCAAAGTAAACCTCACGTTTATTTTGCTGAGATATCTTCTTTACTTTGTGAATAAACCAGTTTTTGGTTATAACGCTGAAGTAAGAGAATGCTTTTGAGCCTTTGTTGGGATCATATTTATCCAATATTGTGGTTAGCCAGAGCTTACATTCCTCACTTAGTGACTCAATATTGGGAAGAGTTGTGAATTTATAGGTATAAACGATCTTATTTACCATTTCGTTGAACGCTGGTTCGATGAATTCAATGTAAAGCTCTGTTTTTATTTGTAAATCGTCCGTTAAAGCATATTTTACAATTGCGTTTTCGTGATCTTTTGTAAAATAATACCGCTTGGTATCTTTTTTGCGTTGGCTTGCCACTATGCTGCCTCAGTCTCTTCAGAAACTTCTTCCTCAGAGAGTTGATCTGACCATTTAAAAGCCTCATCAATTTGTTCGTCATCAATGAGAAAGATCTCTACGTACTCCTTCACACTAGCGTTAATGATCTGGGTATGTTCTAAAAGGTTTTGCAGAATGGGTTCTCCAAAAAAAGTATCCATTGAGTACACCGCTTTCAGGTGGGACTCATACCCATTGAGATTATATTGTAAATCAGAGATCCCCTCAGAATAAGTGGTAAATTTGCTCAGCACGGCCCGCAGATAGAGAACCAAAAAAACGTTGAGCACGATTGATAGTGCTAATCCAAAATATACCCAATTCACTTTTTTGTTTCCTTTTTCATTTCTTTCTTTTGCTGTTCAAGATCCTTTCTTGAGTCCTCAATAAACCTCTTTACTGTCGCTCCTACGCGTTTTGGAGAGGCTTCTGTATTAGGACGATGGATGTTGACAACTCCGAAGAGTTTTTTAACGGGGGCCGACTCTGTACACTCACTTATGTCTGCACAAGTTTCGATTTTTTCACCGAGAGTGTGAATAGACTCAATCTCTTTTTCACATTCTAAGCACACATAAGTGTAACGCGGCATTAACTGTCGTCAGCATCCGGGGCGCTGACTTTGACTGTCGCTTTCGCACGCTTCTTTGATGGTGCGCGACGGCTTGGAGCCTTCTTAGCTCTCGTCTTTGTGGTAGTCTTTTTCTTTTTAGTTTTGGTTTTTGTAGTTTTAGTCACAGGAGTAGTAGCCTCCTCTGACACAGCATTAATGCGTTCAAAGTCATCATTAAACCTTACAATAGGGGGATTCATTACAACCAATCCTGTATCAGAACTTTGAAATTTAAACCCCTTCAACACTGGAACAATGTCTGATTGCTCCATTAGGCTCTTTTGAAGAGCCATCATAACTGCGCCTAGCGCTTGATCTGATAATTGCATTTTTTCTCCTTTACCATACAAAATTATCCTTATAGTACTTCACTATGGAACCGATTTCCTCGTCAAAATTCTTCTTCGGCTCCCAACCCAAACTCCTCAATTTGTCATCGTTTAGGGCGTAACGTACATCCTGTCCGGGTCGTACGTAGGACAAATCTACGTACGATTCCCAATTAATCTCTGTATCATTATAATATGATTCAATTATTTTTTTAACTGTTAACCTGTTTTCTTGCTCAAAACCGCCTGCTATATTAAAAATCTCATTCTTAATCCCACTTTCTATGATGGTTGTGACGGCTGCTGCGGTATCAGCTGCATGGAGCCAATTACGTATTGGGGCTCCTTTGTTGTGAAGCCTCACTTTCTTCCCACCTTGTAACAATTTTACGGTTAGTGGAATCAACTTTTCTGGGTACTGTCTTTCCCCATAGTTGTTTGTTGGTCTCAAGATAACATATTCTATTCCATATGTTCGAGCCCACGATGTGACCAATAGATCAGCAGCGGACTTGGAGGCTGAGTAAGGATTACTTGGTCTTAGAAAATCCTTTTCGGTGTGCTCTCCTTCGTCGATGTCTCCATAAACCTCGTCTGTACTAACCTGTAAGAAGATGGGTCGTTCGCGAACGTTTGCGGGTTTGTTCTTAATAAGATCTAAAAGATTCTTAACCCCTTCAACGTTAGAGTGAATGAAATCTGTACTATCGATAATGCTGTTGCCAACGTGCGTCTCGGCTGCTACGTTAATCAAATAATCACAATCAGGAAGACTCTTTAAATCGCAGATGTCCTTCTCTAGAAACGTGAAATTCTTGTTCTTCAAAAAGGTTGCAACCACTTCACGGTGGCCCGCATACGTGAACTTGTCAATCCCCAAAACACGATAGCCACTCCTGAGAGCCTCTTCTGTGATGTAGGAACCTATGAATCCCGCGACGCCTGTTATAACGATATCCCTCACTTTAAAAGTCCCACATAATCACTGCAAATACCCATAACCTCTTCTTCGTTCATTATAACAGTCTCTTCTTTGGTTTTGCACACAATAATGGAATTATCACACACAGGTTTCCGAGGAAAAGTCCAAATATGACCGGTACTTGTTATAGTAAAGTCATCCGTCTGGTGCCAGAAACAATTAATATCGTTTTCAATCATAATTTTTAGCGCTAAGAGGTTTTTTGCATGACACCACAACGAAGTACTTTTCAAGTATTTCAATTCGACGCTATGAATAGGTGCTTCGTGCCCCAAATAGAAGCGTGCATTTGAATACCACACATCAATTTCCACATCATAACCAGAGTTCAGTGCCTTCTCAATATGTGTGGGACTATTTTCCTCACCAGGCATGGGACCGCTTATGTTTCCGCGGTGGGCTATTAATATCTTCCTGCTCACTTTCGCTTTTTCTTTTCACAAAACCACCAGGCACGTTTGTGACCACCATGGTGAGCGTCTAGGGTGTGGTATATGTCTGTAGTCAGAAGAGCATCTGAGTTTTCTCGGTCCCAAACGTAGTCCATACCCTCTTGCACCGATAATATTCGTAAAGTTTCATGGGGTGGGCTTGTGTATTGCATTCCATATTCTTCCAAGCGAGATTCAACAAAAGCGTAGCTTGGAGCGCTTCCGACCCCATTGAAAGCTTGTCCCCATGCACCCTTATCCCAATCTGTCTCCTCTGCGCGCAAGATTAGATGTTCAGAGTTATCAGAGTCAATAACCTCAGACTCCAAGATTAAGGTATTACACCTTTCACTAATCATTTTAAGATTTTCCCCAGGATTACTCAGATGGTACAGGAGACCAACATGTATTATGATGTCATATTTTTCTTCCTCATATGGCCATGTAGTATTTTCCGAGTCTACTACTAGGCTCCTCAATTGAGGGAACCGCTCTCCTATAACATCGATGTGTTCTTGGCGCGCGTCACTTACCGTCACATCTGCCCCCATCGAGTAGGCAAATGCGCCTATAGCAGCAGGTCCACAACCTACTTCAAGTACTTTCTTTCCCTTAAAGGGGTTGTCTGGGAGGGCTTCTCCCTGGCGGCAAGCGTTGATGGCGTTAGCTAATCCATAGTGCTCTGCAATTGCAAAAATGCGGGATGAGTGCCATCCCGGGGAGATTTCGCCTTTCTTCGTTATACCGCCCTGATATACTGGCGTGTCAAAAACATATTCTTTCACTTCATATATCCGTATTTTTTTAGCCAATCCCCATACGTCGAATTCATAAATGTGATCTCTTCCTCTGAAAAGAAGTCTCTATAGGAACCAATTATCCCATTATTTGTCATCTGCTCTTTTTTCATCTTTGTGGTGATATGAAAATCAGTTGCTGACAGATCAGCAAGTCCGATCAAGGGGCACTTTTCTTTATCGCCATAAAAATGCTTAAGATTTTCACTGTGATGTATGATCACTCCCAACGTTTCATCAGAGTGAGATAGCCCTAGGGCAGCCTGCAATTCCCTCATTACGACGACTGGCTTTTCTTTGTACTTCTCGTAAACCCAGTCATAATCTGCTACATGTGCCCAGACCCTGTGCCATAAAATATTTAAATCGCAATATTCTTTTATAACACTTAAATCACGATCGCGGTTCTCTTTTCTCAAGCGAGAAGCCACAGCATCTCGCAAATCTCTCTGAACTCTTATAACCTTTATGTTATGCGATGCCTTGAATGTGTGACACCCCGGTTTTGCAGCACTCAACTCTGCAGAAAAAGGAAGATCGTGCTGTTTTGTAAGAACGACAGTCGTCGTACTCTGATGTATGGAATCTCGTACGCCATATATATTGGGAGGATCGTAAATATGAATGGTGGCGTCGGAGGCGGTGTACAGGGCACGGAGTAGGTTGAAACAAAGCGTGCTGCCAGCTTGTGACATGCCCGTGATCATGATGGAGTCCGTCATTATAGATACCCATACTCGCGAAGCCAATGTGAGAACAATATATCTTTCTCTAAAACTGTCGTGATATCTTTAAATATATGCTCTTTGTACCCACCAACTTTACCTTGATTGGTCACATTATACTTGGTCATCAGACTGGGTGAATCCGTTGCTTTCTCGATCTCTTCACTTAAAGCGAATTCCGGGAGTGCACCCACCAGGGCAAGTATATCATCCATAGTGTCAGAGAATAATTCATCGGAATTGCCGATAATACTTTCATACATCGAACGCATAATCTGATGTTTTCTTTCATTACTTCCCAAGATATAGTCTTCATAAACGAATTCATAATCGCTAATACTTTTCCACATATTATAATTACTGAGTTGTTCCTGTGCTATAGTGATTGGGTTATACGACTCATGGGGGTTTTGCAAAATTTTCTTTCTACACAGAGATGCCACAGTGTCTCTCAAGTCGCGGCGGGGCGTCAAGATCTTGCAGTTGGGAACAGTAGAGGCCAGATGGTAAAGAATGGGATAATATCCGTGTGTTTTTACCACCAGAAAGCACTTCGCGGGGGGTCCGGTGGGGGATCCCAAATCAAAAAACCCACCTTTACGAACCGTATAAGAAATTTTATCGCCCTTCGTTTTTGACTTTAAAGAAGAGTCCGGGTGGTTAAGATAAGCTAGCTCGAAAATAGGACCATGGGCCACGCAATCATACTCTTGTGAAGAAACAGCTAGCGCCTTTATCATATTATACAGCAGAGTCGACCCCGATTGTCCCATCCCAGCCACGATTACCAACAGACTGTCGGGATGTTGTGCCAATCGCTTCACCAAATATTGTTCCACAAAACCAATATGTGCAGCGCGGTCGCTACCCACAACAACGTCGCTCTTACTAAGAGCAGGTATAACGTCTGTGAATCCTTTGGGTATTGTTTTCATCGGTTCTCCAAAAAATGTTTGAGATCTTCCGGGGTTCCAATACCCCACATCTTATGTACGTAAAATGGGATCAGCGACTGACCTTCTTCTATGAGTTCATTATATACAGGGGCAATATAGAACTCATTATTAACTCTAATGTTCTTCTCAATCATGCTCTTCGCGTGTTTCACGAAGTCAGATCCCTTGCGATACCAGTAAATGCCACATGTGGCGATATTGGATATGGGCTTCTTTTCTGCAACTTCCGTAATGTACCCTCGTGAATTAGTTTTTACAAACGACCATTTAGGATGCACTGCGTTGAAAGTGAACACGATAGCATCGGTGCTCGTTAAGTTTTTAAAGGCTTTGAAATTTTCTGCCTCGTACTCAATATATTGATCCGAGTTTGCAATAAGAAGATCTTCGTCGTTATCTATGTGTTCTTCAGCTAACAATGCAGTACAAGCTGCACCTTCTGTAAGTCCGTCAACCACAACATACTTGAACCGGTCATTGGTAATACGGCCGAGCGTATCTAACATTCCCTCGTACTTTTGAATATGCTCCCTTCGAACTAAAAAGATATATTCACAATCAAAATCTAAGTTCTCAACAACCGTTTGAATCATTGGTTTTCCACCGACGTCTATCAGTGGTTTGGGGAAAGTGTATCCTTCTTTACTAAAGCGGCTTCCCTCACCCGCCATGGGAATTAAAATTTTCATTTATGTAGTCCTCCACTGTGTTCTTTGTAACCTGCTTAGAATTCTTCACTTCCATCACGCTGCATCCCGATGCATGGGCGGCGGCCAAACCCTTGGGTGAGTCTTCGACTATCATAGTGTTCCCAGCAGAACAATTAAAGATCTCTAGTATTTTCAAATACCCTTCTGGATCAGGTTTGGGGTTTTGCACATCTTGATTTGTCACAAGACAGTCAAGCAGGTCGTGAGCACCAACTTTTTTAAGCATAAGAATCGCAGTTTTACTAATACTGTTAGTAAAACAAGCAGTTATAATTTCTTTGTCTTTTAACCATCGGATAAGCTCTATTTTGCTTTCGTCGCGACGGGCTCTTTTTTCTATGATATCAATTGTTTTTTCCTGTTTCAACTCACTTACCAATTCATGACGATCGGCAGCGATAATACCCATTTCAGTGAGTTTATGTAGTTTTGTTCTAGTTGGCAACCCATTGAAGGTACTATAATGCTCTTGATCCGGAATAACATATCCACATATTTCTTCTAAAGCCTCATTAAGAGCGTCTTTGTGCCACCCACAAGCATCAACCAGGACACCATCCATATCAAATATAACGAGTTTTAGGCTCATCTAAAGCCCCTCTCATTAATGTCAATTCCAACTTCTTCCAGCACAGATGTTAACATATCTCCATACTCTGATATCATCCATTTCCCCTTTACAACAGCCGTGGCAAAATATGGATATATTGAACTATCCCAATGGAAGGACCCCCTCTTCTCGTCTCCTTGAACCCAAATCATTCCTGTCTTTATGTTGAAATAATTACAGATCATTGAGGAGTTTGTTTCAAACTCCCAAATTGTATCACCATGAGTTTTATCGTAGATCTTTTCCAACTTACTCTTTCTGCATATACTTGGCTGAATTGCATATTTTAAATCACGTGGATTATCATATACATCCGAATGCGTTGTGCTTCTCACCAAGTTATGTTTTTCGCCATAACTTGCGCGTGACAGTTTAATGATGTCAGACTCTTCATTTTGAACAAGAGTTATTAGTTCTTTTAGTTTGTGTTCATTAGGGAAATCATATAAAAACATATCTTCATGATGAAAAATAATTATATCCTCCTCAATCTGCCGTAAGCAATGCACCACTCTTTGTTGATAAGGTAGCGTGTCGTCATACCTTATCACCACCCAATCATTTTCTAATTCTTGAGAATCCTGATTGGTAAGAAGGTATTTTTTATACCTTTTAAAATATCTGTCTGTTTGATAAAAGAGCGCCGGCCAAACATCAGAATAATCCGAATGTGAATAAAACACTAGAGGTATCATTTTATTTCACACACCTTACCCAAATCCACCCTGGGTGTCCCGCATCTAAGGGTTCCCCATCGTCAGAAAGCGTGTCTGTAATGACGGCTGAGTTTTCTGAAAAACCTATTCTCTTCATGTCCTCTAAAACCTCTTCTTCTTCAAAAATTCGAACATCATGATCTGAATTTGTGCTCCTAGCACCATATGCATTTTCGTAATATCTGCTTCTCGGTCGACCGATGGGGTCAGATAAGTCTTCTCCAATGCCCATTTGAAAAGAGAAGATACCCCCATCATGTAAAAGATCAAAAATATCGGTAATTATTCTTTTTCTAATATCATATACGGGTATGTGCTGAAGGGCGATTGTAGACATCACAAAATCATATTTTTTTGTTCTCGGCATACAAGACAAGTCAAAGCCATTATTTACAAACCAACTGCTTTCCTGATCGGTATAGTTATCTCTGCAGTAGTTTATATTACCTTCCGATATGTCGACGCCATCGACTTCGCTCCAATTGCACAAGCTTAATAGATTGGTAACATTACGACCTTTTCCACAAGCGAAATCAAGAGCTTTCTTTCCTTCCCATCTGGATGTATCTTTAAGATCTTTTAGTAGTATATTCCAATAATTTTTGTTATTATTGTGTTCCAGGTGGTTTGATGTTCCTGCCTTGTAAAATGCTTTTTGCATAGAAGTGTAAGAATTCTTTTTTAAAAAATCTGTCATCTTATTTTACCCACTTTGTTATTTCGTATAGTCCGGTCTCCTTACAAAACCATTTATGATGTAAGTGACTATCGGTAACCCTCCATCTTGGGAATTTCATAAGATTTGTGCTCCTCTCTGATTCGGCTTTTTCCAGCTCATTTGAAAACTGATTCTCGTCATCAAAGTCCCATATGTTAAATGCGTTGCTATCAAACCATCCCGAGGTTAGACTCTTTTCATAAGAAGAGCGCGCTTTGAAATCACTCAGGCAACTTTCATATATTGAAGAATATAAATCCATTATATCACTTGAGCCATAAAACCACATATCCCCATAACCAACATTCATCTGGTTCCAATATGCTGTATACAAAAACCTCTTGTCGGCATTATGATTGAATTTTATCTGTTTAACCTCTTCGCCGCCGCGCTGGCCGATGTCGAACCTAGTCGTTATCACCCAATCATATTTAAACCCATGCTTCCGTTCGTGTTCCCTTTTTAACTCTAAGGCTTTGCATCTGGAATAGTAAAAACTCATTATTCTTGACGCAACGGCATTCTTATACATGGTTTTCTCTCTAGGAAACCCCTCGTCGATATACTGTTGCTCTATGCCATTTTTTCTACAGATCTCTTCAAAGTCAATTTGGCTTTCGAATTCTGAAGCCGTTGGCGAGTAGAGCATTTCTACGGTCTTTTGGTGCTCCGGCTGCCAGCAATGTACAAATACATCCACATTCTTGCATTGTGAGTATATCTTCTCTTTTAGAAGAGCGTGTCCCGCATAAGCAGATAGGTGATTGTTGACACTCACAGTACCGAAATATCCCGACAAACACAAAGCAACCTTCACGATTTCTTGCCTTTACTCATTATAATATAATTTTTAGTATTTTTTAAACCGTTCATTCGCTAACCACTGGTATTTTCTTAAAAATATCAAACTCTGTCAAATCGCGATAAGGAGGATCTTCTAACAAGTCATCCATATGTTCTGGATAGTTTTGCATAAGCATTAGTCCTCGACAAGCTTGTTCAGGGTTCATGTACATATTCCATCCTTCTTCAACGATATTGTCCTCGTGGTAAGGCACGGTACCTCGACCTTCATATCTAGCCTTTTTGTACCAGTCTACAGCCTCCTTGCTATCCGTCAAGATCATACCGCCCTTTCCAATTTTAAGATGCTTCTTAATATGAAAACTCAAGCACATGGTGCTCTGAGGGATATACATTTCTGACGTCAGCCTTTTGGCTGCGTCGTAAATCGGAAACGGTTTAAGTTGGTAGATACCCTTCCAGGCAACATCTTCGAACTGCAACTTGGCGCCGGCGTGCAAAATAGACTGCGGTGGCGAAAGGTATGTTCTTTTCGGAATTGTAACTTCCCTTCCCTTAACCTTATGGTACTTGCATGCCAAAAAAATAGCATTGGTGCAACTGTTTACAGAAACTGCATACGGGGCACCTGTATAGTGAGCGATCTCTTCCTCAAACATTTGAACTATCTTGTAAGGATTATGTAACATATTAGTCCGCAGTGTGGCCCGGTCATAGGCGTAGGTCTTTATAATATTTCTTATTGACGGCGAACACATTATCTAATTCGCGGAACTCACCGATGCGGTCATTTATAGATCTACTGGGCAACTTTTCATCAAATTGGATGCGCCCGTCCCACAATTCAAATAAGTAAAAGTGGCTGCACAGTTCATCAAGAAGACTTTGCTTACGCTCAAATCCATAGTAGTTATGAAGTTCCATAGCTATGAACGTTATTTTGTCATAATCCTGCAAGCCTTCTAAGATATCATACTCGCCGCCTTCACAATCCAGCTTTAGATAATCAATTCTGTCTATTTCAAGTTTTTCGAAAATCTGGTTTAGGCTAGTAGTCTCACACGTTTCTCCAGTATCCTGCAGCGTTATCCCTTCTCCTATCTGTTGCAGACA
>Ga0098033_1000146_pt1 | contig 36424 bp, 52 predicted proteins | sample 1_EtaG_FD_75049 | JGI IMG/M metagenome (GOLD analysis project Ga0098033, IMG submission 75049) | Marine viral communities from the Subarctic Pacific Ocean - 1_ETSP_OMZ_AT15124 metaG | ecosystem: Environmental > Aquatic > Marine > Oceanic | place: Pacific Ocean | collected 2015-01-07
GTCGATGTAGTTTATTTGGGAGCCGTTAATTTTCGGCATAATAAATCACCATTCCTTGAATTAATGTCATTTTCATACTTTGCGTATCCTTTTATTGCTGGGAACCTTCAAAATGATGTTGCACGCTTGCAAGCGTTCCCATTCTTCGTCGGTGTTATTCCACCAATGAAGTTCGAGCGCGAACCACATATTAATAACAGCCGAGCTGTTTTGATTGCCTATGATTTTCTTTGCTTCGAACATGGACATCATATTCTGAAAAGCTCCCGCAATATGACAATATTATTAAATGGACTATGCTTTGTCCTTTTGGCGGAAATTAATCCGTCTAGTTTGTTGGTTTAAAGCCATCACAATTTTCGAGCCATTTGAACCAGCCGCATTTTAAACTGACAGGATTTGCTGCGATATTCAATTTATTTGATGCTTTTATATCTATGGAGCCGCCACGGGACGATCCAAAGGAATATCGCAATCGCGATGCACAGATAAAGCGCGATCATCAGATCGCGTCCTACACTACCAAATATAGCGAATATTTTGGCCAGTGGATCGGTGTCACAGATATCCGGGTGTCGGCAGCGTGAATGTGCATCGCCCGGCACGATATCGTGATGCTGAAATTTATAGCAATCCGGTTTGATGACGCAATCGCCGGTATGCTTTAACTCTCCGCAATTAGGACATTGCATTTTTTGGTCTTTCCTCAACTTGCGTAGGGCAAATCAATCTCGAATCCTGGGTAAAACAAAGTTATCGCGATGGCCTTAGCGACGGTTTCATTTTGTTTATCACCTTTGGCAGCGACCTGATGCCATTCATGTTTATGGCTGATGCCCGGCACGCCACCAACATAGACGCACCAACTATCTTCGCGGCGGCTCAAGACGGCGAGCGTGTTGCTGGCCAATTGTGTGAATGTTTTTTGACCCGGCTCTAATTCTGAAAGTTTCATGATCGAGGTTCCTTGGTTGTCAGGGCGTATGAGGGCGATTTAGTCTGGCTCGCGAGCGCCCCCCGGTGCGAGCCAGCGATCATCTTGTGGATCGCCATTATATGTATTGCAACGCAATTCATTTTTAATCACGAGAGAAATTATAGGGTAGAGAGAAGTCCTCCTCGCGCAAGACGGGAAATTTAAAAGCCTCCTGCATCCTTTCGTAAGTTTTGCGCAGGTCGTCAACGCTATCACCCAACAAAAAAGACTGCCCGGGCCGCGTCCTGTGGCCTATGGCCTTGCCATTCTCGTAGTGGACTTCGCGCACTTGAAAAACACCGTCATAAAAAACGATGCGATTGTTCCAACTGAAGCTACTCATACGTCACCTCAAAAATTAAAGCTCGAATGCGCGCCAAAGAAAAAGCCCGCCGCCGGCGTGATGCCGACGACGGGAGGTTGGAAGGAATCAGTCGCGAGACAGGACGTCGATCTGGCGTCGTAAGCGCTCGATCTCATCCTTGTCCGCAATTTTCTCGTTCTCGGCAATTTCGCCCTCGCTCGATTCGTCGAGATGACGCGAAGCAAACTTACGCGCTTCCATCGCCGCAGCAGTTACGGGCGCATTCGGATTGCCGGCGGTTTCGCCCTTCGCCCAATCGAATCCGACCAGCACCAGATGCTGTTCGAGGCAGGCTTCATGGAAGCACTCCCAAAGTTCGAGCTGCATTTCCACGCCGCGTGCGAACACTTGCACGTTTTGCAGCTTTTCATCGAACAGATCGGAGCCGTCATGGCGATTGGCCATTTGCGTGAGCTGCTTGGATTTCGTAACCGCCATCGTCTTGTTGTAATCGACGGCGCGCTTCGAGAGATAGCAGAGATCGCGGAGCAGCGATTTCTGCGCGTACTTGACCGGGATCGCGCCCGGGTCGACCTGCTCGATGTCGATATCGAACTCCAAGGCCAAATTGTGAACGAGATTGCTCAAGCCGGCGATGAACACTTCGTTCGCCGGGTGCTCGATCGCGTAGAACGGATCGGACGCAGCGTCCTGCGCGGTGGCGGCCATCTGCACGGCCACACCCTCGGCGACCAGCCGGTTAATGCGATCCGTCTCGCTCTCATTATTCAGGAACGCGGTGAGTGCTTCGTCGGCCTGCTTCGCCACCGCAGACGGGTTCTTGTCGTCGCCGGCTTTCACCAAAACGGGATTGGCCATCGTATCGGCCGGATTCTTAGTGTTGATCTTGTTGGCTTTCTTTGGCATGGTAATCACCTCTTGGGTTTAGGTTGAAGAAAAACATCGGAGCGCGAATGCGCTATGTCTTTTGATCCGATGATCTTTAGTTGATCCTCGCGTCAGAACAACGCGATTACTCGCGACGCTCCCACCGCTGCCACGAACAGCACAGCGATGATTCCCATCGCTGCCGTGAACAGCAGAGCAATCGCATTCCATTTGTTCATGTCGTGCTTCGGGGTTACATTGTTCATCACAGTTCCTTCCAATGTTAGGGATGCAGCCCCGCCACCCGGCGGGGCCATCCCGGTTCAAACGCTATTTCTTGCCGGCGAGCGCCCGCAAGATCAGGTCGCCGTGGCACATCTGCGGCGAACACCAGCAGACCAAGCTCTTGCCGACTAGCGGTGCCAGGTCGAGCCGTGGCAGAACGTGCTTCGCAAATTTGCGCAATACATCCTTGCGCGAGCCATGCTCGCCAATGACGTAAGGGTTTCCCCATTTCGAGCCACGCCCGATATAAATCGCGTCATCAGGGATATGGTGAAATTGGCTTCTCAAGTTAAATACTCGTGGCATCAAAACTTTCCTTTCAGTCGGTTGAGAAACCTCGGGATCGCCCCGATCAAGGTCGGGAGCGAGACGATCCAGAGCATGAACGCTATCGCGAGGCAGACCCCTAGTGCTACCATGTACGACGCCCGCCGAAGGTCGGCATTCTCCATGCTTCCGAGCGGAAAGCGGGATGGTTAGCCAGCGACCATTTCATCAAAGGGAACGCCTCGTTTCTATACCAGTTCCACATTTTGCGGCCGGCGTGCTTTGAAACCGTCGCGATCAAGAGCGACAACACGATGATAATCGCCCAGAACACGACGGCGAGGGGCAGGGTAACGGTCACAAGAATCGCGAAGTAAAGCAGTCCAGACATTTTCAGTCTCCTTCGGTTGGTGGGCGCCAGCCCCATGCCGGCGCCCCTTTATTTCAGTCGGCCAGTGCGGCCAAGATCAGATCGCCGTGGCAAGATTCAAAACGGGATGTCGTCATCGATGTTCGGCAACAACAAGGGGATGATGTATGAATCGACCGTCTCCATCCCAATCGTATCACGGATGTCGTTGTCGCAAAGCAGACAGACGCTGCCCAGGTCGCGGACATCAGCCGCATTCATAACGTCGCCACAGAATGAACAAATGGTCATCGCTCAATCCTTTCAAGGAAGTTTCAGGGAAGTGGGTGGGTGTGTCTTGGTAAGGGAACGACTAGGAAATCGCCTCAAGCCCGCTCAAGGGGGAAACTACGTTTAGGCCGCTGCAGCGAAGCTAGAAAACCTTCCGTTTCGGCCTTGCTTTGCAGATGTACTCGATGTTCAACCGGCAAGAAGAACCCGAAATGGATGTTTAGGTTTTCTTGCTAAGCGAAGCGCGCCGACCCCTTGAACTGGCGTAAGCCCGAACTGAAAAAAGCAACCCTACCAATAAGTGCGGCGAAGCCGCTCTCCTTGAATAACGGGTTCTTCCTTACGGGCGTGAGGGGCTTCCCCCCAAAACATTCTGTCATTCAATAAAAAAGCGAAGCGCGACAACGGAGCGATTCTCTTCTGCCTTAAAAATGACATTTGTTTTGGGTCGGCCCCGTCCAAGTCACACACACACACTGTACACTCCCAAGGCAGCGACGCGCCTCGATGCGGAGTTCGGTTTCGGGGAGCGCGAGTACGAGCATCAAGCACGAAACCCTCGATTCGTGCGGCTGCGAGAGTGCGCTAATCGAAGCCGGTACGACGCACAGGCGCAGAGTGGAATCGATCATGCGACCAATTAGCTCCCGAAATTGAAAAAGCGCGGCGAAGCCGCTCTCCTATCGGGCGTTGTCGCCATCGCGAAAGCGATTGGAGCGCATAGCGACATCGAACAGCGTTCGATAATCTAGGGCCATGAACCGGCCCGTCGGTTCTCGGGGTCAAGGGAAAGATTTCCCTTGCGGGGCGTCGGGGCAGAGCCCGACATCTTGGTTCTATCCTTTCTTCCTTTGTCCATGATCCTCTCTTTGCCGGCGTGTAAATCACTATTCCAGCATCTTTCGGTGTGAAATCGCAACGCGCTGCAACTACGTCCCTTTTACCCTGGGGTTGACATGATCCGACGAGATCGGCTTCTATGGCTTACCCCCCTCGGTCCCTCAGCAAGGAGCAACAGATGACCACGCGAAAACGGTCCAAAAGCTCCATCAAACATCCCGTTCCAGGCCTCCCCGACATCCATCTCACACGTAGACAGAAGAACCTCGCCGATATCTTTGTCCATGGCGTCCCAAACGAGGAAGGCGTGATGGAACGCGTGACCATAACAAAAGCAGGCCCTCTCGCAGGATATGCCCAAGGACAGAGCGGTAGAGCAGTCGCGTCAAAGACCTTGCGACTACCTCATGTCCAGGCGTACATCTTCCAACAGGTGGCTGAGAAGGTGGGTATGAGCGCGGTCGGCGCTGTCCATGCAGTGGCTCATCTGTCTGAGAGTGCGCAGTCCGAGTATGTCAGGCTCGAAGCCAGCAAGGACATTCTCGATCGCGCGGGCTTCAAAGCACCGGACAAAAAGATCATTCAGCAGGACGTAGCAATTACGATTGACCTCGGCTGAGCGATGGTCCGATGGGGTAAAGAGACCCCCCCCCTCCGAAAGCCGGGTTCTCCCCTACCCCATAAGGTACACCGCAGCTATAAATCTTCTGAAAGGCTCTGAGATTATTTTGAACCCGCTATTACTTTCGGTTTGTGTCGTTCTTTGCATTTGCGTTGTTCTTTATTCTTTGTGCTGGATAATTTTCTCCTACTTGAGAGGCTGATTGGCGTCTGGCGCGAGGTTGACCTGTCGCCCGAAGCGGAGTAAACGGAAATATTGTCGCGATCAAGCGGCTGGTAAGCGGGAGCATCAATATGACTGACACCGATGGAATTTCGACGACGATGATCTTCAAGACTTTCGTCGTTCTCGATGAGGCTGGCCGATTTACCAAAACGGATTTGAAGGGATGATCAAAGTTCGAGCCCGCCAATGGCTCGACTACGAGAGCTTTCCCGAGCAAGAGATCGTGCAGGCGTATGTCCCGAATGAGTATTTCGCAAACAACTTTGCTCAGAAAGGTCCGTGCCGGTGTTGCGGCCACGCGCCGCAAGCTCATGGCCAGATAAATCAGCGCATCGTATGGGCTAGTGATAAGGAGGCTGTTAATTATCATGTCGTTTGCCCCGGCGACTTCATCGTTAAGAGCGCCCTGACGCATCATTACGCGGTGCCGCCAGAGCGCTTTTCGCAACAATATCAAATCATGAGAAAACGAGCATGACACGATAACCGCCTTGCGGTAATCTACAATTTGCGACTATATTCTCCCGAGGTCGGGTGTTGCGCGGTCAAGTGGATTTTCGCTCCCGCGAATCGAAGCCAGACAGCGTGTCGCCCGACCACCACTTCAAGGAGCCGATTATGCCCAAGGGAAAAGGATACGGCGGAAAGCCCCGGCGCACCGGATCGAAGACCGGTCCCAAGTCCACGACGCGCACGCCGCGGAAGGCCCGTAATATGAAATCCCCGGCCCGTAAGCCTAAGACTAAGACTAGAGTTGGGACAGCTTCTCCGGGAAAACCCTACTACTCAAGTAAATCTCTGGGTGAAGGCTATGAAGAACGCTATCCTTCGGCGGCGGCGGCTGCGAACCTTAGAAAAAGAAGTCCTTTTGGTAAAGCATCCCCACGAGCCGCTGCCCTAGATGTAGCGGCGGGAGCTGTTAACTTGTTTAGAGACGAGGAAGGTAGCAGAGGTGCTCGTCACGCTGAGACAGTAGCGAAGATTATCGTGTACCGCAAGGCGGCCGGGAAGAAGACGGCCCGCTGATGGGTGTCGCCGATTATCTCTGGTTTGCCGGGCTGTCTCATGACGATCAACAGCGCCTTCGCGCTTCGGTGCGCCGCGTCCAGATGAAGCATTATCCGGCTCGCCACATCAATGATCGCGAGTGCGACAAGATCATCGCGGCGCTCGGCCCGGAGACAGCCGAACGGCAGATCGAGGCGATGGTCAATTCTGGCGCGCTTGACGCCAAAATATTCTCGGTTCCTCCCAAACTACACTAGGAGGCCATTATGCCGCTGCGATATCTTTGTCCATGGCGTCCCAAATCGCATCTCAAGCGCAAGGCCGTGCAGTATAAAACCTGATGGCGACGATCACCTATAAGCCAGACGGAGAAACCCTTAAGCAATATATGAAGTCGGACAAGTTTGTTCGCGGCATTCGCGGCCCGATTGGTTCCGGCACATCGACGGCGAGCTGCATCGAACTGTTCCGCCGGTCATGCGCCCAGGCGCCCGATGCAAAAGGTCTCCGACGGACGCGCCACGCCATCATCCGTAACACCTTCCCCGAATTGAAGCTCACCACGGCCAAGACTTGGCTCGAATGGTTCCCCGAGGAAGATTTCGGCCACTTCTCTTGGTCGCCGCCCTTCATCCACATGGTTCGCGTGAACGATATCGAGATGGAGGTCATTTTCCTCGCGCTCGACAAACCCGAGGACATCAAGAAGCTGCTGTCACTCGAATTGACGATGGCTTGGATCAATGAAGCGCGCGAAGTTCCAAAGGCGATTGTTGACGCTGCGACATCGCGCCTTCGCAGATTCCCGGCGATCAAAGACGGCGGCTGCACCTTCTCCGGGCTGATCATGGACACGAACGCGCCGAACGAGGAGCATTGGTGGCCGATCATGGCCGGCGAGGTCGATCCGCCCGATTGGATGAGCGATGCCGACAAATTAACGCTGGTGACACCGCAAGATTGGGAGTTCTTCACCCAGCCTCCCGGTATGCTAGAGAAACATGATAGCCAAGGCCAGGTAAAGGGGTATACAACCAACCCGCGTGCCGAGAATATCAAGCATCTGGATAAAAAATATTATCCGGGCCTGATCGAGGGCAAAGACAAGGATTGGATTGATGTCTATGTCCGAAATCAGCTTGGCGATCACTCGACCGGGCGCCCGGTCTATCCCAGCTATCGCTCAGACGTTCACGCGGCGACCGAACCGATCCCGATTGTGCCGTCTGTCGATATTTGGGTCGGCATCGACTTCGGGCTCACGCCAGCGGCGATCTTTGCCCAGCGGATCAGCAGCAGATGGCGGATTTTGCGCGAATTAATCCGCACAAATATGGGAACCGTCCGGTTTGCCGCCGAGCTCAAAGCGATGATGGCGACATTTCCACTGGATGAAGGTGTTAAATTCCTTTTATACGGCGATCCCGCAGGTGATCATCGTGCACAGACCGATGAGCGCACGCCATTCAAGATTTTGAAGGCCAATGGGCTGCTCGCGCGGTCGACGCACACCAACGACCCCGATATCCGCATCGAGGCGGTCGAAGGCGTCCTCAACCGCATGATCGACGGCCTGCCGGGCATGTTGATCGACCCGAGTTGCAAGGTGCTGAAACAGGGCTTCCTCACCAGCTATCATTTCCCGCTCGTCTCAGGGACCATCGACCAGTATAAGGAACGGCCCGCCAAAAACCGGGCCTCACACCCTCACGACGGGCTCCAATACCTGATGCTCGGCGCCGGCGAAGGCAAGGAACTGATGAGGGGCAAAGACGATGCCGAACCGCATGTCGTCGCTCACAAGGCCAATATTTTTGACCGCCGCATCGCTGGGAGGGCCAGACAATCGCGAAGTCAACGATTTGCCATCCGATGACATGGAATGTCCTTTTCGTCGATTACAGCGATATCGTGCAGGCGAAATGGGCTCGAATCTGGACGCGAAAAGGCTTTCGGCACGTTCTGGCAATGGGTTACGACGCATATAACGAGCATTGGCTGTTCGTCGAACCCCGGCCCGGGCAATGCCTGATCCGCCTCGCGAATGAAGATGAAGTCAATAATTTTATTGTATTTTGCAAAGAAAAAGGCAAGGCTCTCGCCTGGCAAGAGCAACACGTCCTCACTCACGGATATGGATTACGAACTTGCGTGTCGATGCTGAAAGATGTAATTGGATTTCATGGTTTCTGTTTCACCCCATATGGCCTCTATCGCGCGATGCAGCGACATGGCGCCAAGCCTGTTTTTGAGGAGTTGAACTGATGGGTGGATTCTTACATGCATCTGCTGCTGATCCGCTGGGCAAAGATCGCGGCGGCGGCGGCGGCGACGGCGGCGCCGCAGAGCGCGCCCGGCAGGCGTCGGAAGCCAAGGCCGAGAAAGAACGGCTGCGCCTGGAAGCCATCGAGAAGGAAGAAAAGGAGCAGCGCAAGCGCAAAAAGCGCGGTTTCAAGAGCTTAATCACCAAGGACCGGCTCGGGCATCCCGACGGTCCCAACCAACTCGGAGGAAATGAATAATGGGTATTGGTCATGCGGGAAGCGGCGCGGCAGCGCAAGGCATGGCGTCGAGTGCGAGCGCGCAAGGCCAAGCCAGTGTTGGCGGCATCGGCCCCGGCGCCGGCAGTGTTGGTGGGGGTGCCGCGGGTCAGGGCGCTGGGCATTTTGTTCGCCTGGACGATGACATTAATACCGTTCCGAAGGGCGATGTCTCTGGCATGATGCAATCGTCTACCAGCGTGGCGCAGCCCGTCGGCCCCGACGCGGAGGCCGTTCTCAGGCGAGAGGCCCAGAACCTTCTCAGGCGAAATGCCAGCTCCAATAGCGACGCCGGCTTCGATGAGCGCGAACCCACAGGTCTGGGCGGCTGATGCCGGCAGGCGCCGTCAACCATATCCCCGGCACCGAGACGCCGATGCCCACGGGCGAGACGCCCGTTGAGGCCATTATTCGCAGATATTCAAACGCGCATCGGGGGCGCGATAAATGGTTGCCGCGCTGGCAAGACTGCTACGATCTGGCCCTTCCCAATCGGACGGGCTTTTACAGTTCTATGCCCGGCGAAAGCCGAAGCGATCTCATCTTCGATTCCACCGCCGTCCATTCGACCCAAAACTTTGCCTCGCGCGTGAAATCCTTCACCACGCCGAATTTTGCCAAATGGTCGGAGCTTCGCGCCGGCGCCGAAATCCCGAAGGATATGCATCCAGAAGTCAACCTCGCGCTGGAACCCATCAACGACTATATGTTCGACACCCTACAGAACGCATCGAACTTCGATCAGGAAGATCATGAGGCTAATATTGATCTCGCCATCGGCACGGGCGCGTTGCTCGCCGAAGAAGGCGACGATCCAAACGAGGTCATCGACTGGCGCTCCGTTCCACTTCCCGAGTTGATCTTGGAATATGGTCCGTTCTCGACCATCGGCGGCATCTTCTGGCCGCGCAAGGTCAAGATGGGCGAAATCCCGAACTTGTTTCCGAAGGCCAAGCTCTCGGATCAAATGACATCGGACGCCAAAGACCATCCCGAGAAAAAGATTACCGTCGTCAGTTGCACACTCCGGGATCGCTCGGCGACACAAGAGGAACATGATTTCAAAATCGTCGCCCTCGAATACACGCACATTCTCGTCGAGGATCGCTTCATCGGGTCAGGGTCGAGCCCTTGGATTATCTTCCGCTGGTCGACATCGGCCGGAGAGGTCTATGGCCGCGGCCCGCTGCTGAATGCGCTGCCGGATATCAAGGTCGCCAATCTCGTCGTCGAGCTCATACTTGAAAACGCTGAAACCGCTATCGTTGGAATGTGGCAATACGACGACGACACCATCATCAATCCACACACGGTACAGCTTGTTTCCGGCACCATGATCCCCGTCTCGGCGGGCTCTGCCGGCATTCGGCCTTTACAGCCCGGCGGCGACTTCGACATCGGCCATCTAATCCTCGAGGATTTGCAAAACAAAATAAGACTGGCGCTGTTCGACCAACCGCTCGGTGGTCTTGAGCAACCAGTTCGCTCCGCGACAGAAATCAGCGAGCGCCTTGCCGAGTTTTCTCGCCAGACCGGCTCGCCCTTTGGCCGCATTCAGACCGAGAAAACTCAGCCGATCATGCGGCGCATAGCCTATATTCTTCGCCGCGGCGGTAAGATCGACTTACCGCAGATCAATGGCCGCGACATTCGTGTTCACGCAGTTTCCCCGCTCGGGCGCGCCCAAGAGCAGCAGGACATTCTCAATGTCGACCGTTGGCTCGAACAGCTCAACACCCGATTTGGCCCGCAACTCACGAACCTGATGGCCGAACAAGAGAAGGTCGCCGAATATCTTGCCATCAAGTGGGGCGTGCCGGAAACCTTGGTTCGCGCTGAACTTGATCGTAAGCAGCTCGCCCAAGGTATTGCCGAGTCCGCGCAAGGCGCCATCGAACAGGGTGTTCCGCTCGGCGATCTCGCGAAGCTGGCGCAAGGGGGATAGCCATGACCGAACAAAAATCCTGGGATAGGATCAGGGATATTCGGGAGAAGGCGAAAGAGGGCCATGTCTACGGCCTGGACGGCATGTCCCGCTCTCCCGAAATGGAAAAGAAGCTCAATTCGCTGGCTGCGACAGTTCTGAATGGGCGCGCCGGCGAGGAATTTCTGAATTATCTGAGGTCAATAACATTGAATAATGTCACAGGCCCCGGTATGGATGATGCAGCACTACGACACCTTGAAGGCCAGAGGTACTTGATTGGTCTGATCGTAAACCGACTTGAACTAGGAAAGAGGGGCGACCGATGAAATTTCCACGGCCTGTATTTGAAGCCGAAAATGAAGGTGCGGGAGCCGGCGACAATGAAGGAGCCCGTCCCGAATATATGCCCGAGAAGTTCTGGGATGCCGAGAAAGGCACCGCGAACGTCGAGGCGCTCGCGACATCCTACACCGAGAACGAATCCGAACTCGGCAGGATAACGCGCGGCGGAAAAACCGCTGAGGAGTGGAACGCCGAGGAGCGGGACAAAATCACCAAGGAAATCAAAGAGGACGCCTTGAAGGCGCGACCCGCCGCGGCGACCGATTACAAATACGAGCTTCCGAAAGACCTCGAATTGCCCGAGGGCGTCGAGTGGACGATGGATAATGATGATCCACTACTCGGTTGGTGGCGCGAAACCGCGCACGCCAATGGCTTCTCGCAGGAACAATTCGATACCGGCGTCGCCGATTACATCAAAATGCAAGTTGGCGCGCTTCCCGATTATGAAACCGAGATGAAGGCTCTCGGCGAGAACGGTAAGGCCAGAGTTGATACCGTCAATCTCTGGGCCAAAGCCAACCTCACCGACAAGACCTTCAACGCGCTTGAGGGCTTCTTGGTCGAGGCGACAGGCATCGTCATGATGGAAGAAATCATCGGCTTGACGAAAAATGCCAAAGCGGCGCCCGGCGGCAATGCGGAAGATATGGTCAAGGCCAAGACCAAGGAAGAAATTAAACAGATGCAGCGCGATCCCAGATATTGGGATAGCAATCATCGCGATCCCGAATATGTGCGCCAGGTTGACGAGGCTTGGAAGAAAGCCTTTCCCGGCACTGTCGAAACTGCACCCATCAACGCATCCGGCGGCTGATGGCATGTAGCACCCCGGTCAACTTGCGGCCCCGTTAAAACCGCTCCGGCCCCGAAAGGCTTAACCGGATCACGGCGAGATGGCTTAACCGACAGACCAAAGGTGAAAGCTCAACGTAGGAGGCCATTATGGCTAATACGATTGATCAAGCCTTCATCGAGCAGTTTGAAGCGGATGTCCATCTCGCCTACCAGCGGCAGGGCTCCCGCCTTCGCAACACTGTTCGAACGAAGAACAACGTCAAGAACAAGACCACCTTCCAAAAGGTCGCCAAGGGCGCCGCATCTCAGAAGTCCCGTGGCGGCGATGTGACGCCGATGAATTTGGCGCATACCAACGTCAACACCACGCTCGGAGATTGGTATGCCTCCGAATACATTGACGATCTCGACGAGCTGCGCATCAACATCGACGAACGCATGGTGGCGGCTTCGTCCGGTGCCTGGGCTCTCGGTCGCAAGACCGATTCGCTCATCACGACGGCGATGGATGGGACCACAAGCACGATTGCCCACAGCTCTGCCGGCCTCAATAAGGCCAAGGTCACTGAGGCGTTCGAAACTCTCGGCAACAACGATGTTCCCGAGGACAACCTACGCTTCTGGGTCATGGGCTATCAGCAATGGACCGATCTCATGGATTTGTCCGAGTTCGCCAGTCTCGATTACATCGGAACGAACGGCCCGTGGCCGTCCGGTGTCACGGCGAAAAGCTGGCTCGGCTTTAATATGTACGCGTTCTCCGGGCTCGACATCTCGGCGACCACCCGCAAGACGTTCGCATATCATCAGTCCTCGATGGGTCATGCCATCGGCGCCGATGTGGAACTCGATGTTACCTGGCAAGGCCAGAAGCAGGCGCATCTGTTCGTCAACAAGATGCAGATGAGCTCTGTTCTGATCGACGCCAACGGCATCATCGAAGTTTCCTGCACCGAATCATAAGGAGGACCGAACATGGCATTCTCTCGCACTAGCCTCACCAGCCTCGCTTATGGCAATGGTTTTACGCTCTGGCACTATACCAGCGCCGACGCCGTAGCCACGGTGGATGGGGCTCAGTATTTCAACAACGCTGTTGAATTGCTGAAAGTCAATGATTTGATCATCTCTGTGGATACGGCCACGCCGACGGTCACGTTGATGGTTGTTCTTTCCAACGACGGCAGCGATGTGGACGTCTCGGACGGCACGGCGATCTCGGTCGCCGATACCGATTGATCATCCGACTAGGGAGGGGCGCCCATAGCAAGGCGCCCCGACCGCCCCGGAGGAACCATGCCGCAAAATAAATTCTCAATCGCAAGTCAAGCCTTGGTCAAAGTGGGCGGTCAACCGATCACTGGCTTTGACGACGGCACCACCGAATCGGATGTCGCGTCCGTCCTCTATGAAGATTATGTCCGCGGCCAAATAGGTCTTGTTCGCTGGAATTGGGCTAAAACACAATTTTCGCTCAACCAAAATGCGGCGACACCGCTCGAAGGTTGGGACTATGGCTATGATGTCCCGTCGGATTTGCTCATTCTTCATCGCGTCACCATCGGCGATAACGATGTCAAATTCGAGCGCTTCAAGGACAAGATATTCTCGGACGAGGACAATGACAGCGATGATCTCGTCGCCCATTACACCTATCGCGTCGATGAGAATGACTGGCCGGCAGATTTCACTCTGGCCGTAATCACCGGCCTCGCCGCCGACTTCTCGATGTCTCTTGCGCGCGAAGCCGATTTCTCGACGCTCCTCGAAAAGAAAGCTATCAACTTTTTCGCTCAGGCTCGCCGCAATGATGCACAGGGCCAGACGCCCAAAGCCGTAAGGGTCGGCAGATTGACCGGCGCACGTATGGCCAGTGCTGGTCGCTGATGACCAAGGTTCGCCGTATCCAAAACTCGTTTATCGCCGGGCAACTCGAACCGGGGATGCGTATGCGCTCGGATATCGCGGCCTATAAAAACGGCGCCGAAACCATAACCAATTTCCGGCCGCTCTTGCATGGCGGCGTCTCCCGGCGACCCGGCACCAAATATCTTGCCAAGCTCGACAAGAAAGCGCGCTACGCCAAATTCGTTTTCTCCGAGTCGCAGCAATATATTGTCGCCTTCATGGCCAGCCAGGTTGATGTCTATGGCTCCGACGGCATCCGCGATCAATCATTGACGAGCAGCGTTCCTTACACGGAGGCGCAACTCGATGAAATCCGATGGGCTCAGGCCGGCGACACCATGATCGTCGTCCATGAAGATCATCCTATCTACGTGTTGAAGCGAACCGGCGCATCCACATTCACATGGACGGCATTCGCCTTCGAGCAACATTCCTCCGGTGCACCGCTGAACCAGCCCTATTATAAATATGCGGGCTCGGCGAACACCATGACGCCATCGGCCACGACGGGCTCGATCACCGTCACCCTTTCCGCCGCTCACTTTACTACCGATTACATCAACGAAATCGTCCGCTACAAGGGCAAGGAAATCTTGTTGACGGCGTACACATCCACGACCGTCATGACCGGCACCGTGCGGGAAACCTTGGCCACAACTACCGCAGATGAAGATTGGGACGAACCCGCCTTTCATAGCGTCAAAGGCTATCCCCGAACGGTGCGCTTTCATCTTCAACGCCTGATTTTTGGCGGCGCCAAGACGCTTCCCGATACCGTCTTCGGCTCGCACATCGGCGCCTTCTTCAACTTCTCGCTCGGCACCGCGCTGGACGCCGAGGGCTTCCAGCAGACAATTGGCAGCGATCAAGTCAACACGATCATGCACTTGGTATCCTCGCGCCATCTGCAAATATTCACCAATGAGGCCGAGTTTTACATCCCGACCACCGAGGCCGTGCCGTTCACTCCGAACAATATTGCCTTCAAAGAGCAAACTAGTTTCGGTATGGGAGACACGCCACCGCGAAAAATGGATGGCGTCACGCTGTTTCCAGATCGTACCAACAAGCATTTGCGCGAGTTCCTTTTCTCCGATATCGAGCAAGCCTATTCGTCGGAATCGCTCTCGAAATTGGTGCCAGGGATCACCGGCACTCCCAAGGATTGCGAAGCCTTGTCGGGGTCGAGCGATCACCCCGAACAATATCTCTACATCATCAACACCGATGGCGAGATGGCGCAGCTCAACACGATGCGCTCCGAAAACATTGCGGGCTGGACGAAGTGGATCACGCGCTCAGGCGACAAGTTCATCTCAATCGTCGAGATCAAAGATCAGATGTTCCTTTGCGTCGAGCGAAGCATCAATTCCACGACCGTCTATTATCTGGAAAAAATTGACTACACCAGTACGCTCGATTGCAATGTCAATCTGACCTCCGCGGCGACAACCGCTTGGTCTGGTCTGTCGCATCTTGAAGGTGAGAGCGTCGATGTGCTGGACAATACCGCCACCACGCATGGCGGAACCTATACCGTCGCGTCCGCTGCCATCACCACCACTCAGGCGCATACAGATATCGACGTCGGCTTCGACTATGCTCCGGTCCTGAAAGACCTGCCGGCAGAGTTCTCCCTGTCGTCCGGTACGATCATGGGTGAAATGAAACGTGTCTCGCGGATCAATTTCAATGTCTTGGATTCCTACACATGGACAGTCGGCACCGAGATCGTTCCGCTCTACAGCACCACCGATGATTTGAGCGCAGCCCCGCCGGCCAAAACCGGTATTTACGAGTTCTTCCAGCTCGGCTTTGACAAACTCGGGCAAGTGACTATTACCCAGGACGCACCGCTGCCGCTCACAATTCTTGGTATGGAAAAAGAGGTCGTATTCTAATGGGTGCCGCTGCAATTCCTATCATCATCGCTGCAGTCGGTATTGCCATGCAAGCCGCCTCCGCAAAATCCGCTTCCGATGAGGCCAAATTCCAGCGTAAACAGGAGGAGCAAAAAGCCAATGCAATTCGTGCCGAGGCCGCCAATCAAGAGGCTGCGCGGCGCCGGGCGTTCCATCGCGCCATTCAGGCTGATCTCGCACTGAATGCCGCCAGTGGAGTTCGCAATTTCCTGGGCGGCACACCGGCGGCATTGAAGAAAGATCAGGAGGCCAATCTGGAACGCGACATTTTGACCATTCGCGCAAACGCTGCTGCAGGCATCAGAACCACTGGATTGTCAGCGGCTTCCGCCAGCAATCGCGCTCGCGGCGCACAGTTACAGGCGTTCGGCACGGCGGCGCAAATTGGCCTTAAAGCCGCTCAATCGGCACGCACGCAGAGGACGACAGGATGAGCCGGCGTGATCGAGTAGAGAGCAAGATATCTCTCAACATCCCCGGCGTGGTTGCTCCCGCTAACACCAGTGCGGCCATATCCAATCTTGGAGTATCGCTCTCAAATATCAGTCAAGATTTGTTTGCGCAAAATGCAGAAAGGCTGAAACGCAAAGGCGCCGCTGCTGGCGAGATAGCTGGCAATGATCCTGATCTCAAGCTTCGCCCAGCCGACAGCGATCAGATATTTAATATCCATTTTAACGCCACGGCGAAGCAGCAGTATCTCGCGAACCTTCGTATTCGTGCCGGTGATCAATTGCAGCAGATCGAGCAAGACAATTTCAACGACACCGAAAAATATTTGGACGAGGCACAGGTTTTTAGAGATGCGACAGTCGGCAATGTCGATCCACAAATAGCGGCGGCGGCTGAACTTTTGATCGATCAGCAAATTGCTGGCGGGCGCGCCCGAGTCGCTCAAAATCAGTTCAATATCTCGCGCAATCAACGTGTCACCGATATCACAATCGATCATAATATTCGTATCGATCAACATTATCGAAATGTTGAAAATGGTATAGCGAGCCTTGAAACCTTGCCCGACGATATAGAGGGTATGGATTTGTCCGAGTTCGCCAGGGCCACGGGCCTCGGCAGCGCGCCTTCGGATAATCTCGGCGAAGGCGTCATTGCTCAAATCATTTTCGAGCATAAGCAAGGTCAGGCCGAAGGGCTCTATACGACAGCCCAGAGCGTTGCCTTTTACGACAACCTCAAATATCGGGCGCTCCAAGCGGAAGGCGGAAGTCAGTTGCGCCAGATGATTAATGCTGGGAAAACCCAGGCCGAAGTTATCGAATTTCTTCAGACCGTAGCAAACGGCAGCGCGCCTTTCATGAGAAATCAAGATCAGCTTATGCGCGCTCGCGTCAACGATCATCTGGTAATGATGCACCAGCGGATGACGCAATCTGATGTGGCCGAGGCCACGGCCCGCAAGGCCCAACGTGCCCAAAAGCGCACTGAAGATGTGGCGACGATGAATTTGCAGTTGGCGAGAGCCATGCCGCTAATTGAAGCCGCTGTTGCCGCTAACGATCAGGAGTTTCTGTCAAAATATTTGACTGAAGTTGCGGATGATTTGGCTCGCGCTGTTTCTGCTGATCCCCTGTTTTTTGCAGCAGCGCAAAACATCATGCGTAAAATAGTTGACGCTATTAACAATGCCACCGACAAAACGAATGAGCTCGCCGAAGCACAGCTTGTCATTGCTGAAGCATTGATTAATCCGTCACCCAGTCCCGCCCCGCCGACACCGAAACTTATAGCCGCTCGCGAAACAGTTTTTGACAATCAAATAGCAGAAGGCAAGCGGCGAACAAAAGATGATCCAGAGCTCGGGATTGTCATGTATGGCACAGAACAAGACGCCCTCGAAATTAGGAAGGAAATAAATCGTCTCGGTGTGCCGAAAGCTTTTGCCGCGCAATTAGCCTCAAGAAACAAAACTGCCGAGGAATTAATTTGGCTGGGTAAAGTCATTGGCCCTCTTTGGATTGACAATCCCAACGCCAATGAAATCAAAGCGCAGTTTCCATCGGAAAATATTGGGTTCTATGAAGTTGTCGCGCGCCAAGTGATGAGCGGTTCTTCTAACCCAGACGATTTCCGTCATCTCGTTAATGACCCTGCCGGCAAATCCTTTGAAGAACGAGTGCTTGATCGATTGACTGCGCTCGACATTCAAATTCCAGAAGGTGTTGATCCGGCTCTCGGCATTTACGCCTGGATCGATTCTGAAGGTCTATTCGACACCAATGAAGCCGACGGCGGATTGAGTTTTCCCGACCAAGCGGCTCTTGTCAGTATTCAAGAAGAAAGCGGCTTTTTCGGTGTCTTTAGCGATGTCATCGATTCCACATTCAATTTCTTTGATGCCATGTTTGACGGCAATCGTATCGATGAAACTTTGCCGCCGGGCTATCGCGAAACGATAATGTCCATCGCTCTACAAGAAATGATGGGAGCATCGGCAAACAGGGAATCGCTGGAACTCGCGCTCGAAAGAGTGCCTGACCGAATGAAACAGCTTGGCCTGTATGGTGTCACATGGACGAATGGCATGGGCCGGATTGTCAAAAATCCTGGCGAGCTTACAAACCATGCCGACTTCACTGTTGTCGAGGGAATGAAATACGCGCGGACCATCGTGTTCGAATCCGGTGTCATGCGGGCGCTTGCGCCTTTTAAGACGGCGAATAACATCTGGGATGGCGAACATTTCCAGCCCTATGAATTTCTCCGAGATGGTCGGCTTGAAGTCGTTTCTGTAAACAATGGCAACTATGTTTTTAAGATACATAATAAGGAAACGGGCCGTTGGAAATGGCTGACGGAAGGACCGCCCGGCGAGCAGAAAAACTTCATTTTTAATTACGCTAAATTTGTTGCCAGCGAAGGCCAATTTATTGCCGGCGCTGATGAGCCATTGAATGTTGAAGATATAGCGAAGGGCAAAGGCCCCGATCTGACCATCCAAAACATGATCAGAGAATCCGCTGATGCTGCAAAAGCGGCGACCTCTATACCTATCATTCAGGACCTCATATTCCAGCAGGAATATTTCAACCGGCTCAGAGAGCATGGTTTCTCATTCATGTCCGAGCAAGTTGGCTTCTTCACCGCTCTCAGCAATGAGGCAACCAAGCTCTGGTCAATGCTGAAAACAGAGGCCGCGCAACTCGGCTATGAATTGCCGTCGCCGCAGGATGTATTCCCACCGCTCGAACCGGGCATCGATGACGTAAGCAATGCCGATCTCGTAGGACCGAAGAATTAAATGGCCGGTGTCCCTCCCATCGAGCAAGAGGAACTTGGCGACAGCTTTGATCCAAAGTCTGTTCCGGCGCCGACGCCGCGCCCGGCTCGCTTTGAGGACTTGCTGCTCAATCCGAACCTGTCTCCGCGAATGCGACCCGTTCCGCAATCTACGATCTCTATTCGCGATCCCGAATTTAATCCGGTCCTGGCATTCAAAGCGGCGCTCCACCAGAACAATATGTTCTCGTCGGCCATTCGGGATTTCGCTTTCTCGAAAGCCATTGAGAATGCAGAGCAAACCCGCGTAGGCCCGCCGGTCGATCCCTGGCAAGTTAGCCAATATGCCAATGCGTATCCGGTCGTATATGCCGGGCTGACATCGCTTACTGCCATCCAGATCGCCGACAGGCAGATCGAGGGCGAGCTGCTTGATGCGGAGATTATCGCGTCGAACGGCTGGGCGGCGGCTCTCGGCATGGTCGGCGCCGCCTTCGTCGATCCCCTGCAATTCCTGTTTCCCCTTGGCCGACTGAAAACCGGCATTGGCTTTCTGCAAGGCGCCTCACGCGCGGCGCTCCCCGCTTTCACCTCAAACATCATCGATGAGATCATCATCTCAGGAGGACAGGTGACGCGCCCGCTGGACGAATCCGCGCTGAATGTCCTGATGGCCGGCGGTATCGTCGGTATCTTTGGTGGCGCAGCGGGGCATTTCGGCCACGATTACACCAATCGCCTTGTCCTGAAGCACATGAAGAACATGGAGGAATTTCAGGCCAACGGTGGCCCGAAAGGATACAAGGAAGCCCCGACCGGCCGAAATGTCGTGAAAGTCGATGACGATGCCGATTTTTTTGATGAAACCCGGCCCCGGTTCAAAAGTGCTGGCGCTGCCGCGGTAGACGAGAATATGGCGGCAAAGACCGATCAGGAAATCCGTGACGGCGAAGGGCTTGCCTCGGCGTTTGGCCTCGAAAAGCTGCCCGATATTCCTTACAAGCGCCTGATGTATTCTCCCCTCATCATAACGAGGGAGTTCACATCAATGCTGGTGGAATCCCCCGGCACCCTCCAAAAGAAAAACTTCGCGCTTGAGGCAACGCCTCATGCCGTCGAGACATTAATCGCGCCCTGGAACTTCAAGCTTTTTGATGGGCTGCGAAAGATCAATGAACTATATGCCGAGTATCGCGATCTGAAATTGGGCGCCAGCACCAGTTCTCAAATTCTCGGCCTCGCTAAACTCGCGGCCAAAGATTTGGTCGGAGGACGTGACGGCAAATTGTCACCCAGCGAATTTCGCCAAGAAATTTCACGGGCGCTTGGCGACAAGGAGCAGCACGAAAATCCGTTTGTCCAGAAGGGGGCGGTTGAGATGCGCCTGGTGCTCAACGAACTGCGCGATCAGGGAATTGAACACGACATCTTTACGGCGGCGCAACGATCCAAATCAGCCGCCAAGTCCAAGGCACTTGTCATTGATGAGGCCGCGTACAAAAAAACGGTCGATGAAATCATCGTCCTGCAAAAAACATTGCGGCAAAAAGAGATCAAGGCCACAGCCACGCACGGTCCCCGCTCTGACGATAATGCCCAAGGTTGGGCTGGTGTCGACAAGCTGGCTAAACGCATCAAGAAAATGCGCGCTCGCGCTTCTCAGATGAAAAAGAATATCCGTTCTACAAAGACATCGATCCAATCGCTTCAAGATGAAATCAAAGCCATCCGTGAAGAAGGCCCGACTGTCTTTGATGACGAAGGCTATTTTCCGCGCATCTGGCGTATTGATAAGATCGAAGCCAACATGGATGTCTACCGCAGGGTCATTGGTGATTGGCTGACAAGCAAAGGCGTTCCGGCGAAGGAACTCGAAAATGAACTCGCACGTTTTCTTGAGCTCATCCGCCGCGATCACAATTACATCAAGCCGATAGATCACGATCCCGGCATCGCTCGCTCGGCTCGCGCTCGCGTGGTCGATCTTCCCAATAGTGCGGTATGGGAACTTATCGAAACCGATATTGATGCGATCATGCGGAGCCACGTTCGATCTTTTGCCACCGATCTTGAGTTGGTCAAGAAGTTCGGCACAGTCGATCTATTTGAGCAGACTGAATTGATCCGTGCAGGCTGGGCGGAAAAGATAGCGGAGGCGCCGGCCAAAGATCGCCCGGCCCTGGCGAAGAAAGCAAAGAAGGAAATCGACGATTGGCTCGCGATGCGCGACAGGCTTCGTGGAACATATGGCCTTCCCGAGGACCCGTATCGTTTGCAATCCCGGTTCTACCGGGTGATGAAGCAATGGAATTATCTGACGTTCCTGGGCGGGGTGGTGCTTTCAGCGTTGCCCGATGCCGCGCGCCCGATAATGACCGAAGGTTTGGAACGGACATTCGGAACGTCCTATGCCCTCCTCAAAGCTAGCCCGGAGCTCCGGCGTCTTGTTGCCAAGGAAAATAATATGTCGGGTGTTGCGCTCGATATGATTATGAACACTCGCGCAATGCAGATGGCCGATATGGGCGATGTTTTTGGCCGGCAGAGCGGCCTTGAAAGAACCCTTCATGCCACCGCCGAAGCGTTCTCAATGTTCAATCTCCTCAATCCCTGGAACACATTTGTTAAGGAATGGGCCGGTGCTATTGTCGCCTCCCGAATATTCGAAGCGGCTGATCTCTTTATTGACTTTGCACTTGTGAAGGGTAAAAAAATTCCCTTTGATTTTGTTAAACTTGCTCGCAGCGGTATAGATAAGCCGATGGCAAAACGAATAATGAAGGAATTTTATCTTCACGGTGATATCGCTTTTCTTGACGGAAAGATGATGAGCGATTTGCTCGAAGGTTTGAGCGGTAAAGAACGACAGGCGGCTGTCAAAAAAGCTATAGCACGGGCGCGAAAACAAGGCGCGGCATTCCTCGCCAACACCGATGCCTGGACCGACCTCGATGCCATCACCGCATTCCGCGCCGCGATCAAACAGGACGTCGATAAAACCATCGTTACGCCCGGCGCCGCTGACCGGCCTCTCTGGATGTCAACCGAGATGGGCTCGGTTATTGGTCAGTTCAAAGGCTTTGCCGTTGCCTCCGCGCAGCGCGTCTTGCTGTCGGCCCTTCAAGAGAAGCAAGCTTATAATATTCATGGCTTCGCGATGATGGTTGCCATGGGCATTGTCGTGAACGAACTGAAAAACAATCTCTCTGGATATGATTCCGGTCCGGAAAGCACGGCACAGACGATCCTGGGCGGGATTGATCGGTCTGGTGTTCTCGGCTACTTCAATGATATTGATCGTGCCATTGAGGCGCTGACGGGCGGCGGTCTGAGCGTGAACGGCGCCTTGGGCGGCAGGCGCGGCGAACAGCCGGCCAGACATGTAGCGGGATCGCTTCTCGGGCCGAGCGCTTCAAAGCTTTTGGACATTCGGCGATTGCTCGCGGATGGATCACAGGGAACATTCGATGAGGGAACTGCCGGCGCCGCGATCCGTATTATTCCGTTCCAGTCGCATTTTGCGCTGACCGCCCTTTTTGACAAAGCGCAACAGCAGTTCCGATAGGAGAACGACATGCCAATCACCATTTCCGACAACACTCCCCGCGTCGTCGATGTCGTCGGCGGCACCCCGCAAACCGTTTTCACTGTCGGTTTTGAATGGTTCGCTGATGCCGATCTGAAAGTCTATAAAGATGGCGTACTGCAAACTCTGACGACGCATTACACATGCACAGGCGCGGGCGTATCTGGCGGCGGCACCGTCGATTTCGTAAGCGCGGTCAGCAATGCCACCGTCACGATTATACGGGATATGGCGATTGCCAGAACCAGCGATTTTCCGATTTCGGGCACGTTCAAGATTGACACTCTCAATAACGATCTCGATAAGATCACCGCCATGATGCAGCAGCTTGAGCGCGATATCCAAGCCCTCATGTTCAAAGCCGATCCGTTTGATACCGTGAACGATTGGAGTATGCCGCTTAAAGCGGCGCGGCTCGGCGCTATCTTTGGCTTCGATTCCACGAACGGCGATCCCGAGATGGTGGCGGTATCCGGCTTTGGCGCATTGCCGGCGCCGGGAACACTCGCCGCCTTGGATATGGTCCGCGTCAATGCCGCCACGGATGCCTATGAAGCGCAGACAGCAACGGAAGTGGCTGCATCGGTTGCCGCCGTTTTTGCCAATGACGCGATCTCCGGTGACAAGGTTGAAGGCGGAACCATTGGTTCGATTACGATCCAGAACCCTCAGATCACCCAGATTCAGTTGGGTCACGCAAGCGACACGACCATCGCTCGCCATTCGTCTGGTGTGGTTACTATCGAAGGGGCCGTTATCTACAGAGTGGGCGGCCAGACCGTTTCTGTGGCTGACGGTGGCACGGGTACCTCGTCGATGGTTGACGGCGCGATTCTTCTCGGAAATGGCGCCGGCGCCATCGCCAGCATGTCAGTTTTGGGGGACGGTGAAATCCCGGTCGGCGACGGCGCGGCTGATCCGGTGGCTTTGGCGGCATTCACCAGTTCGACCGGTACCCTCAAACACGAATCCGGTGGCATTGAGTTCGATGCCTCTGCCGTGGCGGATGGCGATTTTATCGTCGGTACCGGCGCCGGCTCAATGGGCCTTGAGAGCGGCGCGACGGCGCGGACAACGATGGGCGTTGGCACGGGGGATAATGTCCAATTTACCAACATCACAGCAACCGGCGCCTTCACCTCGCTCGGCATCGATGACAATGCGACCAGCAATGCCATCACGATTTCTTCGGATGAGGAAGTCACGATGCCGTCGCAGCCTTCATTTCGTGTCACCCTCGCGGCACAGGCGGCTAATGTGACGGGTAACGGGACTGTCTACACTGTGGTCTGGAACACCGAGACTTGGGACATCGGTGGCAATTTCAACAATAGTACTGGTGTATTCACTGCTCCGATTACTGGAAAATATTTTTTCACAACGCACTGCTACATGTCTGGTGCCGGATCAGCGCCAACATACGGCGACATTCAATTCGTTACTTCCAATCGAACCCACACCCACAGGATGTGGGATGTGGGCAACAGTGGTGGCCCCGGAGGAATGACTTTTTCAATACTCGCCGACCTGGATGCGAGCGACACCTGTTATGTTACTGTAGCGGTCGGTGGCATCGGTGCCGACACCATTGACATTGAGGGTGGCGACACGCTCTCGTGGTTCTCGGGCAGCCTACAACATTAAAGGAGATAAAACATGCCGAATTTTACTGTTATCGTTACGGATGAGCAAATGGCTTGTCTCGCTCACGATATTCCTAGCGCGGAGGTTGTAGCCGACATCCAGCGGCGTCTTGATCACGTGATCTCGAATAAAATTGATGCCTGCAAGGAACGAATTATCAAGGAGGGCATGGTAGACATTTACCAAGACCCCGACATCACAGCAGTACCCGCCGATAGGGACGCGCTGATAACGACGATCCTTGGGCGGCCCAGCTATAAAGATCGCGATGCGCGGGATGCTGCTATTGCCGTGTCGTGAACCGGAAGGTTAAGCCATGACTGTTATCGAAGACCCTGTTGCACGCGCCCAAATCGCGGCTCACATCAAGACATGCGAAACTCATGATGGCGAGTTTCGGGCGGCGCTTAAACGCATCGAGTTCGGGCAAGATAATCTATGGAAGGCGATCACGCGGGGGCGTGAGACGCGGTTCCGAATGGTTATGTCTGTCGTTGGGTTTATGGCATTAATTTTGCTGGGGTTAATCGCATATATTTGGACAACCTCACTTTCAGGAGCTATTTCAGGAGCTATGTGAACCGAAATGTTTAAAAAATTTATTCTTGTAATTTTCATAGCAGCGGCGTTTCTTATCGCGCCTACCGCACGAGCGGAGGAGAAAACCGACGCGCCTGTCCAGCGGATTGCCCAGATGCTTTATCCCAGCGTCATGGTTGATGTTGGTAGAGGTCAAGGGTCAGGCACAATAATCTACTCTGAACGGCGCGATGACGAAGCATGGACAATGGTATTAACAAATCATCACGTTGTAAAAAGTGCATTACAAATTCTCACAGAATTTGACCCCAAACAAGGGGAGGAGGTCAAGCGGGAGCACAGGCGTCCCGTAAAGATTCGATTTTGGTCTTACAATCAGTTTTCCTCTGCCATTGGGACAAGCGGGAGGACCGCGCATATTGTTGCATGGGACAGACACAGAGATTTGGCGCTTCTTCGAGTAGATGATAAGGAAAAAATCTATGATAATGTAGCTATTTTATGGCCCGAGGATGCCGAGGGACCTTACGTTTTTCAGAAATCATGGGCTGTAGGGTCTGGGCTAGGAAACCCCCCGTATCCGACTGAAGGATTGCTCAGCAACACCACCGCAAAAGATAAAGAGGGTTATTCCCTGTATCAAGCATCCGCGCCCATAATTTTTGGGAACAGCGGCGGTTCTTTATATGTTTACAGTGACTTACGAGAAAATTATGAATTAATAGGAGTGCCAAGCATGGTGAGTGCTGTGGGGTTTGGTTCGATAGTCAGTTTTGTCGCTTGGAGCAGACCAATTACAGAAATTCGCAGTTTTCTTAGGCAATCTAATTTTGGCTGGGTTATTGGGGACGCGCCGGAGGTGGAGGATGCTAGCGCGAACTGACTGCTGCGAGAATTTGTGTGTACGGTTCTGAGGGCTGAGCGATGCGCGGGTTCGGGACCCAGATCGAGGACCCCAATAAAGTGGACGACTACTCCATTACGGTAAAGGTGTGAAAGGGAAACATATAAATATTGTCGAAACCAAATCTCTGTAGGAGCGAAAAATGTCAACCAATAGCCAAAACGAAATCGAACCGCGGCAAGATCACTATCAGACCTATACGCACTCCACGACAGCCACGGGCGCGGCGAGTGCCGTTGCTGTTGCCGCCAATGTCAATCGTCGATATCTTCTAATCCAGAACGACGACGTTACCGATCCCGCATATATCAAGGTCGGCGCCGCGGCTGTTGCGAATGAGGGCATCAAAATTGTTGCCGGCGGAAGCTTTGAGATGTCAAAGCAAAACGGAAATCTCTCGACTGTGGCCGTGAACTGCATTCAGGGGAACTCCGCCGAATTGCTGTTGATCACCGAAGGCGTCAATCGCGTATCATGATATGTCCTTTGGCATTCAAGTTGGCGATCTCCGCGAAATCATTATTCGTCCGGCTCTTATGCACATCGAGGCGTGGTCGGAAGCGGCGGAAGAAATAGTTCTCGGAACGGCACTCACCGAGAATTATAGCAATGGCTCTCTTAGCCTGGATCAAGACGGTGGTGGTCCGGCTCTTGGCCTCTGGCAAATGGAGCGGGCCACTATGAAAGATATCGAGCAAAACTATCTCCGGTTCCGGCCCGATATTAAAGGTCGTGTCGATATGATGTATGCGGTCTGGCCAATCCCGGAAATTCAATTGTCGGGCAATCTCTATCTCGGTGCGGCAATGTGCCGATTGCATTATCTCCGACAGCCTGGCGTTTTACCCGAGGCCGGTGACTATGCCGGCCAAGGCGCCTATTACAAAAAATTTTACAACACGCTCTTGGGCGCCGGTACAACCGAGCGCTATATTGAGGCGATGGAAAGGAACTTCTGATGGTTTTGCCCCTGCTTCTCGGTCTTGGGATTTCACTCGCCAAGGAATTTGTGCCTGACATCATTGGCTCCATCGCCGGCAAAGAAGGCGAGGCAATTGCCGAGCGCGTAGTCGGCCTGGCGGAAGGCATCACGGGCGAGAAAGAACCGGCTTCAGTTATGAAGGCGTTGCGCGAAAATCCTGATATGGTGCTGAAACTTCAAATGGAACTCGCCGAGGAACGCCGTGAAGCCTTGAAATACGAATATCTTGATCGAGCAAGCGCGCGGCGCATGTCGATGAAAAGCGATCTTCACGCATGGGCGCAGATCATCGTCTCGATCCTTGTCACCGCCGGCTTTGGTATGATGCTCTGGGCGGTTGTCACCAAGCCGATCCCAGAAGCGTCTAGCGATATCGCGCTGATCATGCTCGGCACGTTGGCGACCGGCTTTGCCCAGGTGCTTAATTTCTGGCTTGGTTCCTCGCGAGGAAGTCAGGAGAAAGGTGATCAGTTGGCTGCGGCAGCAAGAAAATGAGCTACCGGTTCACCAAATATGTTCACTCATATATTTCGATTGCGGTTGAAACGCAACGGCGTGTGACGTTGTCGAAGTGCGGGACAGTGAAGGTGATCAAATCAAGTTGTCGATTTTGTTGCCGATATTGTTGAGCGAAAAGATCGTTGATGTATCGACCTCATCGACGCGTTTTTGTATCGCGAGGCAAGCATGATGAACCGACGTTGGGTCGCGGTCGATCATATGCCCTATCTGTGCCAGTGATCTGGTAGTTCTTGTCCTCGCCAAATAGCAAAATATATGTCGCGGTTCCGTGTGCGCTTTCGTCTTTCTCTTGGATCGCATTGCATTCGGAAAGATTTCAAAATAATTGCAAGTCGCATGGAAAATTTTGCCAAGGGTTTGATCGGTAGTTTTCCAGCCCGAAAGATTGGCCGACGCTCGATGGGGATCGTTGCCAACAATGATCTCTGGAAGATCGCGACGGAAAGCCAAGATCATTTGTCGGTGATGATTTGAGATGATCAACTTATCAATCCTTTGTTTTTTAGATCAAGATGATATAGGAGAACAACGCACATTGCGGATGCCGCACTGAATGTCGGCATGATGGTCGAGCAGAGTGGTCCTCTGCCTTTCCGGCCTTCCATGCCGGCGGTGTATTTCTTAGACGACTGAGCAACGAATGTGATCTTTTTGGTGATCTCCTCTGGCACCAGCCGTATAGCGTCTTTGAGATTGATCAAGGGGTTTGGCAAGACCATGAAAATATTTTCGTTGGGGTCAAGCCAATATGCCATTTGCGTGCTTGATGTTCGTTTTGGCACCCAGCCGAATGCGTAATGGATGGCGGCGTTGATCTGGTAATCCGGTGCTTTCAGCTTGTAGATTTCACTGATCAGGGTTGGCAGATCGGCGGCTAGTTCTTGAGCTGATGGATAATCATTATTCATTGGAACGCCTTCTATCCATCCCACTTCGTTCGTCGACGCCTGACCTGCGTTTGCTCTCGTATTCCCATTTGCGGAACACGCGATGTTTGACATAGATCACTGCGCCGAAGATGCAGACGCCGATGCCTATTCCCAGGAAAACAAGAAAGCCGAAATTGATGGCAAAGCTCATTAAAATTCCCCTTCAAACATATTGTAATATAAATTATTTAAGTTCAAGGCCATCATACTCTCCTAAACTTGGTTTTCTCATTTGACTAACCTTTATCAGTTGTTGGCAATTCACTCTCTAGTTTATCGATGACATTGACAAAATCCTGCCATGAGAATTTATCACGCAATTCGAGAATATGGCGGCAGCGCCAGCACTCTGGCTCTAGAGCGATTTGATCAGCCGCGAAGGTCTTCAACATGTCAATCGCGAGGGACAACGTCTTTTGATCTATAGCCATCCTATTCCCCATACTTTGCGATACTCTTGTTGAGCTTGGTGTTGGTTCCAAGTTGCAGTAGGTGTCCCTGCTTTCTATATTTCATGCCGTCTCTTCCTCGATAGACATCACATCACACGCAATTCTTGGGTCTTCATCAATGAATTGTTGAACCACGACACAACGTTGGTCTGGTTGGAAATACCATTTCCCACTCTGTCTAGATGTAAACTCCTTAATCTTGTCTGCATCTTCCTTCTGGTATTTCCCCAACCAGTGAGTGCATGAGGACAACTTCACCAGTTCGTGTGCAAGTCCGTTCTCATCTTCGTCCTTGAACCCAACTGTCATAATTGCGTTTTCCAGAATTGATTTCTCAATGTCTAGAGGTGTTGCACCCTTCTTGTGAATTGCAAGAACGTTGAAAACCTCTTGTTCGTGTTCTTGATAGGTTGCAATGAAGTCAGAAATGGTCTTGAAATTACCATCCCCATAATAGAACTCTTCATTCTCCCAAGAACTAATTTCACTAATATTTCCCATAATTGTTTCTCCTTTCGGGAGGGTTATCGGCCCCACGCAGACGAACGCCTTTAGGTGTATGGTGTTCAACAGGGTAACGATTCAAGATGGTTTTGACTCCGACGGTAATCTCATAATCCCCGTCAAAAGTTGTAATCACTTGATCCTCAAACCGATACCTGTATTCTACCGGTACTGTGATCAGCACCATCAGAACGGGACATCTTCGTCGATGCCGGCGCCGCCATCGGAAGGAGCGGGATCATCGTCGGTCGTTCGTTGGCTGTCCAAAGATTCGGAGCCCTTCGAATCGAGCATTTTCATGACACCGTTATATCCTGAGCAGATTACTTCCGTCGAATATTTATCGGTGCCGTCTTGCGCCGTCCACTTGCGGGTTTGCAGCTTGCCCTCGATATAGACGAGCGATCCCTTGTGGAGATATTGATTGGCGATCTCGGCCAGCTTGCCGAACATGACGATGCGGTGCCATTCCGTCTTTTCCTTCGTCTGACCATCCTTCTTCCATTTCTCGGAAGTGGCCATCGACAGGTTAGCGACGGAATCGCCGCTTTGAAGTTGGCGCAATTCGACATCTCTGCCGAGGCGCCCGATGAGTTGGACTTTATTTAGCATTGGCTTTCTCTATTTCATTGACATTGGCGGTTGGCATGGGTTGCCATTCAAATCGTTGCCAGTCAAAAGCTCGGAATCTCACCGTGTCGGCGGAAGCAATATCGATATCGATGCTATGAACATCGTTCATCTTAAGCAGAGTATCCTGCAAGGCTTCCGTCTGCGTTTTGGCAAACACGCCAAAGCTTTTCACGACAACGTCGTGAACTTCTACATCGTAGTATTTAAACACACTCATTCTTCCCTCTTTCAGAAAGGTTTGAAGTTATGCGGTGTCACGCCCTTTCAGCCTTTCTATCATTGATGCGGTTCGCTCCTGTATGACATCCGTGAGATGTTGGGCCATATCAGGCTCACGGCTCCTTACGAATCTGAAAGTCTCTTTGATCTCGGCCTTCCATGCTTTGAACGAGGTGTCGTCCCAATCCGTGTCATTGCAGATTCGAATGTTTTCGTCGGTCCATGTTTGATCTATACCGCGTTGCTCCGCGGCTTGCTTTGCTTCGGCCTCCGCTATATCGGCCGATGTTCCGACATCGCGCTGGTCTTTGTCGTAAAGCGCCAGGCCAAACGGATTGCCGAACGTCATAAACGCCCGCTTCATCGCATCGGTTTCGGCTTCCTTTGATGCCGATTCGTGGTTGTTGCCGGCGTTCTTCATCACGCCGTGGCCCGTGCCGGTTCCTTCCCGAATGAGGGAGTAGCCGCCTTCACCGTGAATGGTAATGCGAACGCGAGCGAGATAGGTGCATTTGACACCATCTTGATTCACGCATTCCATACTGATCGTCTCGCGTGACCATTTGCCAAATCCGAATATGCGATTGGCTTCGGCGATGGCGTGCCAGCCTTCGATGTACGAGACTTGCCCGTCGCCCTGTTTGCGCTGTCGGACCTTCGACTTGTCGAGCTTGTCCGACAGGCTGGCCTTTTGTTCCTCACTGAACATCAGGCTTTCTCGCCGACGCCATCATTGGCAATGCCATCGAGGGTCGCTTCATGCGCTTCCTCGCGCGCATCGCTTTCGGCGTCTTTGGCCGCTTCTTCTCGACGGCGAGCTGCCGCGGTTTGTTTGTTCTTCTCGAACTCGGCGGTCTTTTTCTCGTTCACGATTACGTCATAGAGGATCATCGTCCCGTTGCGGGTTGTGAAGTCGAGATCACGCACCTTCGACATTTCTTCGAAGACTTCCTGCAGTGCGCCGAACGGGCTGGTTGCAAAAATTTCGTTCTTGTTGACGACGACTTCTTTGATTTTCACATCGTAATATTTGAAATTCGACATTCTTTCCTCCTTCGGAAAGGTTTGAAGTTATGCGGTGTCACGCCCTTTCAGCGAGATTACTGTCGGCCCGCAAACCAAAACCGACAGCCGGGGGAGCTGAATCAAGGGAGCTTAGGGAAGGACAATCTTTTCACCGGCCTAGATCGCGAAACCGATTTATAGATGCCGCAAGCGGCCACCGCGAATGCCCTCAAAAGGTGTGCCCCGTTAGTCAATCACGCGGCCATGGTGGTTTCCTGCCATGCCGACTTGGGTAATTCGATGATCGTTCCACCCAATGTTTCGAGCTCCGATGCTCGGTCATAGGATTCGAAATCTTGCGATGCCCGGGTGATTGCATTCGACATGCCGAAGGCGGAAAGATCGGCGCCTTCGATCAGGTGCTTCAACACTGATTGGCCTTCGCCCTTGCTCAGCCAACCTTTCTTTTCGACCAGTTCAACGGCATCAATCGGATCACCGATCGAGATCGTTTTCGCATTGCGAAATTTATCCAGCGACCTGTTGAAATGCACTTTGCTGATGGATGCCGAAAGAACATCGCGCAATTTCAGCAGTAAAGCTTTGTCGTCCGCTTCATGTGCTTCGTCGGTCATGACCTCGCGAACGTCGTCGCCGGTTTCACTGCCTCTGCCGATATGATATCTGGACAGACCCTTCCCCGTGGTACAGCCATTCAGGCACCACAGGAAATAAGCCATCGGTTTGACCGAAACGCTGCCGAGGCCGACTTCTGAATTGGTGATGGTCACGCCGGCTTGAACTTCCTGGCCGATCACGACTTCGCCTTTGATACGCGGCGTCACCGCCTTGATATAGAGGCGGCGATCCGTGACCTCGCACGAGATCACATTCATGTTGGGAATTGACATCAGCACCGGCAAGACCATTTCTGCGATATCGTCGTTGTCGATCACGCGATATTTGTCGGACAGGAAAGCCCGAACGCCATGTTCATCGGTTCTTAGAAGCCGTGTCGATGGCATCTGTTGAAACCAGTGGTTTATATTGGTTGCCAGTAATTGCGGCGAATGTTCGAGCATGTGATCGACATACTTGGCCGGAATGTTTTGATGCGTGCCGATCTGGCGTAGGGCGTGATGGTTGATGGTCGGATTGTTCAACGGCAAGCCGCCCATCGACATCGTATTGTCGGTGGCGGCGAAGATACTGAGCTTATTCGTTGGCGCTTTGAAATCCTTGTGGTGAGAGGCGCGGCGCTCCAATTCTTGCGCCAGGCCATTGATTGTTCGTCCTTGTTTCATCTTTCATTTCCTTCTTCGTCGGAGTACTCTGTCGGCATATCCGCCAGCGGCCCCGAGTAGATTTCGTAATTGCATTTGTTGCCGTCAAAGACAGTGACCAATAACGGGCGTTCTTCGAAATAGACTTTACCTCCCTTCGATACCGGCGCCGCGTGAAGGATGTAGATATATTCTTCGCCATGTTCACGGGAGCCAGGTTTTAGAAGATAAATGCCTCCGATATCGAGCTTTTGACTGGCAACGATTTGAGCTGCCAGACAAGACATTCCATTGGCATGGGTTGCCATGGTTTGATCGTAACCAATTCCATTGACGATTTTGTGATTGCCAAAGGTTTGTTTCAATGCTTGGCCAAGGCCGGATGGATATCCGTCCATTTGGCGATACATCGTCATGACCTCGATTTGATCGTCCATCACGATAACAAGCGCACGTGTTCCCATTTATTGCTCCTTCAATTCAGGGACATCAGAAAGGCTCCGATCAGGAAGAACAGGAACCAACCAAAGCCTTTGGCTACGTCCCTTTTTCTCATGATCAGCGGTCGACCGAGATAATATATCCGGCGGCTTTGACAGCCGATTCGATTTCGTCGAGCGGCCCGTCGATCAAGGCATCGACCTTATCGCTGTGAATGTTGATAGCCCCCATCTCCCCGCAATTAGGACATTGCATTTCGTCGCCCTTTTCGGGCATGGCTTTTTGATCCTTCTCGTTCAAACTGATTTGGATCGTGATCTCCTGAAATATGTTCTGTTCCGGCAAGCGTTCCGTTCCATTGATCCAGACAGGGATTTTTTGGATGCTCATTGCTTTTCCTTATTTTGTGTCGATTTAGTCGGGATTGACATCGCGTTTTTGCTGGGATCGGCCGGAAGCGTTTCTTCGATGACTTTATCCGGCATCGCTGCTTTTTTCGCCGCCACTTCAATGTCGATCAGTTGATTGCAGTAGTAAGCGACATCGCAATAGTCGTTGCAGCGGCGATTCTCGCCGAGCCTGACATCGACCGAATAGGGAGGCGGCAGGATCATATTTGCCGGTGCAATACTTTCAGGGTCATCGCCAGGGATCAGCCAGCCTTTATCGAGGGCGTGTTTTTTCAACTCCTCGAGATTTTCGGCGACCTTGATGGCCGATTTGCGGCCTTCTTTCATCAGCGCGAACTTGGTCGACGACGCCCACCGTTCATCGTCGCTGCACGGCGCCAGCTTTTGGATGTGCTTGTTCTCGACGCACAGCCGAGCAGCTTGATGCAGCGTGACGCGCTCCTGAACGAATTTCTGTTGATCAGGAAATCCCCATCGTGTGACCGGGATTATCCCGACCTGATTTTTGGGATATGTTTCGTCGCCGCTCTTGGCGCGCCGACCGGCTTCCGGCTTCGACCAGTCGCGGAAGATGGCGACGATTTCCAGCCGATCAATCGGCGGATAGGTCTTGGCCTCGTCATGGCTCATCGTGAACAGCCAATCTAGCATATTCAACTGCTGTGTTTTTTCCTCGCGCAGGCCGAAGATCACTTCCCAGATGGACATCTGCTTGTAATCTTGCAGCACCCATTTTTCGTCCTCGTCTTGCGCTAGGCAGATCGAATCGAAGGTGCCGCCGATGAGCCAACCGTCGACCTCCGCATAGAGCCGTTTTTCAGTGATGCCGGTGATATTGGCGCGCTCCAAGACGACATGCATGGCCTTGCCCATAAGGGCATAGATGCGGTCGGAGATGTCCTCGACCAGCTCTTCCTTGAAATACCGGCGCAAAGCGACCTGTTGCGGTGGCGAAATCAACTGTGTTACCGTGATATCGGATTCGCCGGCGTCGTAGGGATCGTTTTTCACCGCCTCGCAGACGGCCTCGGGTAGATGAAGATTATTCGTGAATTTCACTGGTTTTGCTCCTTCAAGCGTTTCAGGTAAGCCTTTTGGTTCTTCATGATCTCAATTCGATGTCGGATCACGCGGCGATCAATCATTTCCTCCATAATTTGTTCATGAAAATGCGCTGGTTTTGGCGGTGTCGGGTATACATAGGTCCGCATCACGCCGTTTGCGGCCTCCCAGATGAGATCCGATGGGATCGAGGAGAGGGCTTCAAGGTATCCTTGAGCGGCCAGCGGCGACAGCGGCTTGAGGGAAAGGGTTTCCCAGACCTGATCTATCGCCTGGGCGAGAACGTCGTCTGGTGACGGTTCCAGGGCGATTTCGGCGCATATGAGCATATGATCGAGATCATCGGGGTCAAAATCGGCCTTATACGGCATAATCCAGCCGGTGCCGGATTCACTTGGGGCGTCGGCGAGCAAGGACGGCCTCAGTGAGATTAGAGCGTCGTTCTTGAGCATTGCTTGTGCCCGAAGCTCCGGTCCCACCAGATCGAGGAGTTTGGAACTCGACTGCCTTGAGAAGCCAATTTCGCCATGCTTGATCCCATCGGACGAATTTCTTGGCGTTGGCTCGGTAGTAGGCGCAAAATTTGTCCGTCTCATTATCGAGGTCAAGTCCCCCAACTTTTTCATTGGCCCAAGTCCTCATTTCGTCGGTGATGCCAAAATCGTCTGGTATTTCGTGAGCGCATTTTTTGGTCATATTTCCAGCTCCTTGATAGCAACGTACATCTGCGGTGCCCTGGAATATTTTTTGTAGGCCATAATCCGTTGCACTTGAGAATCGTCGTCGTAAACCACGCCATTCAGAGCATCGAGGACGATTTTGACGTAATTATCGAGATCGGGCTTGCCCGGTGATATCCGGTTTTTCAGTGCCCAATCGCGCTTCTCAGCAGACCAAGATTTTGGAACAGCTACATGCGCTTCGACATAGACTTGGAGACGTCCTGTCCACTTACCGCCACCGAGTTTATTCATGCATGAGAGTGCGGTCATGCCCAAAGCGTTCTCATATGATTTTGTTGCTTTGGGTGTATGAAAATGAGGCTTTCCATCTTTGCCGATGGAACCGCGAGGCCGGCCTTTGGCTATTGGAGCGCCATCGAGCGAGATGATTAAAGTCGTGCGCGCCATACGATTGCGTTCCTCCCGCTTGAGTTCTTCCGGCGTTTGCCGGTGTCTACCAGCATGTCGGTCTTGACCAGCTCTGTTACACGAGGGCGAACCGATAGAATGCCGAGTCCGTCTTTGCCGAGTTCGATAGCAATTTCATCGGCGGTACGTCCGTCTGGGTAACATTCGAACGTCCAATAGACCTTTTCCTTTAGTGTCATCGGCTTGTGAAGTTGCTCCGCGGCGTCATCGCTGGTGTCGGTTTTGCCGCGTGCCGGCAAATAGGGATAACCGAAAAGATCGCTCATCAGATGTGGCAGTCGACGACGGTGATAATATGATGGCCTGGTGCCGACTTGAGCAGCTTGTTGAATTGATAATCCCATTCTACGGGCGTTACTTCGTCGGACGATATTCCCCACCAGCCCATTTCGCCGCGTTGATGCCATTTGCCATCGGTCAATACGGCGTAGGCACTTAACGCAACGGCGCTGTCGATATATTTCTGGCGATCAGCGTATTCGAGAATTTCTGCGGCCCACATGAAATAAAAGTCTCCGCATAGATCGTGAAGCAAGGCAAGTTCGGGATCGTGAGGCTTGAGCTTGTTACAGCCGTCGCGATAGGTGACAAGCGCTGCGATTGGATCGCGGACCGTCTTTTCTTTATCGCAATTCTCAAGGAATTTTTTCTCCCATGCGTCCCAATGTCTTTCATTGCTCGCGCGTTGTGCGGTCAGCATGGCGTCAAAGTTGAGATCATCGACACGACATTGGTCGAAGGTATCGGGCTCGGATTCATTTTTGAATACTCCGGGCACGCCTTCGGTACCGTTGCCGCTTTTGGTTCTCAACATGCCTTTCCATCGGCCACCGATTACCCACCAATCCCATTTCGCGTTCGGGTTGGTCATGCGGCCCCAAAAGCCGTCGTCGTTTTTCATGTAGCCGTAATATTTCTCTATGAAGGTATCGGGCGAATCATAATCGTCCTGATTTTTCTCGAAGGTGTCGTACATTTCCTTCTGGGTTTCGGTCGCCGGTACGAACTCGATATACCGATCGATGTCGGTGCATTCGTATTCGTGGAAGGGTAGCATCGCTTCGTCCAGCGCGGCGGCGGTTTCGGTGAATACGATGACTGGAAAATGGCTCATGTGATCCTCTGTTTGTGGATGGTTTCAAGGTGGTCGTGTTCTTTGGAGGAAAGCAGGGCGCTACGCTGTTTGGCCGTCGCTGCTTTTCTCTCCTGAGTGAGCAATTCATCTGCTTCGAGTGCGAGCATGAAGTGCTCATCGGCCTTCAACTGATCGGCCGAGATTTCCGCTGTTATTGCCATCTTGAGATGGGCGTCGATGTAGTTTATTTGGGAGCCGTTAATTTTCGGCATAATAAATCACCATTCCTTGAATTAATGTCATTTTCATACTTTGCGTATCCTTTTATTGCTGGGAACCTTCAAAATGATGTTGCA